>JACCDH010971095.1_pt1 | contig 10471 bp, 9 predicted proteins | sample 7442481 | NCBI WGS metagenome assembly JACCDH01 (sample SAMN15323433, study PRJNA562643) | freshwater metagenome | isolation source: river surface water | place: USA:Blue River Watershed | collected 2017-08-15
CAGCTCCAGCCTCAGCATAGGAAGGATAAGAAACAACCTGAGATAGCCCCGCTAGTTCGTTCATCACAAATAGCATGTCTTTTACTGGGGCTACATACGGCATAAGTATTCCTATGGATTAGATGTAAAGATAGTTAAAGGGATGTCCTAGCCAAGCAAGTTAGTCAGTTCAGGTACAGCGGTATTCAAATCCGCAACTAAGCCGTAATCAGCAACACTAAAAATCGGCGCTTCAGGATCTTTGTTGATTGCTACGATTACCTTAGAGTCTTTCATACCTGCTAAATGCTGAATCGCACCAGAGATACCTACTGCGATATACAACTGTGGAGCAACAATCTTGCCAGTCTGGCCCACTTGATAGTCATTCGGAACATAACCGGCATCTACCGCAGCACGGGAAGCACCCAAAGCAGCGCCAAGCTTGTCCGCTAAAGGTACAACAATCTCTTGATACTTCTCGCCAGAACCTAAGCCGCGACCACCAGATACGATAATTTTGGCAGCAGTGAGCTCAGGACGATCCGACTTAGTCAGCTCGCGACCCACAAAAGAAGATTTGCCAGAAACCTCAGTAGCCGCTTGCTTTTCCACTGCAGCAGATCCACCGCTTGCAGCAACTGGATCAAAACCGGTTGTACGAACAGTAATCACTTTGACGGGGTCGGTAGATTGCACAGTAGCAATCGCATTACCGGCATAAATCGGGCGCTCAAAGGTATCAGACGAAACAACCTTAGTGATATCGGATAACTGCGCAACATCTAACTTTGCAGCTACCCTTGGTAATACATTCTTACCATTGGCAGTTGCTGGAGCCAAGATGTGGCTATAGCCATTAGCAATCGAGAGAATCTGCGCCGCTAAAGGTTCAGCGAGTTGATCCGCTAAAGATGGGGCGTCCACCTGAATCACTTTACGCACTCCAGCAATTTGAGCAGCAGCAGAAGCGGCAGCATCTGAGCCACTACCAGCCACCAATACATCTACTTCTGGGGAGCACTGCAAAGCAGCTGCTACCGCGTTGAGTGTGGCTGCTTTTAAAGATTGATTATCGTGTTCAGCAATAACGAGTACGGCCATTTAAATCACCTTCGCTTCATTTTTAAGTTTATCTACCAAAGCCGCTACATCAGCCACCATCACACCAGCAGAGCGCTTTGGGGGCTCTTCCACTTTGAGAGTTTTAAGGCGGGGAGCAATATCTACGCCAAGCTCTTCAGGCTTCACAATTTCCAAAGCCTTCTTCTTCGCCTTCATGATGTTTGGCAAAGTTACATAACGCGGCTCATTTAAACGCAAGTCAGTAGTAATAACCGCAGGCAAGGTAATCGCGATTGTTTCTAAACCGCCATCTACCTCGCGAGTCACACTTGCTTTACCGTCTGCAACTACCACTTTGGAGGCAAAAGTTGCTTGCGGAATATCCATCAAGCTAGCCAACATCTGTCCAGTCTGATTGCTATCATCATCAATTGCTTGCTTACCCAAAATTACAATCTGCGCTTGCTCTTTTTCAGAAAGGGCTTTCAGAATTTTTGCAACCGCTAAAGGCTGCAACTCGGCATCAGTCTCTACCAAGATGGCGCGATCTGCGCCAATTGCTAAGGCGGTACGCAATGTTTCCTGGCATTGAGTTGGGCCTGCAGAAACCACCACTACCTCGGTCGCAATACCAGCCTCTTTTAGTCGAACAGCTTCCTCAACCGCAATCTCATCAAAAGGATTCATACTCATTTTGACGTTCGCCAAATCGACACCAGAGTTATCCGATTTCACCCGAATTTTGACGTTGTAATCAACAACACGCTTTACTGCTACTAAGATTTTCATGCTGAATTCTCTATTTTTGAGTAACTTTTCTATTTTATCCGTCTAGTACCAATTAGAGCTAGACGTCGATTGCTGAAGCGGATCCTGCCTGCTTACGCAATTCAAACTTCTGAATCTTGCCGGTAGAGGTCTTTGGTAACTCACAGAACACAATAGCTCTTGGCACCTTAAAACCAGCCAAATGCTGCTTGCAATGGGCGATGATGTCGGCGGGCGTCACCTCCATACCGGGCTTGATCTCCAAAAAGGCGCAAGGCGTCTCGCCCCACTTATCGTCAGGCTTAGCAACTACTGCGGCAGCAATGACTGCTGGGTGACGATAGAGAACATCTTCAACCTCTACAGAGGAAATATTTTCACCACCAGAAATGATGATGTCCTTACTGCGATCTTTCATCTTGATATAGCCATCAGGGTTCATCACCGCTAAATCACCAGAATGAAACCAGCCCCCCTCAAAAGCCTCTTTGGTTGCCTTCTCATTCTTGAGGTAACCCTTCATGGCGATATTGCCTTTAAACATAATCTCGCCCATGGTCTCGCCATCAGCAGGGACGGGCTCAAGGGTCTCAGGATCAAGAACGGCAATTGCTTGTTGCATGTGATAACGAACACCTTGACGGGCATTGAGGCGAGCTCTCTCACCAATATCCACATCATTCCACTCATCCTGCTTCACGCAAACTGCTGCGGGACCGTAGACCTCAGTTAATCCGTAGACGTGCGTCAAGTCAAAACCAAGCTTTTCCATACCTTCAATAATCGAAGCTGGAGGCGCGGCGCCTGCGATTAAACCCTTCACACCAGAAGGTACACCCTCTTTTAATTCATCGGGAGCATTGACTAATAGGTTATGCACAATGGGAGCCGCACAGTAATGCGTAACATCGTGCTCTTTAATGGCGGCAAAAATATGTTGCGCATCAACGCGACGTAGACAGACATTAATACCTGCACGAGCCGCTATCGTCCATGGGAAGCACCAACCATTGCAATGGAACATGGGTAGTGTCCAGAGATAAATGGGGTGCTTATTGATATCCCAATCCAAAATATTTGAGACAGCATTAATCGCTGCGCCACGATGGTGATACACCACGCCTTTTGGATTGCCGGTAGTTCCAGAGGTGTAATTGAGGCAAATAGCTTGCCATTCATCGGCGGGGACTTTCCATGCAAACTGGGGGTCGCCCTCAGATAAGAGCTTCTCATAAGTCAGTGTGCCTAACTTCTCACCAGGAACATCAAACTCTTTTTCCTCAACATCAACCACCAAAAACTCGCGGCCACTTTCTTTCTTGGCGATTTCAAGAGCTTTTTTCATCACTCCCGAGAATTCGGGATCCACCATCACCACTTTTGCTTCACCATGATTCAACATAAAGGCAACTGACTCTGGATCAAGGCGTGTGTTTAGGGCATTTAATACCGCTCCAGCCATCGGGATTCCGAAATGTGCCTCAACCATTGGGGGTGTATTGGGCAACATCACGGCAACGGTATCGCCCAAGCCAATTCCATGCTTTTGCAGAGCGCTTGCTAGGCGACGACAACGCTCATATGTCTGACTCCAAGTCTGGCGTAGCTTGCCATGAACGATTGCCAAGCGATCTGGATAAACCTGGGCTGATCGCTCAAGAAATAATAGTGGGGTAATCGGAGTGAAGTTGGCTGAGTTTCTCTCTAAACCCTGCTCAAAAATATTAGCCATATGCGCCTTAAAGATTGGTCTTTTTTTAATCTGAACTGCTAGTTTCTCTTAAATATCTGCGAGTGCTTTAACATGCGCAACCACACTGCGGCCTAAAGCAGAAAGGTTATAGCCACCCTCTAGGCAACTGACAATGCGACCTTGAGCATATTGGTTTGCAATCCCCTTAAGCTGCTTAGTCATCCAAGCATAATCATCCTCTACCAAGCCCATCTGCCCCAAATCATCCTCGCGATGAGCATCAAAGCCTGCAGAGATGATGATGAGCTCTGGCTCAAAGTCTCGTAAACGCGGCAACCACTGCTCTTCCACTATTGATCGCACCACATCACCACGTGTAGATGCAGGAAGCGGAACATTCACCATATTGTTTGCCCCATCTAAGCCGCTGTAGGGATAAAACGGATGCTGAAAGAAACTACACATCAGCACATTAGGATCATTAAAGAACGCTGCTTCAGTACCATTACCATGATGAACATCGAAGTCAATAATGGCGACACGCTCAATGCCATACTCTTCCATCGCATATCGTGCTGCTACGGCAACATTATCAAAAACACAAAATCCCATAGAGCGGGTTGGCTCCGCATGGTGACCTGGCGGGCGCACCGCACAAAACACATTTTCAACTTCACCCTTCATAACCGCATCCACACCGGCAATGGCCGCACCCGCAGCACGCAAAGCGGCGCTCCAAGTATGAGGGTTCATAATCGTGTCACCATCGAGCATGAAGTAACCGCTAGCAGGCGAACGCTCTTTAACAAAGGCGATATGATCTGGGCTGTGAACTAACTCCAATTGGTCTTCAGTTGCTAATGGCGCATCTAAATGATGCAGGAAGCGATCCACGCCACTGCGAATCAGCTGATCATTAATTGCCTGAATGCGCTCTGGGCACTCGGGATGATGACTACCCATCTCATGCTTTAGAAAGTCTGGATGAGTTATGTATCCTGTTGTCATTACTAGAAATCCTCAATAGCAAAACTATAATTTTTATAATTTAATTAAACCTAGCAGAACATCAAAAACCCACTTTCTTATCCATGAATTTTCGCATCTCCAATCTCACATCAATACTATTCATAACCCTACTGCTAGGGGCATGCTCCAGCATCCCCACTCAGCAAGTTAGCCCTACAGAGACTATCGTAAACCAGTCTGAAGATGTCGCAACAGAAGCCCGTTTTAGCCAAAATCTCAATGAATTAATCGCTCAAATTGCCCAAACCCAGGGAATCCCTCAGACCAGCCTTGAATTGGGTTTCTCTGATGCTAAAACGATCCCTTCCATACGCAAATTGGTATTACCCCCATCGGGCAGCTTTAAAAAGAATTGGGTCGCCTATCGCAAGCGTTTTATTGAGCCAGTTCGCCTGAAAGCTGGCAAGGTCTTTTGGGAGCAAAACCAGGCATTCTTGAGCAAGGTTGAACAAGAATCAGGCGTCCCAGCTGAAATCATCGTCTCCATTATTGGTATTGAAACCATTTATGGCCGTCAAACTGGTAATTTCCGGGTCAAGGATGCACTTTCTACATTAGCTTTTAGCTACCCAGATACACCCAACAAAGCCAGTCGAGAGCAGCTCTTTAAAGACCAACTGCAAGAACTCATCCTGATGTGCTGGACTGAAGGGGGTGGCAGCTTGCCCGCCAATAATAGTCAGCAAGGATTGAATCAAACTCGCTTTAATGCCTGCCTGAATCAGAACAGCTCCTATGCTGGTGCGATTGGCCTGCCACAGTTCATGCCAAGTAGTATTCGCAGCTTCGCAGTAGATGGCGATGGTGATGGGCGCATTGACCTTAAACAAAGTCCTAAGGATGCTATTGCTAGCGTGGCTAACTTTATGAGAAAGCATGGCTGGCAACCTGGAATGCCGATTTACTTCCCTGTGCAGGAAGGGGCAGTCAGTGAGGCGAGAGCGCTAGCAGATGGAGAGCCACAACTCAAATACTCGGTTCAAGAGCTCATCGCAAAAGGCATCCTCACTAAAGAGCAAGGCGATCTTCAGGCTGGGGGTGTTGAACCACAAAGCAAGGCCCTCATTGTTGATCTACCTTACCCCGATAAAGACGGTAGCGATCAGGTTCGTTACGTCGTTGGACTCAATAATTTTCTGACGATTGTGCAATACAACCGCAGTTACTTTTACGCACAAAGTGTTGCTGAGTTTGCAGAAGTGCTAGGCTATAAAAATCAAAGTGTCGTTCCCACTACCGCAAGTAAAGCGAAGTCAGAAACAAAGTCAGGGGAGCCGGTCAAATCCAAACCGAAGAAGCCTGCTAGTAAGAAAAAACAAAAACAAGCTTAATAGCTTAGATTGAATGTATTACGCTGGGAAAACCCCAGTAGAAAGATAACGGTCGCCACGGTCGCAGACAATAAAGACAATCGTGGCATTTTCTACTTGGCGAGCAATTCGTAAGGCAACAACCAAAGCCCCGCCAGCGGAGATACCGCAGAAGATACCCTCTTCTGCAGCAAGGCGACGGGCCATCTCTTCAGCATCCGCTTGGCTTACATACTCAATACGATCAACTTTGTCGCCCTGATAAATCTTTGGCAGATACTCTGGAGCCCATTTACGAATTCCTGGAATCTGCGAACCTTCTTCCGGTTGAGCGCCAATAATTTGGATATTGGGATTCATGGACTTCAGGTAAGTTGACACTCCAGTAATTGTTCCAGTAGTACCCATCGATGAAACAAAGTGCGTAACTTGACCATCAGTATCACGCCAGATTTCCGGGCCAGTGGTCTCGATATGAGCGCGTGGATTATCCGGATTTGCAAATTGATCCAACAATCTACCGCGGCCCTCTTTTTGCAATTGCAGCGCATAGTCGCGGGCAAATTCCATGCCGCCAGAAGCTGCCGTCAGAATTAACTCAGCTCCATAGGCAGCCATACTTTGTCGACGCTCAATACTTTGATTCTCGGGCATCACCAAAACCATCTTGTAACCCAACATAGCAGCAGTCATCGCTAAAGCAATGCCAGTGTTACCGCTAGTTGCCTCAATCAGCGTATCGCCAGGTTTGATTTCGCCTCGCTCTTGAGCACGCAGGATCATCGACAGCGCGGGTCGATCTTTAACCGACCCCGCTGGATTATTTCCCTCCAACTTTCCTAGAATCAGATTACCTTTTGAATCGTTATCAGCGCCAGGAATACGTTGCAAACGAACCAGGGGCGTATTACCCACGGTCTGCGAAATAGTTAAGTAAGAAGGTGTGCTCATGAAACCATTTTAGCCATAAGCCAGGCTAGACGTAAAAGGGTTTAATTTCGGCGATTTCCTTCCGTACGATCCGCACTATGGCGAGAGCTAGTTTGACCACGAGAGCTGCGTCTACTAGCCTTGACTCCCTCTTTATTAGTCCTACCATGCGGTTCACGAAAGGAGCTGGGCGCCTCAATAGTTAAGCCGTTATCCACCATCTTTTCAACCGATTTCATACCAATGCCACGTACGCGTTTTTGTAAATCATTGGCATCCTGAAAATGCCCGCCATCTAAACGCTCCGCAATAATCGTTTTCGCTTTCGAAGGTCCGATACCTTTGATACTCTCCAGCTCAGACTGGGTGGCCGTATTGACGTTAATTGGTGAGGCTGAAGATAAAGCTGAGACAGCCACCAATACCGAAAATACTAAGGACTTTAATAATTGATTCATGTAATCTCCATCGGTTAATAAAAAATCCACTCACACGAAGTGCAAGTGGATCAGTTACAACGAATAGAAATTCAGTCTGTTGACTGCTTTTTAAAGTCTAAAGCGGGCTTGCCAAGAAATCAGCATTGGCCGATAGCCAGGCGATATAACGACTGACACCCTGCTCAACATTGAGGAAGGGCTCTGAGTATCCAGCGGCACGCAACTTAGTTAAATCAGCCTGAGTAAAGCACTGGTACTTGCCTTTGAGTGCATCTGGAAATGGAATGTACTCAATCGCTTTTTCTTTAACCAACTCTTCAAGGCTAGCAGGATTGGCATTATCGATTCTACGCATGGCATTTGCTACCGCATGAGCCACATCATTAAATGGTTGCGCGCGACCACTGCCAAGATTAAAGATGCCACTGATTTCCGGATGATCCAAGAAATATAAATTCACTTTCACCACGTCTTCTACTGAAACAAAGTCACGACTCTGCTCACCAGCAGCATAACCACCATATTCACCAAAGAGTTTTACTTTGCCATTGGCTTTGTATTGGTGATATTGGTGAAAGGCTACTGAAGCCATGCGACCCTTGTGTGATTCACGAGGACCATAGACATTGAAGTACCTAAATCCAACTACTTGCGCTGTATTAGCCTTCTCAGCAAAACGCTTGCGCATGACTTGATCAAATAAAAACTTAGAGTAGCCATAAATATTCAATGGCTTCTCATGCTCACGGCTTTCAACAAAAACATCCGATCCACCATAAGTAGCTGCAGAAGAAGCATAGAGTAGCTGCACTTTTTGTTCTGTACAGATATCGAGCAAGTCCATGGTGTAGCGGAAATTATTCGCCATCATAAAGATGCCATCAGTTTCCATCGTATCGGAGCAAGCCCCCTCATGAAACACTGCCCTGACCTTACCAAAACGACCGCTTCTAAACGCCTCTAGAAACTCATCCTTATCAAGATAATCAATGATGTCTAGATCCACTAGATTGCGATACTTATCCGCAGGACGTAAATCATCAACCGCAATAATGTTTTTCTCACCACGCGCATTGAGCGCTTGAACAATATTGGCGCCGATAAATCCAGCAGCGCCAGTTACGATAATCGTCATTGCAATTCCTCAGAAGTAACAGTGGCTGTTCCCAACTTGCCAACCACAATACCACCAGCTCGATTAGCTAAAGCCATAGCTCTTTCCAGGGGCCAGCCAGCTGCTAGCGCCACTGCCAGCGTACCAATGACAGTGTCACCTGCACCAGACACATCAAATACTTCGCGTGCCTGTGCTTTTACGTGACTCACACCAACCTCAGTAAATAAACTCATACCCTCTTCAGAGCGAGTCAAGAGAAGCGCTTCCAGATTTAATGATTTTCTAAGATCTTGAGCTCTCTTTGTGAGATCTTCTTCGCTAGTCCATTGACCAACTACCTGACGTAACTCACTGCGATTAGGCGTCAGTACAGTGGCACCACGATATTTAGCGTAATCATCACCTTTAGGATCCACCAAAATCATCTTCTTCTGAGCGCGAGCCTGCTCGATCATCAAGGCCACTTGTCCCAATGCACCTTTGCCGTAATCAGACAAAATCACCACATCAGCATTGCCTACAAGCTTCTCGTAACGCTCAAGTTTGTGAGCAAGTGCAGCCTCACTAGGGGCTTCTTCAAAATCCAAACGAATCAATTGCTGTTGTCTTGCAATCACACGCAACTTCACAGTGGTTGGCACTTTGCCATCGACTTCAAGCTGGCTATCAACGTGACTAGATGTCAGCAATTCAGAAACACGGCGGCCTGGTTCATCATCACCAATCACACCCAAGATGGTTGTCTTTGCACCAAGGGCTGCAACGTTACGCGCTACGTTAGCTGCGCCCCCCAAACGTTCATCAATCTTACCTACTTGAACCACAGGAACTGGCGCTTCTGGAGAGATCCGATTTGTATCGCCAAACCAATAGCGATCGAGCATGACGTCGCCCACCACTAATAAACGGGCTTTAGAAAATTGTTCTCGGTTGGCTTTTTCCACGATGTAACTAATCTCTCTAATCTTTCGAATGGATTCTTCTGTACTGATAATTAATTATGACGACCAATACCTTGATACTCAATGCCTAATTCTTGCATAGCTTGGGGCTCATACAGATTACGGCCATCAAAGATGATCGGGTTCTTGAGCTTGGCTTTGAGAAGATCGAAGTCGGGGCTACGGAAGGCTTTCCATTCAGTCACGATGACTAGAGCATCAGCACCTTGAGTGGCTGCCATAGGGTCATCCACTAAAGTGACTTGTTTGAGGCCTTCAGGGTTGCCTTTAAAGTCCATATCGAGGCAATGCTTAGTTTCTGGCATGGCTACTGGGTCATGAGCCACAATCTGGGCACCACGCTTAACTAGCTCTTGAATAATCACACGACTTGGGGCTTCACGCATATCGTCTGTATTCGGTTTAAATGCTAAGCCCCACATGGCGAACTTCTTGCCCTTTAGATCCGCACCAAATCGTTTTTCAATCTTTTCTACGAGGATGTACTTTTGAGCTTCGTTCACCGCCTCGACAGCATCCAAAATCTTCAGATCACGACCATACTCAATTGCAGTCTTGGATAAAGCGGAAACATCTTTTGGAAAGCAAGAGCCACCATAGCCGGTGCCGGAGTACAAAAAGCCATAACCAATGCGTGAGTCTGAACCAATACCTTGGCGTACCGCTTCAATATCAGCACCTACTAAATCAGCCAGATTGGCTAACTCATTCATGAAAGAGATGCGAGTAGCTAACATGGCATTAGCTGCATATTTAGTCAGCTCGGCACTTTTGACATCCATGTAATAGGTACGCTCATGGTGGCGATTAAATGGTGCGTAGAGTTTGCGCATCTGTTCTTTAGCGCGCAGTCCCGCTGGGGTGCTTTGTGTACCAATCACAATGCGGTCTGGGCGCATAAAGTCTTCTACTGCTGCTCCCTCTTTAAGGAACTCGGGGTTGGATACGACAGAACAGAGTTCTGGTGAAAGGCCTCTTTTAGTAAGCTCTTCTGTGATTGCAGCAGAAACCTTATCAGCAGTGCCAACAGGTACAGTAGATTTATCAACAATCACTTTAGGAGTCGTCATATGGCGACCAATATTGCGGGCTGCTGCTACAACGTACTGTAGATCAGCCGAGCCATCTTCATCTGGTGGGGTACCAACGGCAATAAATTGAATATCGCCATGAGCAAC
>JACCDH010063355.1_pt1 | contig 10469 bp, 10 predicted proteins | sample 7442481 | NCBI WGS metagenome assembly JACCDH01 (sample SAMN15323433, study PRJNA562643) | freshwater metagenome | isolation source: river surface water | place: USA:Blue River Watershed | collected 2017-08-15
AAATAGTCGTATTCAAAATATTGGTCTATATTTTTTCTATTATCTCTGTTTTGGTATTTCCAAGCATTTCTAGCGAGTGCGTAAAAATTGTATAAAAACCAATAACCTGGCATCACCACCAATTCGTCTTTGACATAGTCATTACTTATTAACGAAAAAGGAATTGGAATATTCAATTCATAATTATAATCTCCTTTATTTAAAATGGTGAAGCTTGGAAAAATAGAATTGTGCTTAATGCTCACGCATAAACCTGGCCAGAAGCCTCTGCCCATGATCACTTCACCATCCGCCCCACGGCTATTGTGGTTGGATCCTAAAGTTGCACCAGCAGCAATATTACTTTGACCCATCACAAGTGCTGCGCAAAGGAAGGAGTTGTTGTGGTGCTGTTCATGTGCTGGATAAATCAATGAATTCAACACCTCGCAACAAGATATAGTCGCATTGGGCCCTAAGAAAGAGTTAATCAATCTTGCTCCATATTTTAATTGAGAATAATCCGACATAATAAAACGAACTGCTTTAATGCCATAGAATACTCTACAACCGTATCCAATAATTCCATTTACCAATTCAGATCCTTCGCCAATTTGTGTTTTGGCAACCTCATTAGAATTGATCGTGATATTCTTTATTTTATTGGCCCCTTTTAAATAGGCATCTGTACCAATCCAAGTATCTTTAATGATTCTACAATTCTTAATAACAGTGCGGTCGCCAATTTTTCCATAATAGCCTCGTTTGTTGTCGAATTGCTTTTCGGTTAATTCGATAAATTTATCTTGTAAAATTTTGTCATGCCTGTTTCTTGTCCATAAATAAGCATCTGCAGTAGTCATGCCATTAAATGGAAGGACTTTTCGGCCTGTATTTTCGTTACATAACTCCAACCAAATTCTTACAGACTCTGATTCGCCTTTTTTTAGAATACCATTACCAAATTTTGCATGGTTGGTTGTCACCAATTCATTGACATTATTGATAATCACTTCGTCGCCAATAATATAATGTGACAAATAATTGACACTATGAATGGCTACATTATTACCAAAATCTGAACTGATGATCGTAGAATTATACAAACCAACAGGCACTGTTAAATCACTAAAGCAAAGACAGGTTGTTTCTAAATTTCCAATACGAACCAATCCAAAAAAAGAACAGTTCTTAACCAGTTCTGGATTAAATGCATTGGATACCAATAGCTTTGACCAGTCGTCACTTGAATTACCATTACGCACTAAAATTTCAATCTCTAATGCAGTTAGAGAGCGATACTGAATACCACTTCTATTTTGTTGATTGCGCAAATAGTATTCGTCTTTGCCTTTTGGTAGCTCTTGTATAAAGCCATACCCTAATTGTTGAATCGCTACTTTCTTAATTTCATTCATCGTATTAATATTATTTGAACATAGTAGGATGCATTTCATCCCATCCAGTTGCTTTTTGATATTGGTGTGCAATATTTAAAATGGTGCCTTCGTCAAACAATCTTCCTACAAAACTAATACCAGTAGGTAATTGCCATTTTGCATCTAATCCAGTTGGCACACAAACCACAGGATGACCCGTTAAATTGGTAATGGCCGATTGATTTCCGCCGCCCCTTGACGGACAAATAATAGCATCATATTGTGCAATCACCTCATTGACTTTCTGCATCAATATGGTCCTATGTCTTTGGGCATTGATATATTCCACAGCGGGTACAAACCTAGAAGTTCTAAATGAATTTGGCCAATCATTTTTTGTTTGTCTTGTCAATGCATCATCTAATCCTGAACGCGTCATCTCGTCAAATTGCGCACCAGCTTCAGCGCCAATAACTACATCCATAATATTGAATTGGTACACACCACTATCTGGGAAATTAATTGGGATTAATTCAATGCCCATTTTTCTAAATTGCTTTAACACTTCAAACTCTGAACGATTGGTGTCTTTGATTTTATCAAAATAGTTTTTTGCGTAAGCAATTTTATACGTTTTAAGATTTGTTTTTGGGGCGTAATTGAATGGCATATCAACAGCAGATCCATCTTTACCATCTGTGCCATGCAAATAATGAAATACAATGGCTGCGTCATTGGCAGAACGGGTAATTGGTCCCACTTTATCTAAACTAAAACTCAATGCCATCGCACCTGATCGGCTAATACTTCCAAAGGTTGGTCTAAGTCCTGTTGCACCACAGGTTGTTGCTGGAGAGACAATGCTTCCCCAGGTTTCAGTTCCTATTGCAAATGGCACCAATCCTGCAACTGTTGCTGAAGCTGAACCTGCAGATGAACCAGAAGAACCAGTTTTTAAGTTCCATGGATTCTTTGTTCTTCCTCCATACCAATAGTCGCCCATTGCCAATGCACCTAAAGTAAATTTAGCGACCAAGACAGCGCCTGCTGCTTTCATCTTTTCATACACAAATGCATCTTCTTGGATGATTTGATTTTGGTAAGGTGCGGCTCCCCAAGTAGTCTTGGTATTTTTTACAGCAAATAAATCCTTTAAGCCATAAGGGATACCATGTAATTGACCTCTGTATTTTCCAGCAGCAATTTCTGCATCTGCTTGTTTCGCTTGTGCAAATGCTAGATCTTCCTGAAGACTAATCACACACTGTAAAGTATCGCCGTATTTTTTGATTCTCTCAATAAAGAATTGAGTTAATTCAAGCGAGCTAATCTTTTTATTTTTAATTAAAAAAGCCAATTGTTCAATTGTATAAAACGCTAATTCATTTTTATTTGCAGGAAGTGAAACAGTTGCTGGCGCGTCCCAGATAATTGGTTTTTGAACTTTGTTCAATTTCATACCTGGTAAGATAGCAGTATGCCATAAACTTAATGGCGTACTATTGTTCAATGTTAAACCGTGCATGGCTTTGTAGTTCGCCAAATTGTCTACCACATCATTGAATAAGGAATCAATTTCAGCATCTGTGAATTGCATGTCCATTAGTTTTGCACTGCTAAGTAAGTCCGTTTTTAAAATAGGACGTTCTTGTGCAAATAGGGATGTAGTGATTATCGCATTTAGGAACAAAAAGCTAATCAACAATTTTTTCATAGAAAAACGATTTAGGTACTTATCTCAAAGATAATATTACCTAGTCGGTTTTGAATTGCTAAATCTTCTTTTTTGTCCTCCGTTTTGACCACCATTGGGTCCACCTTCACGTGGTGCCCTGCCTCTGGTGTTCTTGGGTTTGCCCCATCCTGCGTCTTTTGAGGTTTTATTTGCGTGAAACTGCTGCATTGGGTAGGGATGGCTTTCAATCACTGGGATGGATTTGCCAATCAGCTTTTCAATGTCTTTTAAGTAGGCCTTCTCCTCATAATCACAGAAAGAATAAGCTGCACCAGATGCGCCAGCCCTTCCTGTTCTACCAATACGGTGTACATAGGTTTCTGGAATATTCGGAATCTCAAAATTAATCACGTGTGCTAATTCATCCACATCAATACCTCTTGCAGCAATATCTGTAGCAACCAATACTCTTGTAGATTGATCTTTAAAATTACTCAATGCCCTTTGTCTCGCATTTTGAGATTTATTACCATGGATGGCTTCTGCAGAAACATTGTTTTTAACCAATAGGTTCACCACTTTATCAGCACCATGTTTGGTTCTAGTAAAGACCAAAACGTTTTTGATATTTTGATCTTTTAATAATTCCATTAACAAAGAATTCTTATTGACTTTATCTACAAAATAAACCGATTGATCAATAATTTCTACAGTAGATGAAACTGGTGTAACTGTTACCGAGCTTGGCTTATTTAAAATAGCATTTGCCAAACTCACAATTTCTGGAGGCATGGTTGCCGAGAAGAATAACGATTGTCTTTTCTTTGGTAAAACTGCTAATAGTTTTTTGATATCGTGCACAAATCCCATGTCTAGCATACGATCTGCTTCATCTAAAACAAAATATTCTACGTCTCTTAAACTCAAATGACCTTGATTCATTAAATCCAATAAACGACCTGGTGTAGCAATCACCACATCCACACCATTTCTGAGTGCAGTCACCTGAGGTCCTTGACCTACACCACCAAAAATAACGGTGCAATTTAAAGCGGTATGTCTTCCGTATGCTTCAAAATTTTCGGCAATTTGAATGGCCAATTCTCGTGTTGGCGTCACAATTAATGTCCTAATTTTTTTGCGCCTCTCTGCAGGCTTATTTTGTAACAATAACTGGATAATAGGAAGGGTGAAAGCGGCAGTTTTACCTGTGCCGGTTTGTGCGCAACCAAGTAAGTCTTTTCCTTCTAATATAATAGGGATCGACTGTGCTTGAATAGGCGTTGGGGTGGTGTAGCCTTCTTCGAAAAGGGCTAATAGGATAGGCTCAATAAGGCCTAATTCTTTAAAATTCGTACTCATAATGGACTGCAAGGTACGACATTTTAAACGGAGCCTTAATTATTGGGCAAAAGGCTGTACTTACGCATCTGTTGATGCATGATTTTAAACCACAATGGAGGGAAGAGAGAAAGGATGATCATCCCAGGATAACCCGTTGGCATTTGTGGTGCTTCGTCCATATTCCTTAACACCTGGTATTTGCGTGAGGCCATATAATGATGATCGCTATGTCTACTGAGTTCAAATAGCATCAGTCTTCCAATAATGTGGTTGCTATTCCAACTATGATGTGGCTGCACTCTTTCAAATAAGGCAGTTGATCCTTTTTCTCTTTGCAAACCATAATGTTCAATATAGTTGACTGTTTCAAGTAAGATAGCACCTATAAAAGCAGCTAGTATAAAATAAGCTGTTATTGTGCTTCCAAAATTCAAGAAAATAAGCAGGACCAATCCTAATTGAATGATTTGAAATAACATCATTTCATTGAAGATGGCAGGTAAGAAAGCTTTCTTCTTTTTTGCATCCTCTATTGCGATATGCCATGCACTCAAATAAGTGCCAATAAAAGTTTGTACCCAAAATGCATACACTGTTTGTTTGAACTTAGCGGTACTAGGATCATGCGGTGTAGCTACATGTTTATGGTGTCCTTTATTGTGTTCGATAAAGAAGTGCATGTATAGACTAGTAAGCAATAATGATTTTGCTAAAAATTGTTCGAATTTATTGGTTCGATGTCCTAATTCATGCGCCACATTGATTCCAAATGCGCCGCATAATAAGCCCATTCCAATAATGCTACCCAAGGTATCTACATTTGATTGGCTGGAACCTATATGTGTTAAGAAAGTATACAACAAAAAATACTGAAAAGGTACAGTGCACCACAATACCACATCATACCATTTATTGGCTTTCGCCATTTGCTCTTCGGCCGCATCTAAATTAGCAGGATTTGGTGCAATAAATAATTCAACCAATGGTACCATTAAAAAAACATAGATTAATGGGGTCCAAGCATAGAAGCCAGCTTTTGTAAAACTTAAATAGCCTAGGCCATAAAGTACTAATGGGGTGGCGTATTTGAAAATTTTGATAAAATTTTGCATGACTAAATATAATAATAAGTTTTTAGAAACTTATTAAAGCGCAGCTAAATTTTAGTGAGTATGATTAGTCAAAAACGCTATGTTTAACAAACTAGCCCTTACATACTACTCAACAGTAACGGATTGATATTGATAGGGGGTATTACTTTTTTCCTTTAATATTTGGAGGTTTTTCAACACTTTTTCTTCCCACTTTTGACTTTTCAACCACCTTTTCAACATAGTTAGTTCCATTTAAAATTTTGTATTTCCGGTCCTTAGATTTCGATTTATCTAAGACATACTTATCATGTACAATTGGTAATTTCAATTGTATCTTCAACTTATGTTGATTTAATTTCTTATCAAAATTTACATCTATTTTTTCAATATATGTCTGTACAATTTCTATTTTCTCTTTTATTGAATATTTTTTCTTCACCTCATTAATCCAACCTGTATGTTTTTCTAACCAATTAATCCATTGGTTAGTATTCTCAACAGAAGAGATTTTAGTGTTCAAAATATCTAATTCTTTGAATATTATATCCTTTGAATTCTTAATTACCTTTTTATTTTCTTCAAATTGGGTATTGTCAATTTCACTACTTAAGTACCATTCTCTATTATCTTTTTCCCTTATCTCGAATCCTTTTAATTTCTTTTGAATTGAAATTTTCACTTTTTTCAATTCTAATATTTCCTCATCTTTCTCTAAGTTATCATTAAGTTTTAGTTCTAACATTTCTTTTTTGAAATTCTCTTTAATTAAATGAGAGTTTGAAAGAATTTCTAATAAAGTATTCCATACAAGTTCATCTGTATTTTTTATATTAATTGATTTCTTTACCTCACATTTACTTTTTTTAGTTTTATCTACTTTTCTCCACTTATTCTCTTTACTTCTACAATAATAATAGTATTCATTTTTCTCAATTTTGATTCTACAACCATAAATCTCTCCACAAAAACCACAATAGATTAATCCTCTTAATAGAATATCATTATGTTTTACTTTTGTTAGTTGATTCCTTTTTTTAAGAGATTGTTCAATCTTAATTTGAACAGAATTGTATATTTCATCATCTATAATTCTAAGATTTTCTTCTTTTGATTGAAGTATCACCGGATTCAAAGGTTTAGAAATATTGTCAATCATTTCATCTGTCCCTAAGTATAAATCGTTTTTCAACATTAAAAGGATAGTACCTGTATTCCAAAATTTCCCTCTTCTTGGTTTGATTCCATTCTTATCTAATCGTTTTCTTATCTCGTTAATTGTAATTCCATTATTATACCATTCGAACATTTTTCGAATCCATTCACTCTCATTTGGTTCAATCACTAATTTCTTTATTCCATCTATCTTACTACCAATATATCCAAATGGATAAGTTCCTCCTCTCCAACCACCTTTTTGAAAATGAGATACTTTACCAATCATACTTTTTTTTCTTTGAACTCTAACAAAGAACTGATTAATAGAAGAGAAAAAATCATACATCAAAACTTGTTCATCACTATTAAAGTCAACATTACTATCGTTAGTATATAGTTTTACTTGATTTTGTTCAAGTTCCTTTCGTAACATCGATGAAACAATAGGATTTCTTGATAATCTGGATAAATCGAAAACATAAAGGTGTTTTATGTATCCTAATTGTAATTGTGAGTATAATTCCGTAAGTATTTCTCTGTCTTCAATATTTTCACTACTACCACTAATTCCTTCTTCATTCCAATCTTTGAAATCCATTCCAAGTTCCTTCGATTTCTTAATTCCAAAATCCAGTTGATTCTGTAATGAGTATTTAGTTGACTGTTCAGTTGTTGAAACTCTTCTATATATGTGTAATATCTCTTTTGTCATAATTACCCCCTATCGTGATTGTATATGTGAATTTAGTAGATTTAATTGAATTCGTCCTAGTGTTTTCAATTTATTTTCATTTAGTTTAAATTACCCCTTTATTTCTTCAATATTGGACTAATATTAGAATAGGTTAGATGATAATATCCTAATCTATTTTCTACTCAATTGACTGAACTATTTAAATTAAAAATCCCCGTCCTTGTGAGACGGGGTGGTTAGATTTTACTAACTATTAATTTGATTTATTTTATCATTATTGTCAATTGAATCCATATATTCTTCAATGAATTTATTTACTCTACTCATTACAAAAAGTTCACTAATTGTGTTTATTGTTTTAGTTTCAATCATAATTCTTTTTCTTATAATATCACAGAAATCACATAGAGTTTCATTTTTTGTGGAATATGTATTATAAAAAGATTCATATTGAATGATTCTCCATACATACTCCTTTGTTATCATTTTTTTTAATTTTTTGTGTCTTTTTATTTCGTCTATATATGATTCATTTACTAATTCATCTATTAATTTCATGTTCTTATTTTTTTGATTTTGATAATTTGTGTTTATAATATATTGGTAAAATTTTGTAGAGAACTTCAACTTTAATAAAATTCTTAATCTTACATAAGAATTTTAATTTGGGTTTTGGTATTAATATATCCATTATGATTCTAGATTGTTTTATAGTTTTTGAAAGTATTTCTTGTTGAATTTTAAGAGAGTTTTTATCAAAGTTCTCACTCCAATATCCTATTTTATGTTTTTTCCAGTATTCATAATGAAAATCATCAATCTCAACTCTCATTATAAAAGGTTTCCCGTTAAATGTAAAATTCAAATTTCTACCATTTTCGGAATAACTACCCCCACCAATAAATTCACTAAGTCTACTATCAAGTAAATTGTTTAACATATATAATTCGTCAAAATTTGTTTTCTCTTCAAAGTTGTTTTGTTGTTTGTTCATCTTATTTGTTTTTAATTGTTAATAATTCAAAATATTTGTTGTGTAACATTATTACGAAATTTTCCAACCCAATTCTATGAACAAAGTTTGTTTTACATTCTTCATATCTATTTAACCATGTCACAGAGTAGATTGAATTTGTTTCATACTCTAATTCTATAAAGTCATTGATATATCCATTCACGATAGGAGTATATCTATTTTTCACTTGTTTAAATTCCAAAAATTTACTTTGTAGTTCTTTTTTCATAATATTCTTTTAATAAAAAAGGGGAGTGATTTCTCATTCCCCTTTTAAGGTTGTTGTTTTGTTATTTGATATTTACTTCTGTAATCCCTTTTTCTTTCATTTAAATTATTAAAACTCAAATTTTTTCATATTATCCTCTAAAATTGATAAATTATAATGTTCTATAAACAAGTCTTCAAGAACATAACCCATACCTACTGACCTAAATTTTTCTTTGTCAATCTTTATCCATTGAATCATATATTCGATTTGTCGTTTAGTTAAATTGAGTTGAACTGAACGAAGTGGAACAATATCCGAGTATCTATTTTTTTTTGTTAAAAGTTTTTCCATAATTTTTTAGTGTAGGTCACTACCCTTTGTTTAATTTTGTTGTTTTAATATTTGGAGTTAGAGTACATATCAATTATAATGTACTCCAACTCAAATATTTTTAATAAAAATGGTTATCAATTTCTGTATTACACAATTCCTTCACACAATCATATAAATTATCTTTAGTTAACGGTTTATTTTGTTCTTCTAACCAGTCACCAATTTCTTTATACGAGATTTCTATTGTTTCTTCAAAATCTAACCTATCATTATTACTACTTACTGATAATTTTAAACTATTACTATCAACATCAAATAATGTAGTCTGAAACAAAAATATCACACTTGTTGTATTTGAGTAATCATCATCTATCAACTTATATACCTCTGTCTTATTTACGGAAATTTTATTTTTTTGTAATAAAATCTCCTTTTCTAATATCCCCATTTGTTGTTTGAGTTCTAAATTTTCTTTTTTAAGTAACTCTAATTGTTCTTTCTCCATGTTGTAATGATTTTATGGATTTATAAAATATTCATCAATCCCATTTAGGACTGATATAGGAGTATTATTACTCCGATTAGTTCATCTATTCCGAAAGGGATTGATATAGGTGAATACCACACCTAAAGGTTGTTTTACTTCTAACTTCTCTGAATGAAGGGTAAATTGGTTTGAGACTTAATTACCGAAATCTCAATCTTTGTGTCCTATTCAATTATAAAAGGTATTCAGAATAGGACGGATGGGGTATATCTCCCAAACTATAATACAATTTACGACAAATTTCTGATAATACCAAATAAATCTTCATTATTTGGGTATAAAAAACAACATAACTTCTTGAAAATTAAGTGTTTAATAGTATCTTATTGAATTATACTATAATTTATACCCAAAATGATTTAACTTTATTATAATAAAAATTTGAAATGACTAAAAAACCAAAATATACAAAGTTTAAGGATTTAGATAAAGACCATCAAAGGTTATTAGGTAGAGAAAGAAGACTAATTAGAATGATTGAGAATAGAATGGACAAACTAAAACCTCACCTAACAATTATAAATAAGTTAAGAAAGGAATTAGAACCAATTGAAGATGAGTTAGAAGGTCTTAAAATTAAAATAAAGGATATTGTAGATGAAAATCTGTTTACACCAAAGATTACTATAATCAGAAAAACCCTTTTAAAGAAGTATACATATTACTATGGTAGAATTACCTTCTCTGAGAAAAGGAAAGATATTCAGATACCTAAAAGAATAGTAGAGAAAACAAAAAAAGATATTATTCAAACTAATGAGGATAGAAAGAAGGTCGGGAAAGAACTACTATTCAATAACGATATTGAGGAAGAAACTCAACTCAAAGGAAGGTTGGAGATATGGGTATTAGATTGGTGGATGGATATTGGTATATTAAAGAAAAAGTAACTATATTGTATAACAAAACAAATTAGTATGAAAAAGTATATTTTATCGATATTATTTATATCATTCACAATTATAACTTTTTCCCAATCTAAGATACCATCTGGACTTCCTAAAAAGTCTGATATTATCAAAATATATACCAAACAAGATAAA
>JACCDH011830269.1_pt1 | contig 10469 bp, 7 predicted proteins | sample 7442481 | NCBI WGS metagenome assembly JACCDH01 (sample SAMN15323433, study PRJNA562643) | freshwater metagenome | isolation source: river surface water | place: USA:Blue River Watershed | collected 2017-08-15
CGTACCGCCCGCGCGGCGGGAGCGCAGGCAGTCGTCGGTTGGGGCATTGGGCCGGAGTTGGCAATCATCGCGCGCGCCATGCATGCGTCCGGGTGGCGGGTGCCGCTGGTCGGCAGCTGGACGCTGTCGATGCGCAATTTCATTGATGCGGCAGGCGCCGCCGGCGACGGCGCGCTGATGCCCCAGACATTCATTCAGGATGCCGGATCGACCGCCAAAAACAGTTTTCTGCTGGCTTACCGGCGGATGTTCCGAACTGATCTGATCCCTTCGCCGATGAGCGCAGCGCAGGGCTATGACGGCATGCACCTGCTCGCGCATGCGATACGGCAGGCTCGCTCGCTGGAGGGTGATGCGATACGACGGGCGCTGGAAAACCTGAGTTTTCGGTATCAGGGGGTCGTGACCAGCTACGAGGCCCCCTTCAGCGCCCGCGACCACGATGCGATCACCGCGAACATGATCGTCATTGGCAAGGTGAGTGCCGGACGGGTGGACTATGCGTACCGCGAGGACCAGCAGCGCAGCGCGATTCTGAGGATAAAACGCTCCACAAATTAAATAATACGGTCGTGCTTTTGTGGGGTATAGTTTAGGCTTGGTGAGAGCGGTCAGACCGCTCGCTCGACCCGAGTCCATGACTGATTAAAACCACCGGAGACACCCGAATGACCGCCACCTACCGTGAGCAGGGCGATATCGCCGTCATCACCCTCAACAATCCGCCCGTGAACGGGCTTGGTTATGAGACCCGGGCAGGCATCGTCAGCGGCATTCAGCGTGCCACAGACAACGATGCGATCAGGGCCGTGGTGATCACCGGTGAGGGCAAGGGCTTCTCGGGCGGCGCCGATATCCGCGAGTTCAATACGCCCAAGGCGCTGCAGGAGCCGTGGCTGCAGACCGTGATCCGTATCGTCGAGGATTGCAGCAAGCCGGTGGTTGCGGCCATCCATGGTGTGGCGATGGGCGGGGGTCTGGAGCTCGCGCTGGGTTGCCACTACCGCGTGGCGGTCGCCGGTGCGCAGATTGCGCTGCCCGAGGTCAAGCTGGGCATCTTGCCGGGCGCGGGGGGCACACAGCGTTTGCCGCGTGTGCTGGGCCTTGAGCCTGCGCTGAACATGATCGTGTCGGGCAAGCCGGTGATGTCGGAGAAGCTCGCCCAGACCAAACTGTTTGATCAGATGATCGACGGCGATCTGCTGGACGGCGCGATCAGTTTCGCTCGCAAGGTGGCGGACGTACGACCGCTGCCGCGTGTCCGCGACATCCGTATTCACTACCCGAATGCCGAGGGCTACCTCCAGTTCGCCCGAAACACGGTACGCACGGTCGCGGGTCCTTTCCCCGCACCCCTGAAATGCGTCGAGGCCGTGGCGGCGGCCGTCAGCAGGAAATTCGACGATGGCCTGAAAGTCGAGCGCGACCTGTTTCTAGAACTCGTGCAAACCACCGAGTCGAAAGCTTTGCGACATGCGTTCTTTGGTGAGCGCGCCGCCTCCAAGATCCCTGACGTGCCTGCCGATACGCCACTGCGCCCGATACGCGCTGCTGCCGTGATCGGTGCCGGTACGATGGGCGGTGGTATTGCGATGAATTTTGCGAACGCAGGCATCCCGGTCAAGCTGCTCGAAATGAAACAGGAGGCGCTCGACAAGGGACTGGCGACGATACGCAAGAATTACGAGAACAGCATGAAGAAGGGCAAGCTCACGCAGGAGCAGCTCGACAAGCGCATGGGACTGATCAGCGGCACCCTGTCCTATGCCGACATCGGTCAGGCCGATATCGTGATCGAAGCGGTGTTCGAGGACCTGGCCGTCAAGGAGGCGGTGTTCAAACAGCTCGATCAGGTGATGAAGCCCGGCGCTATTCTGGCCTCGAATACGTCCACGCTGGATGTGGACAAGATCGCAGCCTTCACCCAGCGCCCGCAGGATGTGATCGGCACCCATTTCTTCAGCCCGGCCAATGTGATGAAGCTGCTGGAGATCGTGCGCGGTGCAAAAACAGCGAAAGATGTGCTGGCCACTACCATGACGCTGGCCAAGACGATCGGTAAAACCGGTGTGGTATCAGGAGTGTGCGACGGATTCATCGGCAACCGCATGGTCGAGCAATACATCCGGCAGGCAGGATTTCTGCTGGAAGAAGGCTGCCTGCCCGAGCAGGTGGACAAGGCCATCGAGAAATTCGGTTTCGCGATGGGGCCGTTCCGCATGAGCGACCTCGCAGGGAATGATATTGGCTGGTATATACGAAAGCGCCGCTATATCGAGAAGCCCGAGGTCACGTACTCGAAAATTGCGGATCTGCTGTGCGAGAAGGGCCGGTTCGGCCAAAAGACCTCGTCCGGCTGGTATGACTACAAACCCGGTGATCGCAAAGCTTACCCTTCTGACGACGTCAACCAGATGATCGTCGCGCACTCGAAGGACCTGGGCATTGAGCGCAGGAAGATCAGCGATCAGGAGATTGTCGATCGTCTGGTCTATGCACTGGTGAATGAAGGTGCGCTGATCCTCGAGGAAGGCATTGCGCTGCGCGCCTCGGATATCGATATGGTGTACCTGACCGGGTATGGATTCCCCCTGCACCGGGGCGGGCCGATGTTCTACGCAGACAGCGTGGGCCTGTCGAATGTGCTGATGAGCATACGGCGGTTCGCCAAAGGCCGGCATGCAGAGGCCTGGGAACCGGCGCCCCTGCTGCAAAAGCTCGCCACCGACGGAAAGACCTTCAATTAACAGCAGTCCGGGGCAGGGCTACCAGTAATTCTCGGTAAGAAACTGCCCGGGCGTGTGTTTTCTGCAGGGCGTCATTCCCCGTGCATGCAGCTGTTTGCGCAGATCGTCGATCATGCCCGGGTTCCCGCACAACATCACGCGGGAGAATGCCGGCGTGACCGGTCGTCCCGTCGCCGCTTCCAGCTGCCCGCTGTCAAGGGCGGTGCTCGTTCGCGTGAAAACGTACTGAACCCCGGAATCGCCTGTGATCACTGACCGGCCCGTTCCTTCACCGTTCAGACCTTCACCGCTCAGACAGGCAACGAGTGTCAGCATCGGTCCCCGCGCGTTCTCCTTTGCCGATCGCTGCATCGCGCGTAATTCTTCCTGATATACCAGCTGCTCTCGGGTGCGTACGCCATGCACCAGAATGATTCTCTGGAATCGATCCCACACCTCCGTGCTTCGCAGGACGGACAGAAAAGCACCCACCCCGGTACCGGTAGCGAGCAGCCAGAGATCGTGACCGTCTTCAAAGCGGTCTGGCGTCATGAATCCGTAATTCTCATGCTCCACCCACAAAGTGTCTCCCGGTTCGGCAAGGCGCAGCTGGTCGGTGAACAGGCCGCCCGGCACCAGCACCGCCAAAAACTCCAGCAAGTCCTCGTTCGGGGAAGAGGCAAAAGAAAAGGGTCGCCAGATCAGCTGATTACCCAGCTGTAGCGCTATTCGTGCGTATTGGCCCGGCAAGTACTTCAGCGCAAGCGGACGCGTGACCCGAAAGCTCAGCAGCGCATCTGTCCACCAATAAATATTGGTAATTCTTTCTGGTGAGCATGGATGGTCAATCGAGATGGTTTTTGACGTACCCATGATGAATGGCGAACTTGAATCACTTGCCGTGTCGTGATTGGACAACTTTCACGTGTTGTTTTATCCGCACGAATAAACCAGTCTTTCATTGCATTTCAATAGAAATGACTTTTAAAGAATCTTTTGATGCGCCAATTGCAATTCGTTTGTAATGAAACAGCATGAATGATGCTATGCAAAAATAAATTGTCTGAATATTCATTCTAAGTGTTTCACCAATTCTAGAATTTGGCTCCCGTTCAACTGCCTAAAAGGATTAGGTCATGACATTTAAAAGAAACATCAATTTCCTGATTGCCTGCGTGGCCTCACTGCTGTCGCTGACATGCAGCGCGCAGCAAACTCATACCGCAAATGTTCAGGTGAAGGCTACGGTAGATGCAAGCTGCACTATCGCTGCGAATCCGCTTAACTTCGGAAAGTACGATCCGCTGAGCCCAACGGCAAAGAACCAGTCGGCGGCAGTCACGCTGACTTGCGTGAAAAATACCCCGATCAAGAGCATTGATCTGGACATCGGTCTTAGTCCTGACAACGGCATTCGCCGTATGACCAATGGCGCTGAGTTCCTGAAATACCAGGTGTACAAGCCAAGCAATGGTGGCGCAGGTGTTGATATCCCGGGCGCGATCTGCGATGCCAACGCGACGGTGGCGTGGGGTTCAGGTACCGACGGTCTGCACCCGGCTCCGCATAGCGATGCGCTTGCAAAAACCTACAACCTGTGCGGTGTGATCGATGCCAATCAGGACGTTGGTGCCGGCGATTATGCCGATACGCTCATCGTGACTGTCCAGCTCTGATGACCGCCTATTCAGCCAGTGGGTTTGTGAGCCGGCTCTCTGGCTGGATAGGGGCATCTGCCTTCTTCACAGGTACCGCATATTTTGCAAGGATCAGCTATTTTCTCGCTGGTCTGGTGATGCTGTGTACAGCACATGCGGGGAACTTTTACGTCAACCCAGTCCGCTTGGAACTCTCGAAGTCGAGCCCGACAGAGACACTGCAGGTGACCAACTCGGGCACGACTGATGTCACTGTTCAGTTAAAGATCGTGCAGTGGCTGCAGACCGATGGCGAGGATCAGTTGACATCGTCGCGCGATCTCGTGGCTACGCCACAGCTTTTTCTTCTTCGCGCCGGCGGATCGCAAATCATTCGGGTCGGCATCGCAAAAAAATCTGATTTCAGCAAAGAAGGAACTTATCGGCTGATATTGGAAGAAATTCCACCGCCTCCTGAGCCAGGATTCCGCGGCCTGCAAATTGCTTTGCGGCTGGGAATTCCGATTTTTTTAAAGCCCGAGACAAGTCACGCACAGGAATTCAGTGTGAGCCGGGTAAGTAACCGCCATCAGGCGTCGAATGACGTTGCGCTGCTGATGCACAACCCCGGGCTCGTACATGCTCAGGTGACCAGTATAAAAATATTCTCTGCAGATGACAAAGAGGAATTGCTGGGGAACTACGAAGGAAATCTGTACGTTTTGGCCGGTCAGAAAAAAACAATTTCGATAAAAACCAAAAATAATCTCCCGGTGCCAGACGCGTTATTGATCAAAGTTGACAGCCGGGCTGGAACATTGACATTCCATGCTAAACCCGGCGCGCCCTAGTCCAACGCTGCTCCGCTGGCTCGTCTATGTTCAGTACCTCGCCTTGGTGGCGATGGCTTTTCTGTACCCTGCAGCCCATGCTGCTGACCTTGATGCCGTGAACGGCGCCGGCTTATCTCCTCAGTTCGTCCGCCTGTCGCTGAATCAGCAAGTGATTGCGGAAGCCGTGCTCGTGATGAGGAATGTACAAGGTGACTGGCTGATACCCGTCGAGATGATGCGCGAGGCCCGGCTGGTGGTGCCACCTGAACAGGAGCACATCATCGAGGATGGCAAAGCCTATGTGCCCGTCTCGACGATGTCCGTCACCCGACTGGCGTTCGATGAGAAAACGCAATCACTGGATCTGGTGCTGACCCCATCCATGTTCATGCCCAGCCATCTGCGAGCCCGATCCGTACGCGAGCCCTCGGTGCTGTCGGAGCCGGCCGGCATGTTTGTCAATTATGACCTGTCACTGACCAGCAGCGCTGCGGTGCGCAGCCAGAGTCTGCTGACCGAGTGGGGCGGGGCCATTGGGCCCGGTCTGGGCTTGCTGAATATCGGCGCCATCAGCGATGACGATTCCTGGCGATTTGTCCGTCTCGACACCAGCTACATCCTCGATGTGCCATCGGAGCTGACCACCTTGCGCGTGGGGGATGCGGTGACTCGACCACCTATTGCATTGGGCAGGCCGGTACGTTTTGGCGGTGTTCAGTACTCGACAAATTTCCGGATGCGCCCCGATCTGATCACGATGCCTGTGCCCACATTGAACGGGCAAGCGGCACTGCCGTCGATGGTTGATCTTTACGTTAATAATGTTTTGCAACATAGTACGTCGGTGCCTCCGGGCCCGTTTTCGATCACGACAGCGCCGGTGGTCACTGGCGATGGCGACATCCTCCTGAAAGTGCGTGACATTACCGGACGCGAGGAATTCATCAGCGGCCGCATCTATGCCAGCGCCTCGTTGCTGGCGCCGGGACTGTCGGAATTTTCTGTTGAGGCCGGAGGGCTGAGAGAAAACTACGGTCTGCCGGATAACGCGTACAAGACGCTGTTCGCATCGGGTGCGTACCGACAGGGTATCAGCGAGCGGCTGACGATAGAAAGCGGTGCGAGCGCCGCCGCAGGCGGGCCCTATGGCATGCTGGGCGGTGCGACCCTTGCGGTTCCCGGGTGGGGGCTGGTGTCGCTTGCCGCCGGATTGTCCCATGATGGCGATCATGTGGGCGCTCAGTTTGCGGCCAGTATCGAGCGACGCACTACCCAGGGCTCGATCACCCTGCGATCGGAACGCGCCGATTCCCGATATCGTCAGCTGGGTGTCGATCCGGGGATGAGCACACGGTCACTGGATAGTGTGTTCGCAAGCTATCGGTTCGACGGTATCGGCAGTCTCGGTGCTTCGTATACCCGTCGTCAGCAACGCCTGTCGTCGTCAGTGACCGAAATTATCGGCCTGAGCTTCAGTACGCGCCGCACATCACTGGGAAGCGTCATCTTCAGCGCGCTGCAATCGCGTGGGGACGACAGCAGCTACTCGCTCAGCGTTTACTGGATGCTGCCCATTGACCGGGAGGTGAATGCCAGTCTCTCGCACATCGCAAATCAGCGCATTCCGGACACCACCCTGTTGCAGGTGCAAAAAAGTGCGCCTTACGGGGAGGGCATAGGCTGGCGCTTGCAGACTGCAATCAATGCCGCTCAGCAGGCGGCCGTTCATGTCCAGACCGCACAGGGCACGTTTCGCGCAGAAGCCGCCAGCTTTCAGGGGCAGGACAGTGCGCGTCTCGGGTTCTCGGGCGGGATGGCCCGCCTGGGCGACCGCTGGTTTCGGAGTCGGCGTATCACGGGCAGTTATGGCCTCGTTCATCTTCCGGGAATCCCGGATGCCCGTATTTTCGTCGATAACCAGTACACCGCACGCACTGACAAAGACGGCTATGCGCTGCTGCCGACCCTGCATCCCTACGTGCGCAATCATGTGTCGCTGGCACAGAGCGATTTACCTATGGATGTAAGAATCGATCAGCTGGTGTCGCGACCGGTTCCGGGCTGGCGCAGTGGCGTGATGGTCAATTTCGCGGTAAAAAAAATCACGTCAGCGACACTCAGGATTGTGGACCGGAAGGGCAATGATATTCCTGCCGGTTCGATGGTGACCGTGCAGGGATCCGCGGAGCCATTTCCCGTGGGGCGGGAAGGTGTCGCCTATATCGAAGGCTTATCGGCTGACAATGAGCTGCGCGTCCAATGGCCCGGCCATCAGTGCACCGTCAGCGTTCCCTATGCGCCCTCGGAAGATCTCGTTCCTTATCTGGGCGAATTCATGTGCAAGGAATTGGCAGAATGAGCTATCCCGATGATCTTTCCAACGCCAACAGCCGCCAATATTCAGCTGTCCCGCAGCGATGGCAACACCTGATAATCGGATTTGTCGCCACTGTCTGGGTCGCCTTCAGCCACGCGGCCTCTTGCTATTCCGTGAGCGCGCCCAGCCTGGTGTTTTCACCGTATCATCCGACGGCTGCAGAGCCGGAAGACATCGAGACCACAGTGGAATTCTACTGCGCACCGGCGTTTCGGGCAGGGAAGCTGCGGGTGAATGTCACGCTGCAGGAAGGATCGCAACGACCGCAATACCAGATCCGGAATGCCTATGGCGATGTCTTGCGCTACGGTGTCTTTGTCGATCCTGCGCGCAGCATTCCACTGACCAGCAACATGCCTATTCCCGTTCATGATGCCAATCCTGACAACAAGACATTTCGCGTGATCCTGTATGGCAGGATCTACGCGAATCAACGAACGGCTGGTGTGGGTAATTATCTGGGCTATCTGACGCTGTTGCTGAATTATTGAGTAGCACTAAGTAGCACTAAGTAGCACTAAGTAGCATTGAGCAGCATGAAGCGGTCAGATCGCTGCGCACCCGATTAGCGCTGTACCTGATGACTGCTGATCACGCGGGGATTGCCACTGGCGCCGGCCGTTTGCAGGCTGACCGGGCGCCGCCAGATGCGCGCGATATAGTCAAGCACCCGTTCCGCACGACCAAGATCCAGACCACGACCGTCATCATGATAGTCGTGCCGCAGTTCCAGACTGCCGTCCACATGCATCTGACTGACGGACACTCGGGGTGCACCGTAATTGAACCGGGGTGCCAGTATGGCTTCATGAACCGCGTGGATATCGCGTTCCGCGATGCGAATGCCGCCCTCTGCATCTCCCTCGTATAAAAACAATCCGAGCTTGTCGGCCAGTTCTTCGGTCAGGTAGTTTCTGACGAAACCGAAATCATCTTCTTCCTTGCAGATTTGCCGTGCCGCAGGCAGCCCGCATTTCTCGATCAGATCTTCCCAGATGGAGAAACCGAGATGATAAGGATTGATCGACAGTGCCAGCTGGCTGCTGCCCGCAAACGGACGAACGACATCCGAGTGGGCCTTGACCGCTGCCAGATATAACTCGTCCGGCAGAAAGTCCGCCTCTCGCAATAGCCGCGCATGCCAGTAGGACGCCCAGCCCTCATTCATGATCTGGCAGGCAAATACCGGATAAAAGTAAAAGGATTCTTCCCTGACCGCGAGAAAGATATCTCGTTCCCAGCCCTGCAGCTCAGGCGCATGATGTGCGATGAACCAGAGCAGGTCATACTCGGGACGCGGAGGGAAGGGCGTGCGCGCGGCATCACGATCCCCACCTGTGGCTTCCGTGGACTCGCCCGGCAATTGCTGAAATCGCCTGGCAAAGTCATCCTGCCGGACGGGTCTGCGCTCAGCAGTCCGGGACGGCAGCGGATAGGGTGCTCGGTGAAGCGGCAGGTTGATATCAATATGAGGCTCCAGTGCGAGCGCGGCATCCAGCACGGCCTCCACGCGTTGCTGACCATGTTCTTCGAGGGCCAGTTCAATACTGTGCGCGCGCTCTGCGGCCTGTTCCAGAATATGGCCACCCGCCATGCGCATGAAGCGCGAGAACAGGTCATTATTCTTGGCGAAATCCGCATGTCCGATCACATGCGCGACCACCAGCGTGTTTTCGGCCGTCGAATTATCCTTCTCGAGGTAAGCATGACAAGGATCGCCGGGAAACATCACTTCGAAGATCCGTGAATGTCCCATCCCCTGCCGAATCAGCTGATGGATGTAACGTATCCCGAACGACCAGTGGGGCATGCGTACCGGCAGTCCATAGACCGCAATCTCGGTCATGAAATTGTTCGGGACAACCTCGAAATCAATGGGGTAATAGTCCAGTCCGAGCTTTTCGGCCAGATCCTCGATTTTTCCTGCATAAGTTCCGAGATCGGGATGGGTAGTCTCCATTACGCGTGCTCCGTCTGTGCCGTCTGCTGCAAAAAGAACTTCCTGATCGCCTTCCACACATCCTCGGGCTGGTTCAGCACGCAGCTTCCCAGGGGGGCGCCCGAGTGCTCGATCTGGTTGCAGATCATCCGCATCTCTGTTTCAGTGACGCGCGAACTCCCCGGTACCGTCTCGACATAGCCGACAAAATTCAGCAGGGACGCCAGTTGCGACAGGCCGGTCATTGCGGCGCCTCTGTCTTCAGTGAAGTTTTCTCCGTCCGACGCATAGAAGAAGTAGATGTTGTATTGCGACGGGTCATATTCGGTCGCGATCATCTCCAGTGCCAGATTGAACGCAGTCGAGGCGCCCGTGCCGCCCGTGCCCGTCACCTGAAAGAAGTCCGGTTCCGAGAACTCCCACGCCTGCGTGGTATGTGCGATGAAGCGGGTGTCTACCTTGCCGTACTTGCGGCGAATGCCTTGCAGCACAAAGAAGAAAAAGGTCTTCGCCAGCTTGCGCTCGGCATCGGTCATGCTGGCGGAAACGTCCAGCGCAAACAGGACCACGGCATTGGTCGCCGGGCGCTTTTTATGCACGAGCTGACGAAAGCGCAGGTCCTCGTTGGAAAAAGGGACGGGGTTCGTTTGAATCGCCCGACGCTTCACGGCTTCCTTGACTGTCCTGCGCCGGTCGAGACGGACGCGCGCGCCATGCTTGTCCCAGCCCTCGCGCACGAATTCATCCTCGTTCAGGGTCAGCCGGGGCTTGGGCTGGAGGTCGGGCAGCTTCAGTTCATCCCAGAGCCAGTCAACGATATCGTCAACCTTCAGTTCCAGCAGCAGGCGCACCTCGCCTTCGCTGGTGTCGCCCGGGGCATCGCTGTCGTTCGGGCCGGGCTGGGCGGGCCGCAGAATATCGCCGGGCCGTCCTTGTCCCTGTCCCACGCTGCGAAAG
>JACCDH010038122.1_pt1 | contig 10466 bp, 10 predicted proteins | sample 7442481 | NCBI WGS metagenome assembly JACCDH01 (sample SAMN15323433, study PRJNA562643) | freshwater metagenome | isolation source: river surface water | place: USA:Blue River Watershed | collected 2017-08-15
AACCAGAAGTTCAGCACCCCGGCCCAAAGTGCCTGGTCGGCTTCAGTCCAGGCGTGTAAAACTGCCGTACCCCAGTCGGAACCAGCAGACAAGGCCGCCGCAAATGCCGCCGACTTCGCCGCACAGTACAGCGCCATAAACCAGTAGGTGATAACTGGGCGCACAGAACTGGAAAGCGCATCGGCCCACGCCACACCGGTTTTCTCTCCCTGAGTGCGCACAGCATCGCGCAGGGTTTCGATTGCGCCGGTATTCCACGCACCGTCGGCAGCCGCGCCGATCTCAGACATGCGCTGGGCACCACGCAGCTTCTCGAACTCAAGCGCCTTATCCTGCATGGCCAACTCGTGGCCACGCTCGCCTTGGCGGTCAAACCATTTCAAGACCTCAGGAGCCAGGCGGAACGCACCGCCCAGCAAGCCACCCAAGAGTGTCTCGATCATTGGGGACCCCCCATCAGGCGCAACTTGATGGCAACACCGACCAGAAGTGCGGCCAGCACGCCGGTGGTTAGAACCTTGATCGTGGTCTGCCAGGCCGTTCGGCGCGCTTCCCGCCACGCATCGATGAGACCCCGCAGGTCGCGGATGTCGGCGGCGGCGTGGCCGTTTTCCAGGCCAAGGCAGGCCAATGCACGCTCAGCCCCCCGCTCTGCTGCTCGGGTGAGCAGCTCATCGAGGTCATCCGGGCGCAGATTCAAGGTTTCGGAACGTTGGACAACACTAGATTCTTCTGTCATGAGATTCCCAGAATTAAAAAAGCCCGCACAGAAGCTCAAAGGAGAGCACCAGGCGGGCAGGCGATGAAACTGTTTGATTGGTTTTCGGCTAATTTGAAGCGCTTATCGAATCGTTGCTTCTATAAAAAAACTCATCAGAGTGCGTTTTGAGCACTTCGGGGGTCATTCGTCAGGCATTGCATAAATGACTTCACGCTCGGCTTGCAGGATAGAAAGCGCCGCACTGTAGGCGTTGCTGTCGCCGTTATGAGCTGCCGTGATTTCGCTCGATGTGAATACAGATTCGAGTCCATCAATCTTTGACTTGTTATCAGTTAAAAGGCAGATTTTTTTCAGTGTCTGATCGTTCATATGGTTCTCCTCTTACCAGTTTGTGTACTGGATTTGCAAATATCCCGAATTCCCAGTGCCACCAGAAACTACGTTGCCGAATTGGCCTTGGCCAGCTTGGGGGCCTGAGAGCCACCCGCCAGCGCCACCACCAGCAGGCCCCGTGCCACCGTAATCAGCAGATCGAACGGCACCACCGCCGCCCGAGCCGTAGCCGTATCCACCTTTACCGCCGTATCCAGGAGCCGCATCGGAGCCAGCAATACCAGGAGCTCCACCTGTGTTGTATGGCGAGCCTCCACCACCATAATTTCCCGTCCCGCTGGAAACGCCGTCACCACCGTTTCGACCCCCAACGCCACCAGTTGAAAGGCCAGATTGCGACTTTCCGCCTTGACCGCCTGCACACGTAAGAGTCGTGCCGCCGATAGTCATCGTTGTTGAACTGCCTGCGGTTCCATCAGCCCAGCTACCGCCACTTCCACCATTCCCAACAGCGTAAGAAATTGACTGTCCAGCCGTCACGGTAAATGTTTGACTATTGATGTAACCAGAGCCACCCCCACCACACGCGCTACCTGGCGCGCCCGCCCCACCGCCACCGCCGCCAATGCCAGTCACAAGCACCTGGCCGGAATATGCGCTGCTAATTGTTGATGTTCCACTACCGCTGAAAAACTGCACTGCGGTAAGAGCAGCCGGAGAACCGACAACAGGCCGATCAGTCCCGGCGACTACAACAAAGCGGTAGTAATAAGCAGATGCTCGCGTCGATAAGCCCGGCAAATTTGATGCAGCAATTGAAGTAGCAGTGCTCTCATAAGTCACTGTTGTGAAATTTATTGAGGTCGAGTACTGCGTGGCGATCGTCGCAGAGTTAGCACCAGTGACTGCATTGGTAACTAGCAAGTTTGTCGCACTTGGATCGTAGATGGCTGTGCTTCCATTGAGTGCCAATGAACTTGTTGGCATTGGGAGTTGCACAGTTGTGGTGGTGATGATTGCACCAGAACCGGAGGTGGTTGCTTGCACGTAATAAGTCGTTCCGGTTGTGAAGCCGGGCATTGAAGCATATGTCACCGAATCCAAATATCCAGTATTAGAAGAAAGGGTCACCGATGTGTTCGCTACCGGATTCGACATATCTGCATTTGCAGAAATCTTCACAGCCACTGATGTAGCTGATCCTGTTGCTCCGTATGTGAATCCAAAGCGGAAGTTTGTCGAATTCAAAAACTGGGAAGTAACTGCTACTGATGCAGTCCGAACAAGGCTAATCCCGTTCGACCAGGCAGAGACCTCCGTAGCTGAAGAGATATACCGAACCCTTGCATAAAAAGCTCCAGCAAGTTGGGGAATCGACCCAGAAGGGACTACAAGCGAAGTCTTTGAACTTGTTGATGGGAGGTCATAAAACACATTCGCAAATGACGGATCACTGGCCAATTGCCACTGTGATCCAGCATGTGTATCCGTGTTGTAAACGAAGAAAGCAGAACTGTTCAGCGTTGGCGTGAAGCTCGTTATAACGGTGCCACTTGAAGGACTTGTAATTGTTGGCATCGAAGGTTGGCGACCTGCTTGTGATGTCAATGTGGTCACTGTCCCTTGAACAGTAACAATGTCAGGACTACCGCTGATTTTTCTTCCCATTTTTTACTCCTCGAATCCGCAAACGTTCACACTCACACCAGTCGAACTGGCGTAAACCACAAGATTTTTCCCAGCACTGGCCACAATGCCGGTACGCTCCATAACGCCGTTTGGCGGAATGGTTGCGTCATACTCAAAATACTCACTATTTGAAGGAGACCCACTCGCGCAGATCGCTAGCCGAGCTGTGACGTTGGCCCCCGTACGGTTCAATACATTCACATTGAACGTCGCGACCTTTGAAGCTGGCACCGTGTAGACGGTTGTATTTGTGGTGGCCGCGAGATCGGCCTGTCCAAGCGTTCCCGATGACATATTCGGTTTTCCTTATGATTGACTCAGAAAATATTGGCGTCCAGCGATGCCGACCCACGAGGTAGTCACTCCATTTGTCGTTAGAGATTTGCCACTGTTGCCGGATTGGGATGGATACACCTCAGTCCAGCTTGCCGTAGATCCGTCTGTAACCAGTGCTTTACCTCCGTAGCCTGATTGAGACGGAAGCATTGGAGGTGAAGATGGTGAAACTACCCAAGATGAGGCGACCCCACTTCCACCAGTGGCAGTCACTATCACTGTCATAACGCCAGTGGCTGAACTAAATGCAGAGATAGCACCAACCATCCAGTTGGCAGTACTTGAAGCACTGACGATTTGCACAAATTGACCTGCAACAAAGCTCTTGCCTGTTTGCGAAAGTGAAAGAGTCACGGAACCAGAACCGATCGTGATACTCGTGGCACTGGTGGCATTCGTGCCTGGGGCATTTAAGGCTGTGGCAGCACTGGCTGCCGCTTGATTTGCGTATGTGTAGGCGTTACTAGCCTGAAGCGTTGCCGCAGTCACTTGCGAAGAAGCCTGTGAAAGTGCTCCATTCATGCAGGTGATCACCTGGGATAGCGAGGGCACAAAGCGAACTCTGTGACCACCATTAGCAAGACCCGTATTTACATTGGCGTCATCAGTGACAGTTGTGCCATCACCGCCAAGGTTCGTAGGAAAGGTTACCGTTGCCATTACAGCAGCTCCTTGACTTCAAAATCGAGTGAATAAGTGGTCGGGTTGGGTTGTTTGATTGAACCCAACTGACGCAGACGACCTACAAATGAGCGCTGTGGTTGCTGTGTGATATTTGAACCACCATCTGGCATCACAAGAATTTCACCGCTTACGCCAGCCAAGCGCTGAAGGTCGAGTGCATAGTTGTATGCCTCGGTGTCGGTGATGTAAGGCAGGCTAAATTGCATTACTCGAAACTTTGATCTGACATCAAAATATTCAGCACCGGACAAAGATGTATCTACAGGCGTCGGGTCTTGGAAGCCCAATCCGGAGCCATACGAGTAATTAACTGTTGGAGTCCAGCCACGAGCCATAAATAGGCGTCCGATCTGGACATAACCATCACTATTACCGGCGTCGACAATCTCTACACGCCAATAGCGCATGTTCTTGATAATCGACAGCTTATGGATAAAGGGAGCCTGGTAGCCAGCACGCGCCTGTTGCGAGATGGTGCCAAGCCAAAAATTGTCATCCTCCCACTCGAGTAGTTCCAAAGGAATTACGCCAGAAGGCCATACAGACACATTCCCACTGTCGTAATACAGCGTCGAAAAAGACGCTGAATCACTGGCAGTAATTCGCACAGTGCCAGCAACGCTAATGTTGTGCACAACCAATGCAACAACGCCAATTGACTTTGCAGATCCAAGATCAACATCGAATTTTGTTGCCGAAGCAGCAACACCATTGCTTCGCGCCACTTTTTGCACTTGGCGATTTTGTAAATTCGTCAACGGCAGTGTGGAAAGCCAAGAACCATTTGATAGCGTTCCCTCGTCCGTGCGGTTTTGCCACGCCAAAAAAATATTAGCCATCTCAGCCCCAAAGCGTTAGGTCGAATTGATATCCACGCATGTTTGTGCGAATACCAATGATCAAAAATTTCTTACCTGCGCTCATTCCAAATCGGTTGATCTGTAAAGTGACAATCTTTCCAATGTCCAAGACTCCGGCCAGTGCTGCATCTACCCTGATAGTCACCTGGTACATATCCCGCCTGGACTTGTAGATGGTCAGTCTTCGCGCAGCTTCAGTTAGAGCGTCCGACTCAGTGGTCAATTGAGTGTCGAACTCAAGCTCGGGGCTGGTCAGATTTGCTGTTTTCACTGTCGTATCGCTGCTCTCTGCCCTTCGGTACTCATCTGAAAGATAAGATTTCCGAGCATCATTTACAGACGCAGTGAGGTCGCTTTGCACGTTGTAAATACGCTGATATCCGATCTTTACCTTCCATGCTGGAACACCCACTCCTGGATCACGGCTGGCCACTCTTTCGATCTTGAGAATGTCAGTCGCGGTGATCGTGCCGACCGAAGATCCTGTTGGAACTGCAATCTGACCAATCCTAAAAACACCATAAGAATCACAGCCATACCATGCACCTACGCTTGCGCAAAGATCATCGAGTAATTGAAGCGGGGTAATGTCGCTGTCGTGGGGGGCAAAGACTCCAGTTTCAAAAGATGCCACAGAGTCAAGTGCAGAAATATCGGTGGCTGATATATCGCCAGAAGATATTCCTGAGGCGAGCAAAATTTGATTGAAAATTTGTGCAACTGTTCTATTTGAAGTATTCACACCCCGCTGCGCATCTACAGTGAAAGTTCCATTTGGCGCAAAGCCTAATCGAACAAAACACCCTGCTGTCGCGTCGTTCCATACGCGGTACTGGCCTGCTGTCGGCGCATTTGTCTCCATGTCTGCTTGAGATGAATATGCGGCACCAGGTGAAAGCAAATTTCCTCTGTCATATGCCGCAAGGACGGCATTCAATGCACTGCCTGCATGAACTTGATAGATGCGGCGATCGGTGTTCACTTGAGGAGGAGCTACATTGAAGACCTTCCCAAAAATTAACGGTTTTGGCTTTCCCTTTAAATCGGCGGCCACACCTTCAAGCCCATTTGGCAATGAGTTGGATCCCGTATAACGAAGTTGCTGCAACGGTTTAGCAAGATCTTGCTGACGATCGCGAACCCGAATAGTCACCTTTTGCCATGACAACTCAGCTTGCTCCATCGTTCCTTTGATCACAGTAACCCACGAGACCGTCCCACTGCTATTTGGGAGAACTACGCCAAGCTTGATGGTGATAGCTCGCCCTGCAAAACTGTAATCAAGTAAGCCATCAAGCGCTCCGTCATTGTTTACAAGCACCATGTCCCCATAGCCGATCTGAGTTCTACCAGTAGTTTTGGCGTCACTGAAGCATGAACGACTGATATTTGCAGGCTGCTGAATACGACCGTCGTAAAACGTGTTTGACGGGCTGTCTGTGGGGCCGGTGGTGTAACTCTGAGTCGAAAACCGTAGAGTGCGGGTTCCGCTGCTGCCTGGGTCGTACACATCGACATCGGCGATGATGATTTGAGCCATTAAGGTTTTGCTCCGCCGATGTCGTAAATATAGGTTGGCTGCGATTGCACCAAGGAAACCTTGTCGGCCGCACTACTCGCAGCAGAGCTGGCAGCCGCAGCACTAGCCGCAGCAGATTGAGCTGCACTGACCGCAGCCTGTGCGACTGCGGCCATACCGTTAACTGCACCAGCTAACACGTTGATCGCACTGGTAGTGGAGTTTGTGCCAGCTCTCACAGATTCATTCAAATCGGAAAGTAACGTGTTACCAACCTTTGCCGTAGATGCCAGGTCTCCAGTTGATTTTGCTGTCTGCTCTGCTGGTGTCAGCATTTTGTTAAGAATTTCAACCTGCGGTGCTGCGTCGAGCAGTTGCTTCATAGTGACATCGTTCGCTTTCATGTAATCCGAAAGCTGAGCGAACTGAGGACCGAGATCGAGCAACTTTAAAAGCTGCTCTTGGCCTTGTTGGGAATTGACATCGCGCGTTTCCACCAACAGACGGAAATCCTCACGTGAAGCTAGGTTAGTGCCATCGATACCGACAGACTTAAGCGCATCGACAATGTTGCGAGCCTGCAAACCTGCTTGCTCGCCCTGGCTGTAATAGTCTTTCACGAATGCATTTGCTTTCGTGATCAGCGCATCAATACCACCAGCCATACCGATAAGCGACTCACGTGCAGCGATGGAAGAATTTGCAATGGTTGTGAAAATACCGCCAAGACTATTTATCGACTCACTGAACCCTTGGATCAATGCGAGTCGCTGCAAAGTTTCAATTAACGATTCGCCAGCTTTTTTAAATGGGGCCAATGTCTCTTGGAAGCCATTGGTGAGCGCCATCTGATACTGATCTAGAACGTCCAATATCGCTTGCTTATCTTTTTCTGCATCTCCAGTCAGCTTGGCCGTGAATGAAGTGGTAACGCTGGCTAACTGCTCTGCTGGAAGACCCAATGCATCTGCATAAGCCTTGGTCGATTCCAGTATGGCTTGTGCACCGCTGTTCATGGCTGACTGCAAGTCAGATGTAATTGCAGCGAAATCAGTACCGTTTCGATCGCTGCGAAACCATCCACCGTCTTGGTGCCAATTAGAGAATAGCTGTCCAGTAACAGCCCCACCACCAACGCTTCCTTGCACTCCTGACGCGGTAACATTTTTGTCACCCATACCAAATGCAGCATTGAATAAGCCGCCCAAGGCACCGCCCAGCACCGCGCCAAGCGGGCCAGCCACAGCCGCGCCGATGGCCGTGCCGATTGCACTGCTGCTGGTGCCGCTTAAGCCGCCCACACTCTTGTCGCCAGCGATCATGGAGCCCAGGCCAATGCCTGCCGCACCAGCGCCCAACCAGCCAAGTGCCCCCCCGGCTAAGGTGCCGACGCCGCCGCTGATATTTCCCGCGCCGATAGCCGTCATACCCGCGTCGTAAACGCCAGCCGTACCTGCTTCGCCAAAAATTCCAGTGAATCCAGCCTTCAGGCCACCGCCCAAAAAGCCAGTAGCGCCACCAATCATGCTAGCCAGCGATCCAGGAGTCGCCGCCGCAGCCGTGCCGCTTGCGCCCATGCCCACTGCGCCGAGAATCGCGCTCGATGCACCTTGCGCGATCGGTTGAATGATCGGGCGCAAGATCAGCGTCTTGAACATGTTGAAAAGCGTGTCACGTAAATTTGCGCCGAAGCTTTTGCCAGATTCAAAACCACGCATCAGTGCATCGGTCAAGCTGGTTTCGATTGTCTTGGCTGTCTTTTCCCATGCGTCCGCAGCTTCCTTCGCTGCTTGCAGGTGCACACCTTGCTCTTTCGCCTCAATAAGCTTTTTCAGTGCTTCCAGGGTATCTTGGTGCGCGATCGTTTCACGTGTACATAAACCGAGGTATTCCTCCTGTTGAACGATCTGCGCAAGGATTGCAGCTTCGTCTTTCAGGCGAGAAATTTCGAGTTGTAATAGCTCGGCTTTTGTTTTGCCGATGGCGTCGTTTTCTTCCAATTGCTTGCGCACTTTGTCCTCAGTAGCTTGGACGTTTTTCTGCAGCGCATCGGTGTTTTTGATGTATTCCTTCCAAGCTTCCTCGCTGGCTTTGCGCAGGTCTTCTTGGACAGCTTTTGCCTGCTCAGCAGCCGTCAGTTGCGCCAGCAACGCCTTTGTGTTGTCGCTGGTGGCATCCTTGAGGCTGATATTGCCTTTCTCGACCAGCTTGTTGATTTCGAGCTGCTGCTTTTGCGCCTCGGTTAGCTTGCCACCCGATTCGGTTTCCAAATTGGTCGAGGCAATTTTTTCTTTGATCGTCGCTACCAGGTCGTTGTATGCCTTGGTCTGCTTGTCTGCCGCTTCCTTGTTGCCGTTCATCACGTTGGTGAAGTCAAGCTTTGGCTTTGCCTCTTCCGAGGTTTGGCCCAGGCCTTTGACTTCCTCAAGGCGCGCGCGGAATTTTTGCCCGATCGTCTGATCACTCCACTGATCAGCTACTTCTGCACCAACAGTCTTGAGTGCATTGCCCGCCGCTTCGAACTTTCCCTGGACTGCATAGAAAGTAGCCATCAAGGTACTGCCTAAGACAATGATCAAGGTGTTAAATGCCCTGATCAGAATCTGAACTGCATCGAGAAGGTATGACAACCCGACGATGGCGGCGTTTGTCCATTTCTGAATTGTTCCATCTGCGGTCAGCTGTCGAATTGTTTCCCGTAAGCCACCAGTGCCATTTGTCATTTCCAGCACTGCCTGACTCGCATCATTCAAGGCTGGCAACATACCAAGTGAGAGCTCTTTTTTCCAACCTTCTCCGCTGGCCTTCAATTTCGTCAGGTTATCGGTAAAGTTATCAGCCATTGCTGCCTGCTCTGAGGTCACTTTGGTTTGAAGCTCGCTGACCTCGTTAAGGTCTTTTAGGAACGGAATCAGCTTTGCACCTTCTTTACCGTACAAGGCCATTGCAACCGCCGACTTTCCAGAGCCGTCAGCAAACTGACCCATGGCATCGGCTACTGCCTTCATCTGGTTCTCAGGACTCAGGGATTTAAAGGTCGTGAAATCAATACCGATTGCTTCCAGTGCCTTGCCTGCACCCTTGGTGTCCTCAGTAGCGCCAGCCATATTCTTGGCCAACTTATTCATTGCTTGAGATATCGTCTCCAAGCTTGTGTCTGATGTCTTTCCGATTGCGCCAAGGGCGCTTAGGGCTTCAACTGTTGCGCCAGTTTGTGCTGCCAAGTCGTGTAATTTGGCGCTGGCCTCAAGCGAGCCTTTGATCATGCCCACGAAAGCATCGAGCGAAGAAATTCCAGCAAAAGCAATGAAGGCGCTTTTTGCTAGACCAACCGCCTGCTCAATCGACTTCATGCTGTCGCCGACCACTCGCTTTGCCTGATCCATGTCAGCCTGCAAGCGGGCGACGTTGGCCGCCATTTCAATCGTTAGGGTAGCAATCGTGCTCATATATTCACTGCTTTATCGTTGTTCAGAGGCGGCTTTAAGTGCCACTTGATCAAGCGCATGGATGCAGTCCAACTCCCAGGGGTTCAAAGCAATGCCATGAAGATGCTGGAAAGCCAGCAAATCTGAAGCATTGATTGCGTTTGGTCCCATTCCTCCACTACGCATGTGATGAAGTTGCAAAAAGATTTCCCAAATTGCATGCAGGCATCCCGGTAGTGGTGGAACGATCAGCTCCGGTGGAATTTCCCCAGAGGATTTGGCATAGGCTTGCAAGTGATCACGCTGTGTCAGCCCGTCAGGCATACGCCTGGACAGACTGAATTGCGCTTCCGCGTGCGCGATCAGTTGCTCGCGGAGCGCTGCATAAAACGCTCTTTTTCATTCAATGCGGCGTTGAGTTGATCGACAAGCCAGGAGTACTCGTCGTTTTCGTACAGTTCGCGTGCAGCTTCTGGACTAAACGGTACTTCTTTACCCTTTTCGTCTGTAAAGCCAGACCATCCCAGAGTGAATGACACCAAGTTGTCGCGAGCTTGCAGCTCCTGCTCTGCGGGATCGTCCAGCGTTACTTTTCCAGTTTTTTGCAATTGGTGTTGCAAGCGACGTTGGTTGGCAAGGAGGATTGACTTACGTTTTGGATGTGTTGGTCCTGCAATCTCAAAAAACACGCCTGTTGGCGCACTGTTTTCATCTTTGATCTCGACTTTTGCGCTCAAGACGCTTTTGATGATTCGTAGGTTACTCATGTGATTTCCTCTCGCGGGTAGCTAAAAAAAGCCCGCACCCGACCTGACCGCCCCCCGCGAAGGAAGCGAATCAGGTCGGGTCGGTGCCAGGGAACGCTGGTTTAGGCAGCGGTGTCTTGCATCACCAAA
>JACCDH010094908.1_pt1 | contig 10465 bp, 5 predicted proteins | sample 7442481 | NCBI WGS metagenome assembly JACCDH01 (sample SAMN15323433, study PRJNA562643) | freshwater metagenome | isolation source: river surface water | place: USA:Blue River Watershed | collected 2017-08-15
CAACCGGAGGTTCTAATGTAGGTACAGGAACGGTAAACCTTTCTGGTACCGCTTCTTCTGGAGCAACATTAGACTGGTATGATGCGGCTAGCGGAGGGAATTTGTTAGGTTCAGGAACATCGTTTACGACTCCTAGTATTTCTTCTACGACAACTTATTATGCAGAAGCTCGCAACACAACAACGGGTTGTATTTCGTCTGCACGCACGGCGGTAGTTGCTACAATTAGTGGTCCAGCAGACTCAGACGGTGACGGCGTAACTGATGCTCAAGAGCTTTTAGATGGAACGGATCCGAACAATGGTTGTAGCTATAACTTAGCCAACCAAGTTTTGGCGAACACATCACCAGCCTGGCGCTCATCTGATTGCGATGGCGATGGAAAGCCGAATGGAACCGATTCATCTCCATTGAATTTCTGTGTGGATGGTTCTGGTTCAGTACCCTTATATGGAACTGCTGCGTATGAGTTTTATCGCGACGGAGATTGCGACGGTGATCAAATTCCGAATGGACTTGAGTGCCATAATAGTGGAGGGACTTGCGAGGACTTCGACAACGATGGTACGCCTGATTATTTGGATAATGATTCTGACAATGATGGTATTTTAGATTTCTATGAGAAGTACATTGATTCAGACGGCGATGGCCGCATGAACTATGTGGACTTAGATTCGGATAATGATGGTATTTTAGATAGCCGCGAAACGGCTTCGGATTCGGATGGAGATGGTACACCTAACTACCTTGATTTAGATAGCGACGGAGATAGCATTTTAGATAGTTTCGAGGGCTTAATTAAATTCCGCAATCAAACTGATTCAAACAACAATGGCCGCGTAGATTGTACGATTGATGCCAATGGCAACGGTTTGATGGACTGTGTGGAAACGGCCATGGGCGGTAGCTCGGTTGAAGTTCCTGATACAGACGGTGATGGTCGTGTAGACTTTTTGGATTTAGATTCGGATAATGACGGCATCAATGATAATGTAGAATTACGCGGGGATCCAGACGGCGATGGTTTACCTAACTACCGCGACTTGGATAGTGATGGAGATAAGTTGGCCGATCAAGCCGAAGGCTCAAAAGACCAAGATGGCGATGGTACTCCCAACTTCTTAGATTTAGATAGCGACGGAGATGGAATTTTGGATCGTATTGAGGGGCCGACAGCTTGTGTGACTTGCACCGATCGTGTTGATAACAACGACGATGGTTTCGATGATCGTTCTCAATTCTCGATAGATGGCTGGTCGGTAGACACCGACAAAGACGGCTTGCCTGATTTCTTAGATATTGATTCGGACAATGATGGTATACCTGACGCGGTGGAAGCTGGTTCAGATCCATTAAACCCGGTAGATACCGATAAGGATGGCATGCCAGACTTTAGAGACCTTGATTCGGATAACGACGGTATTCCAGATTCGATTGAAGCAGGTAACGATCCAGCTGTTCCGGTAGACACGGATAAGGATGGTACACCGGACTTTAGAGACCTTGACAGTGATAACGATGGCATCACAGATGAAATTGAAGCGGGAATAGATCCGAAGAATCCATTGGATACAGATGGCGACGGGATTTACGATTTCCGCGAGACAGATTCGGACAACGATGGTATTTTAGATTCGATCGAGAAGGGCCCAACGGCTACACCTGTCGATACGGATAAAGACGGTTTACCTGATTACCGCGACATTGATTCGGATAACGATGGTATCTTAGATAATATTGAGAAGGGCTCAACAGCCACTCCGGTAGATACGGATGGTGACGGTACACCGGACTTCAGGGATTTAGATTCGGATAACGATGGCATCTCGGATAACATTGAGAAAGGCCCATCGGCGACACCTGTGGATACAGATGGTGATGGCACGGCGGACTTCCGTGACTTAGATAGTGATAACGACGGTATTTTAGATAACACGGAGAAGGGTCCATCAGCTACACCGATTGATACGGATGGCGATGGAACGGCCGATTTCCGTGATGTGGACTCTGACAACGATGGTATTTCAGATAATATTGAGAAAGGCCCGACAGCCAATCCAATCGATACGGATGGCGATGGCTTACCAGATTACCGCGACTTAGATTCTGATAATGATACGATCTCAGATAATATTGAGAAAGGTCCTACATCTGCACCAGTAGATACCGATAAAGATGGTAATGCTGATTACAGAGATTTGGATTCGGATAATGACGGTATTACAGATAAGGTAGAGGCGGGTCCAGATCCAAAGAATCCATTGGATACGGATAAGGATTTGACCTATGACTTTAGAGATACGGATTCGGATAACGATGGTATTTTGGATAAGGATGAGGACAACATCAATTTGGCTGGATTAGCAGACTGCGATAACGATGGTATTCCAAATCGTTTGGATGCAGACAAGTGTCCGACCTTTATTCCACAGGGTATCTCACCGAATGGCGATGGCAAGAACGATACGTTCATTATTCCGGGTATATTGAATGCACAGCCGAACACGTTGACGATCTTTAACCGTTGGGGTAACATTGTCTACGAGAAAGACAATTACCAAAACGATTGGCATGGTCAAACGGATCGCGCCTTTGATTTACTAGCGAGTGACGGCTTGCTACCTGACGGAACGTATTATTATGTAATCGATTTCAAGGGGAATAAATCAAACGTGAAGTCCTTCATTTACGTGAACCGTTTAGACAAGTAAAGTTCACAGCCAACAAAAACGAAAAGAAATAGCATGAAAGCATATATAAATTTTAATCAGAGAGTAGATCAATTTAAGTGGACCAAGGGTCTTTTGACCCTTGTTTCCCTTGTTGTGTTGAACCTGATATCGACAGATAGTTTTGCACAGGTGGAGTCGATGTACTCGTCTTACCGCTTGAATCCACAGATATTAAGCCCGACGCACGTTGGTAGTGATTCGGTGAGTGATATTACCGTAATCAATCGCCAGCAATGGGTGGGGATCGACGGCGCGCCGATGACATATTCGATATCGGGGGATTTTAAGTTTAAACAACAAAGTGGAATCGGATTCAATGCGATGTATGATCAAGCGGGTCCAGTGAAAGTAACAGCGATTAGCGGGGATTATGCTTATCACATTCGAATTAATGATGCTTGGCGATTTTCGGGTGGTATCCGTGCTGGATTTTCGAATCTAAGCTTAGACTTTTCAGGCTTGGCGTTGGTACATGACGGCGATGCCTTGTTCGCCGGTAGCCGTTCGACGGGCTTAAGTTTTAACACGGGTTGGGGCTTGAAGATCAACAAGGGGGATGGATTTTTTGTTAGCTTATCACAGCCTCGTTTATTCAAGTATGATTTAGGCAGCGGTTCTTATAAAGACGTGGCGTATTTTTACACGATGGTAGGAACGAAATTAGCCGTTAGCGAAAATGTTGTCTTATATCCAAGTGCGTTAATCCGTACGGCCAAGGACGTGCCATTAAGCTGGGACGCGAACGTGTATGCACAATTGAACAAGCGTTTTGACGTCGGCTTGAACTATCGCCACCAGGATAGCTGGGGAGTGCGTTTGGGACTCCAAGCAACGAAGAAAATTTATGTAGGTTATGTCTACGAGATGCCAACTTCTGCGATGAGTAAGATGAGCATACAATCCCATGAGATTGCCCTGCGATATTCCTTAACGAAATAAGCGAAAGCCCCAGAGACCCTGGGGCTTTTTTATGCAATAGTTTCTAGACGCGAGGTATCGTGTCTCTACGGGCCAACGTCTAATGTCCTACTTGTAAAATCGCTACCGGACTTTTTACAACGATATCTTTATTTTCGTCCTTCATTTCGCCGGTCTCTGGATTGAAGCTAAACTGCTGTATGCGATTCTCGTCTTTGCAAGCCACATAGATGGTTCTTCCCGATTTATCAAATTGAAAATTGCGGGGAACCTTACCTACCATGACTTCGTGTTGGAACTTAATCCGACCATTGGCTTCGACTTTGTAAACGACCAACGAATTTCTTGTAATGCGATTAGATGCGACTAGCCATTTCCCATTTGGCGAGAGGTGTATATCGGCACTCGCTTTAGGGTCATCCCCACCTGATAGGTCCAAAATTTCGCGTTGGACAAATTCCCAGGTGGTTCCTTGGTTTTCGTATACATCTACGGTTCCACTTAATTCTCCTACGACATACACCCATTTCTCATTTGGAGAAAACACAAAATGCCGCGGTCCTGTACCTGCTGGGAATTGAGTTAGACTGTATTTGTCTTCTAGTAATCCATCGGGCTTAACTTTATAATGGTAAATTTTATCTCCACCTAAATCAGATATGTGCAGTTCATTTTCGTCCTTGGATAAAACCACCATGTGGGCATGCGATGAAGTTTGTTGGGGATATTTGCCCTGACTAAAATATTCTAATTTCGTACTGATGGGTTCTATCTTTCCCCGCTTGGTTTGAAATATAGATACACTTCCTCCCATGTAATTGGCTGTGTAAAGCGTTTGACTTTTAGTCCGGAAATTGACGTGACATGGGGCGTCTCCCTCGGTTACTTGTTGATTTATTTTTTCCCAATTCCCTTGGGCATTTTTCTTAAAACTAAAAACCGCGCCCTGATTTTTTACTTGCTCAGATACCGAGAATAAATATTGCCCATCCGCAGTAAGGTATTGATAAGATGCTTGGGGGACCTCAATTTCTGCTAGTTTTTTGCCGTTTGATGCTTGAATAAATTCAATTCCTGAATTGCCCTGCTGGGTATAGGACCCAACAAGTAAGGTATCTGATGAGGGTCTGAACAAGGAAATTAAGGAACAAATGAGCATTAGCATATTCGCTTAGTTTAAGGGATACAATTGGCTTACGCTATGTATCCAGTTTTGAAATAATTGATTTTCAAGGTCACAAGCTACGGCGGCATGTGTTTCCCAAACCGGAGAGAATTCAGCTAGTTGAGCTTTCATTTCATTCAGATGTCCTACTTCTTCCACGATGATGGATTTTACCTGAATCTTGGATTGTTTGGCTGTTAAGATTTCTTGGTAAATGGGATATAGCTCGTCTGCACGTACTTCTATGGCATAAGTTACCAATAAATAAGATGCCCATTTCAAGTCGTAACCTGATAAGCCTAAGGTTTTTTTGATGTATTTGCTCACCCATACGTCCAACATGTCTAAATAGTATTTGGAGGTCTTTGGACTAATTAACCAAGCATCTTCGTAATTCTCAAAACCCGTGGGCGCAAGTTTCGAAATTTGCTTCTTCAGGTAATAAGCGTGGCGATGTTCTTCCGCTGCATGCTTCAGAATTAGTAAACTTACATCCGTCTTTGACTCAAAACGTGATATCTTTTTAGCACCTGAATTCTCCATAAATGAGAGCGTATTTAGCCATTGGGCGTGAACAAAGGAATCATTTGTAATTTGTTCAATCAGAGGTTTTAATTGTAGTGTCATTCGGCGGATTTAATTGATAACAAAGATAAGTTCTTCGTATGGAATTGGTAACAATAATTTAAATTTGAATCAAATATTCAATCCGATGGAAATTTCCTACCAAATCAATCCTGCCATTCACACAGCTGACTTTATTGATATTTTGAATCGTTCATCCTTAGGACTTCGTAGGCCTATTCATGATCTAGAAACGATGGAACAAATGTTTCGGATGGGTAATTTATATGTAGGGGCCTTCGAAGGATCCAAGCTCGTTGGCCTCGCTCGTGTCATGACGGATTTTGTTTACACAAGTTATTTATCAGACTTAGCCGTAGATGAAGAATATCAACGGAAAGGGATAGGCAAACAACTCATCAAAGAGGTCCAAAAGGCAAGCCCCCGAACAAAAATTATATTAATTTCGGCGCCTGCCGCGGAGAAATATTATCCGACAATTGGCATGAAACACCATCCTCATTGTTATCAATTGGGCCCAGAGGATGAACTATCGTAGAATGGCTAATCTTTTACTGTAAGATCGGCCCGTTGAGGATTTAAAGGAAACAAAATAGTTCGCACTTACCCATGTACTCGTATTGATAGATACATAATGGGTTTTGCTAAGTGTATTTTTATAAATTAGTTTTCCGGCCATATCGTAAACTTCTAACTCTCCGTTCGCCTCATTTTCCCAGTAGAGCTCAACTTGTTCAGAGGTAGGATTTGGGCTACATCTAAAATCAAAACTAAGTTTGTCCAAGGAAACAACAGGAATTCCCGAAAATCCAAATGCGCGCATGCCTAATTTATTCTTAATGAACGGACCCGCAAACGCAAATTCGCTTTTGCCCCCCACAAAATCACGATTATAGTCAGGTAGGTATCCGATCACATTTCCTAAATAATCTTGCGTAAAAGTGATAATGACTTTATTTCCCGACGCCTCAATTTGTTTGATGTATGGTTCGAATGATCCCATGTTGATTGAATCCCAATGAAAGTTTTTGGCCAACTTCCTTGTCACTCGATTCCCTTGATTATCTAGAATGGTGGTATCAAGTGTAATCGTTAATTCCTGCCCCTCATCAAATTCCAAATAAAGTTTATTCCGCGTCTGCTCAGATTCAAAATAAGCACGCTTTATATTGGGACTTTCAACCTGAGGTGAGTATGTTTTTTTGTAAATGTATTTAGAAATCAATCGAAATTGCTCTAAAGCAGTTTGTTGATATCCTTTGATGGAATAATGAAGTCGATCAAATCCTTGTGTCCCAACCGTTGCAAAGGATTTGACATAGGGATTGCTCGTATGCAATTGTCGAATTTTTTCACGCAAAATATACGCTTCCGAACATTGATACTCGAAGATGTTTAGTTGCGGGGCGAATACATACTGCGCTGACGGGAAGTATGTTTTATATTTATTGAGCAGCTGGTTTAGTTTGTTGGACCAAAGCAAGGCCAGTTCTTTATTGGCCGCCTCATTTTCCCCTTGTCGGTAAATAATCCCCTTCACATCATTTATCACACCTGATTTTAGAGCCTTGTAATACATGATATTTCCTCCATCAATCACTCCGTCGATTTTCCCATCAAGTTGTAAGTGGAAATCAATATAACTACCACCAGCGGCAGAATTTATCATGGCTACCGGAATATTTTCTGACTCGATGATAAGTCTTGCGATTTCCGCTGCGAATGGTCCTATTCGATTAACTTGTTTGATAGAGACATCATTGGGAACGGACCACAGCGTATCCGCCTTATTGTATGGCCCATAATTATTAGGGGGCTGCACAAGTCCAAATGAACGAACCCATTCCTTCATATAAACGGTTTGGTCAATTCCCCCTGTCCACGCATTCGATTGTCCCGTGACAAAATAGACATCGCCGGCAACTAAGTTATTTCTTGAGACGATCTTAGTAGAATCTTTGCCAGCAAAGGCATACACATCTATTCCATATTCTGCCAATTCAGCCTTGATCGATATTCTTTGTGAGAAGGAAGCACTGTTGTTCGTGAAAGTTAATTTTTGTTTCACAACCTTATTCAAAACGCCATTTCGTGTTAGGTAAAACCCAAGGTCGGAATAGGTGTTTTTGCTTAGTTTTCCATCAATGGCAATGACCCCTTCGTTATTTGATTTTCGAGGATACAGCTGATAATCTTGAGGCAATTTGGAAAATGTAAAATCCCCAATATTTTGTGCAGATATAGCTGTCGCAATACCGCATAGAACCAATAAAGGCAATAACATTTTCCGAATCATCTTATTCGTATCAGTTTGAGAATTCATTCCAGACCTCCAATTTACAACAAATCATCAATAATCTAAACATGCTAATTCGAATTATGAGCTCAAGCTTTGGAGTATATTTTTGGAAAAATTAACTAACTTGTTGATTCATCAATAAAGCATACACATGAAAATATTCTCCCTCAGGAGTCTCGGGGTCCTACTGTTTTTCCTCAGCTTTGGACTCCAAGCTCAAGTAACCTTCCCGATCAATGACGTCGCGAATCCACGCTCTGGCTACTACGCCTTCGTGCATGCGAATATCATTAAGGACGCAAAAACAACCATCCCTAATGCGACCCTCATAATTAAACAGGGTCGAATCGAGGCAATCGGGGCTTCAGTAGCCATTCCTAAAGAAGCGATCGTCATCGAATGCCAAGGGAAATTTATCTACCCAAGCTTTGTAGATGCATTTAGCGATTACGGTATGGAAGCGGTTTCGCCAAGCAACTACAGTTACCGGGCGCCGTCTCAAATGCTCAGCAATACTAAAGGGCCCTTCTCGTGGAACCAAGCCCTAAAATCTGAAGTGGAGCATGCCAAACACTTTGTTGTCAACGAATCCAAAGCGAAAGAACTTCGCAAATTAGGCTTCGGAGCGGTATCCACCCTTCAGCCTGATGGAATCTCCCGCGGTACCAGTGCACTCGTATCTTTAGCCAAAGACCGTGAAAACATGGTCATCCTCAAAGAAAAAACGGCCGCACATTATTCCTTCGAGAAAGGTTCATCCACTCAGGATTACCCAGGTTCTTTAATGGGTAGCGTTGCCTTACTTCGTCAAAATTTTCTCGACGCACAATGGTATAAAAGCAAACCGGCTCAAGAAGGTTTGAACTTAAGCATTGATCGTTTTATTCAAAATGCGAGTTTGCCACAGATTTTTGCGGTAACGGAGAAATGGAATGTGCTTCGCGCCGACAAAATTGGTGATGAGTTTGGAGTACAATACATTATCAAAGGGAGCGGTGACGAATACCAACGCATCGAAGAAATGAAAGCGACCAAAGCATCTTTCATTTTGCCTTTGGCTTTCCCGCAGACAATTGATGTAGAGGATCCGACCGACATGCGTTTTGTGAATGTGGCGGAATTGAAGCATTGGGAATTAGCTCCCACAAACCCGGCTGCTTTCGAAAAAGCAAATATCCCTTTCGCTCTAACGGCTCACGGGTTAAAGGACATGAGTTCTTTCATGCCAAATCTTCGTAAAGCGATTCAATATGGTTTGAGCTATCAAAAAGCGTTAGAAGCCTTGACCACAACCCCTGCCCAATTACTCGGCGTTTCCGATTTAGTTGGAACCCTCGATGCTGGCAAAGTAGCCAATTTTTTCATCGCAACAGGTCCGGTATTTGCAGAAAATACGGCTATTGTTGAGAACTGGGTTCAAGGACGAGCACATACCGTGCAGTCTGACCTGTGGACGAATTTGGCCGGAACTTATCAAGTGAGCTTAGGCTCAAATAACGCCAAATTAGTCGTTCAAGGAGAGCCAGGTTCTTATAAAGCGCAGTTAATCGCAAGCGATACGACGCAAGTGGACCTTTCCCAAAAAGATCAGTTAGTAAACCTAGGTTATACAAGCAAGGCAGATAAATCGCAACGCATTCGTTTAACGGGTTCTTTTGACGGTACAAACATTTCGGGTACGGGCCAGTTGGCCTCCGGAGATTGGATTTCATGGAAAGCCGTTCGTTCCACAGTAGCGGGTTCGGATTCGACAAAATCAAGGTCCAATAAGCCGGAAGCAATCGGTGACGTTGTTTTCCCTTTCAATGGATTTGGACAAAAAACAATCGCGAAGCAAGAGAATCTATTGATTCAACACGCGACGGTTTGGACCAACGAGAAACAAGGAATTCTTAAGGATGCTGACGTCTTGGTAAAAGCAGGAAAGATTGTTCAGGTGGGTAAAGGCTTGAAAGATCCGACAGCTCGCATTGTGGACGGAACAGGCAAACACGTGACAGCAGGTATTATCGATGAGCACTCGCACGTAGGAGCTACCGGCGGTATCAACGAATGTACGCAATCCGTGACGGCTGAAGTTCGTGTCGCAGATGTTATTGATCCGGATGATGTAGACATCTACCGTCAATTGAGTGGTGGGGTTACAGCTAGCCACATTTTACATGGTAGTTGTAATGTCATTGGTGGTCAAACCCAATTATTGAAATTCCGTTGGGGACAAAATGCGGAGGCATTGAAGTTTGCCAACTGGGATCCATTTATCAAGTTTGCTTTGGGTGAAAACGTAAAACGTTCATGGAATACGACGAATCCACGTTTCCCAGACACGCGTATGGGTGTGGAACAAGTGCTGGTGGATGCCTTTACGCGGGCTCGTGATTATGAGAAGCAAGGACCGGGCAAGCGGATCGATTTAGAATTAGAGACCTTGCTGGAGATTCTAAACAAGAAGCGCTTCATCACTTGTCACTCCTATGTTCAAAGTGAAATCAATACCATTTTGAAAGTGGCTGATAAATTTGGATTCACGGTTAATACTTTGACCCACATTTTGGAAGGCTATAAGGTTGCTGACAAAATGAAGGCACATGGAGCGAATGCATCTACTTTCGCCGACTGGTGGAATTACAAGATGGAGGTTCTAGACGCTATTCCACAAAACGCTGCTATTATGCAAGCGGTGGGAGTGAATGTGGCGATCAACTCTGATGATGCGGAAATGGCACGTCGTCTAAACCAAGAAGCGGCTAAATCTGTAAAATATGC
>JACCDH010098510.1_pt1 | contig 10465 bp, 10 predicted proteins | sample 7442481 | NCBI WGS metagenome assembly JACCDH01 (sample SAMN15323433, study PRJNA562643) | freshwater metagenome | isolation source: river surface water | place: USA:Blue River Watershed | collected 2017-08-15
ACTAATAAAATTTATATTATCTATATCATCGCTATATAAAACTCTAGATATTGTATTATCTATAATATATTTATCATAATTTGTATAGTATTCCATATCCAAAACTCCAAAATATTTTCCGAATGATTCATTTAATAACTTAATAATAACATTTTTTCCATCATTTTTATTACCAATAAAAAAATATCCATTTTTTTCTTTATTTTCTTGAACTAATAAAGATGACAATAATTTTAATAAATAGTTAAAATCTTCATCATTTTTAACAATAGATTTTATATATTTTAATATATCATTCTTTTCATTTTCTATATTTTTATCAATATAATCTTTTAAATTATAACCACATGATACAGTCATATAATCATTTTTATCACCATCTATAAATATACCTTCATCTAGATCATATATACAATCTTCAAATACAAATATTTTTTTATTTTTATTCCATTCAATGTTTTCTTTGAAAAATTCTTCCTTAAAAATATTTATTATATTTTTACGATTAGTTACTGTATTTATTGATATTATTTTATTATAATATGATTTATATTTTTTATCTGATAATTTCTTTTTATATTTTTCAATTTTTTCAATATAATATTTTTGTAAATTTTTTATACCTTCATTTAACCATAATTCATTGTCCATAATTTTCCAATAAATTCCATTATACATAAAACAAGTTAATTTTTTATTAATATTTGTATAAATTATTTTATCATAATATTCTAATTTATATAATGTTTTAGCAAAATCATATTCAGTCATATGGTCCCAACAAATTTTTATATCTTTATCCAAAAAATTATCTGTTAAATATTCAATATTATCAACTATATTTTTTTCATAATCTATATCATCAATTTCATTTTCACTAATATTTTCTTTTTTATCGTCTTCTATCTCAGTTTTATAATCATCTAATAACTCTTCTTGATTAACAATATTATATTTAATTTCTTCTATTTCTTCTTTATTATCAAAGACTAATTTAGGTTTACCTATTTTAAATATATACTCATTATTTATCTTTTGTACCATATAAAATATATCACTTAGTATATCATAAGGATTCCCTTCAAAATATTCATTACCATAAATACTTTGTTTATATTTTATTTTACATATTTTAATTAATTCTTTCTCACATTTAATAGAATCATGACATATAATATGACAGTATAATTCACTAAATTTTGGATAAGAATTAAAACGAGCAAAATTTGGTTGTGAAGTTCTTCCTAACTTATAAATATCTTCATTTGTTCGAATAAATTCCCTAAGTTTTATTAAATAAATATATTCTACTTTTTTTTCGTTCATAACTAAACTATTAACAGTCAAGTTTTCTTCTTGATAATCTTCATCGATATTCTCATCTATTTCATTTAAAATAGTATTTTCATCAATATATTCTTCTTCTTTTTCAGATTTAATCTTCTTTATTATTTTTTTTACCTTTATCTCTTGTTCATTCATTTTTTCTCTCAAATTTTTTTTCAATATATTTAAATTGTTACTCTTTTTTTATATTATTCTCATTCTTTAAAAAGATGGTAACGTAAATTAGAATAATGAGATTAATTTAAAATAAAAATTATAATTAAATTTAATTATAAAATGGGAATCGTTTACTTAATTCAACCTGAAGAATATATTGGAACAGATATATATAAAATTGGTATGTCAACAAAAAAAACATTAGAAAGACCATATAAAGGATATGGAAGTAATCATGAAATAAAAATAGTGAAATCTGTATTTAATGCTAGTTTTATTGAAAAAGAATTAATTAAAATATTTAATGATAAATTTGATTTAGAAAAAGGTCGTGAATATTTTAAAGGAGAGTTAAATCAGATGGAAAAAATATTTATAGATACTATTTTATCAAAAAATAAAGATAACGAAGATGAAGATGATGAATTTGAATATGATGAAAAAATATATCTAAAAGATCTATTTTTATGTTTAAATACATTTAAAGATCCTGATGGTTGTGAAATACAATATAAACCTAAATATTTTTGGGATTTTGATAATGATAATCCATCGTTAGAAATAAAAATAAAAATCAACCCTTTATTTCCAAAAGATGGATATTTTATAGAAGTTAAAAATGGATATAAATATTTTATATATGATAGATATACAACATTTGTTTTTAATGATTTAATTAAAAAAAAAATATTAAAACTTAATAAAAAGTATGATATTTTTGACCAAGATTTTTTAAAAATGCTTGATATATACAAAAAAAATATAGATGATGAAATTCTTGATATTTGTTATATAACATTATTTGAAATGCATGAATATAATTCTTTATTTGATAAATCAAATGATTTTTTATTTATTTTACATACTGAAAATATGAAAAGTGAAAATGATGAATTTAATGAAAAAATATCTAAATTAAAAGAAAATTATGAAAAAATAAAACAATTAGAACATATATTTGAAGTTAATTGGGTTGGTCCTAAATATAATTCACATGAAATACATCGTTTTAATTTTATTAGAAAAATAATAAAAAAGGTGAAAGAATCAATTGAATCTACAGAGAATAAAATAAAAATTATAAAAGAAACTAAAATTGAATATAAAAACCAATATTTACAAATAGCCCGAAAAAATTGTTTATATGATAAAGTAAATAAAAAAATATATGATATTATAAATATAATTCATGATACATTTACATTTATAAAAGTAAATAAAAAATATTCAATTATAACTTTGACAAATTATAATGAAAAAGAATTTATAGATGAAGAAATTAGATACTATATACCTTACATACATCAGGAAAAAAAAATTATGGAAAATATATTTGATTTTGATATTGATTATAAATTAAAATAACCTTTATTAAAAAAGTTTGAATTAATAATTTCCCATATTAAACCTAAAATATTCATTTTATTATTGATTATTTGAAGTTAAATCTTTTTTTTTTGGGTAGACCAATCTTTTCAAAACATTTTTCAAATATTTTTAGTTCATTTTCAGTAAATATAGGAGCACCATGAAAAGCCTTAAAAAATAATTGAAATTCATTATTTTTATAAATAACTACATCATTATTTTGATTCCATTCATCAAATACTGTTGATAATTTAATATATGGCCAATTTCCACTCTTTTCTTTAATTCCTAATCTTATCGATTTATACCATTTTTCTTTTCCTTCAAATAAAAATTGAATACCACCTTCTGTTTTAGGTTCTGGTACGAACTTAATTTTAGGACTTTCATCCTCAAATTCTTTATCTAACATATTACAAAGAATAATAATATCATTTTTTGTAATATTTATTTTTGATATCAATCTATAATTATATAAATATGTTGTAATTATATGTTGAGTAGTTATATTCTTAGCCAAAATAGGTTGATCCATTTTCTAAATATATATCATACTTTTATTTTATATTGTTTATATTTTTGTAAAAAAATGGTAACGTAAATAATCAATATAAAAAAAATCTATATATTAAAATATAATAACGAATATGGGAGGACACGCCTTAAAAAAAGTTGAGACTCAACGTCTTAATAAAGACGATTATGAAAAAATAAAAAAAGAGATATATCATAGATTGTCTTCTCATATCCCAATCTATTTTATTAGTGAAATAACCGGGAAAAAAGATTTTGGGGATCTTGATATCCTCTATCAAAATCCTACAAATAAAAATATATATTCTCTTCTTCAACAACTCTTTCAACCGAAAGAGATTGTAAAGAATGGATATGTTATCTCCTTTTCATATTTAATATCCGAATCACAAAATGTATATTTTCAAATTGATTTAATCTATGTAAATTATGTTGATATGGCTCTTTTTTACTATAATTATGGTGATTATGGTCAACTCTTAGGAAGAATTGTAAAACATTATGGTCTTACCTTCGGAAGTGATGGTCTCTGGTTCGTACCTTCCGAAAGTACATGTAAATCATATATTATGAAAAATATAGATGAATTTAAAAGTAGATATGGAGAAAAGATAATAAATCAATATACAGGAGATTTACATAATTCAATTATATTAACGAGAGACCCGAAAGAGATATGTGATCTTCTAGAATTAAATTATGAGACTTGGAAAAAAGGTTTTAAAGATACTTATAAGATATTTGATTTTATTAAATCAACACCTTATTTTAAACCAAGTATTTTTCAACATTCGAATCATCCTCAACGACACCGATTAAAGACACGAAAAATGTATGAAGAATTTGTTGGATCCATCTTTGGAAAAGAAGAATGTGAACGATTAAAAGAAGAGAAAGAATCCATAAGTGAACGAAAATATGAGAATAAACAGATATATGCGATTCAATATTTTGATAAAGAAGATGAATTGAAAAAAGAGATTCATTCCTATTTTTTACATGCAGAGAGAAAAATGAAGTTTAACGGAAATATTCTTCAAAGTCAATTCAATATTCAACCCAAAGATTTAGGCACCATTATACCCAATTTTAAAAAATTCATCTCTGAAAGTGAATCCCTGAATTTTGAAGAATGGTTAGACCTTCATAATGGAGATACTATAATAACTATATTTACTATATGGTTAGATACTTATGGTAAGGACATAAGGCCGCCCCGGGCTTAACTCCTTGGTTGGACTACTCGAAAAGACTAATTCATTCAAACTTATATTGGTGATTTTACTACATTTACCAATACTATTTTGAATAAATATTCTTTTTAACATACTCAACTGAACTTGAAGCCAATTAGAATATCAATACGATTAAAACATTATCTTTATTTTTCATTTTTTGTAAAATATTTTTTATTCTACAAACTATTATTTTATACAAAAGTAAAAATTATCATTAGATGTTAAAATGAATTGATAATTTACCATAAAAATTCATTCTTTAAAAATGATTAAATATAAAAAAATAAAAATAAATATTATAAAAAAAAGAATGAATATGAATCCTTTTGAACATATAATACCTTATCAAACAATATATCCAAATGGTTATTGTAAAATATTTATAAGTTTTCCGAAGGAAGATAGTACAAAATATTATTATAATCCTGAATCTATTGGATTCGATAATATTAGTCATTATGATGTAAAATATACGATTTATTCGAAATTATTATCTACTAATAATAAAGAATCTATATATACATATGATGAATATGAGATATTATTTGTTCATTGTACGAAACCAAATATTCATTATGATGAATATATAAAACCAACTAAAAAAATTAGAATGATACAAGGTTTAACAGAACGAAGAGTATATCTTGATTATGTTTTAGAAAATCAAGAATTATCTACACCTCGTAATTTAAAATGTTATATGTCTATTCACATGCCTATCATGATGCGTATTGATTGGTATTTGGAAAATCATTATATAATACGACGTTCATATCTTAAAGAACGAATGGACATAATAAGATATGAATTAATGGAAAAAACATGGAATTTAAACCGTTATGAAAAATGGTGTATAGTGGATTTTTAAACGTAAAATATATAAAGTATATAACGTAAATTTTTTATAAAAAATGATTAAATTCATAATTTGAATTTAAAAATAAAAAGTTAAAGTATTTATATATAAAAATGGGTAATTTAAAATCGGTACATGTTGAACATTTTAAACAAAATCCTGATCAATATTTTTATGTGGGAATCATCTTTGGTAATCAACCATTTTATTTAAAAAAAAAGACTAATAAAAAAGGAATAATATATGGAATGATTATCACAGAAAAAAATAATATACCTATTCTTTTTAATATTGAAAAGAATTATATTGTTGTAGATTCTACTATGATTTTTGGATTACATATCCAATATCCTCTTTTATTTAAAGATATAAATGGTAAAAAAGTAGGTCATTTTGGGGATTCAACCTATTATATTGATGATAATGTTTTGAATACTGATATAGATATTTCTCAAGATATACATGATTTTATTCATTATCATAAATGTGTTTAAAAATGTAAAACATATAAAGTATATAACGTGAATTTTTTATAAAAAATGATTAAATTCATAATTTGAATTTAAAAAATATATTAAAAAGAATAAAAAAAGAGTATAATAATGATTGAAATTCTTAATTTTAGACATCGATTTAAATTAAGAGATTGGATTAATAAATCTAAATTAGATTGGAATGGTTTATGTAAGTTCCCCCTTGTGGGGGACAACATAGAGAATTGACTTCGTCAATTCTGTAGGAATCCTGCTGCTATTCAACTTTTAGAAGAGAATCCCAAAAAAATAAATTGGAACTTTTTATCTTTAAATCCAGCAGCCATTCATCTATTGGAAAAAAACAAGGATAAAATTTACAGGAATTTTTTATGTGCGAATCCAGCAGCTATTCATTTAATTAAAGAAGGAACTATTGATCCCTTTTATATATCATTAAATCCAACAGCTGTACATATGTTAGAAGGTTTTTAAAATTATATTATTTGGAGAGATTTATCAAGTAATCCAGGGGCTATGCATCTTTTAGAAGCAAATCCAGATAAAATTGATTGGAAACAATTATCCAAAAATCCATCTGCTATTCATTTATTAGAACAAAATCCTGACAAGATTTGTTGGGACTATTTGTCTATGAATCCAGCTGCGATTCATTTACTCGAACAGAATCCTGATAAGATTGTTTGGTGGTGTTTATCTGAGAATCCAGCAGCTATACATTTATTAGAACAAAATCCTGATAAGATTTGTTGGACCTATTTATCTAAAAATCCAGCTATTTTTGAAATAGAATATGATTTTTATCGTAAAAGAATGAATATTATTCGTCAAGAATTAATGGAGAGGACATGGCATCCTTCACGTTATGAAAAATGGTGTATATAAATATAAATTTGAATTAAGTGAATAAATTTATATTTTTTATAATTTTGAACATTCATTTTATTATTAACTTATTATAAAATAATTTATATTCTACATAATATTATTATTTTCATTATTCATAAAAACAAAAGTTTGTTTAAATAGATTGATGAATGATTATCATTTAACTGATTAAGGAGAAAGGCATGATAAAAATATATATACTTTTTTATAATTTAAATACTATCATGATTTATAGTATTTATCAGGGTTTTTGCGACAAATTTTATATTCATAATATTTAATACATCCTTTAATAATAGTTTCTTTATCTTCATCAGGATACTCCTCTTCATATCGATAAAACATCAGCTTTATCTTTTCACGTTTACCGATATCTTTTCTAAATAAGATATCATTAATATCTGACTCCAAATATTCATCTTTCTTCTTCATTTTTAACTATAATTTATTTAATATTATGGATAAAAAATTATATCCATATTTTAAATTTTTCATTTATTTTTTATTTTAACGTTAATCATAAAACTATATAACGTACATGGCTCTTAAGAGCCTAACGCTTAAAATTCGAAGAATTTTATGAATCATAAAAAAAAATGAATATAAATATACTAAAAAAACAATTTAATATCAATGTAAAAAAAAATATAAAAGATGATTGAAGAGTGGTCACCTTACTTAAAAGAAGATGATTTACATTTAATACATGATTTTATCGAAAAAGATATATTAAAACATCGTTTTATTCATATCTCTTTTCAACCTGAACAAAAACATATAAGTTCATATATGAAAAAATGTATGAATGATACTTTTCAGGATGATTGTTATATCTTTACGAATGAAGAGTTAACTGAATTAGAAGAATCCACATTTATTATGAACGTTATTTTTGATTTCGAAGAACCTGCTGCTAACGAATTTGATGAAGAAGATAATTTTGATATAGACTTCGATTATCATTCTAAGATATTTGGGAGATATATAAAAATAATTCATTCAAAAAAATGTATTATTTTACCTAGACTTATGAATCACTCAGGTCTATTTAAATTATTATTAAGTAGAACTCCTATAATGGCTACTTTTTTAGATGAACCTGAAAATAAAACAATCATTAAATCAAAAATGATTGTTTTAACGGATGAAGATGAATATATCTCACCTGGTATTGAAAGAAGAATGATTAAAAATACTCTTTTATCTGAAAAAGAAGTCATACAAAAATATAGTAAAGATATGAATTTTCAACATGAATTAATCAAAGTCGCATGGCACCCTGATCGTTTTGAAAAATGGTGTATTTAAAAATATATTTATTATAAAAATAAAATCTTAACTATCGGTCCAGGCAACTCTTTCGAGTTGGGACTGATAAATGTTTTCCATGTTTTATGGAAAACAAATTCATCGTCTCTTCAAATTTAATAATGATAAGATTGGGAAATATTCAATATATTTACCTCTATCTTCTTCCTCTAAATTATCAGGACGGTATATAGGTAAACGACATTTGAATTTTTTACAAAAATCAATTGGTTTAAGTAGAGAAGAGATAGATTCACCTTTAAAATCAACATATTGATATCTATAATGTGAATCACTATCTAGAGGACTTAATTGATCTTTCAAAAGATATTTAACCCTCTCATTTGAAAGTACTTTACTCTCTTTTTTTACTTTATTAAATACTTCAATTTTTCTAACATAATAAGTCCAATTAGACCATTGATAAATTGTATCAATAAAATGTGGTATCTTGAATATTTTATCAATAAAATGATTTACATTATCTATATAGATATAGGGTACAAAATAACAACAATCAAAGAAGTTATCACCTGTTCGTAAATATCGATTGAATGTAAACATACGAACCTCTTCTTCATCATCATCACTATCTTCTTTATACACTATTTCGTCTTCATCGTCATGAAAGTCTTTCATTGGGATATCTGTATATTTTTCGGTCTCATGAAAAGGATACATATAATCCGATAAAGTATATAAATGTCTCTCTCCACCCACTATCTTTTGAAAAATGTATTTTCTTAAAAGATGTGTAAACTTCTCTTTAGATACATCTTCTTCTAATAATGAACCACGATACTTTGTTATCAAATATTGATAAAAATCAGAATTTTGATAATTCGAAAAAGTAGATAGATTCCTATGAAAGAGTTGATAGATATCTTCGTGAATATTGATTAGACGATCTCTTGTCCATTTATAGACTTGATTTATATATACATATCCATATTCTTTATCTACTAAAAACGGTTTTTGTAAAACAATGAATTTCGAGTATTTTTCTATATCAACAGAATCAACTCTAGTTGATTCTTTAACGTCTGTACCTACGGTACATAAATATCCATCACTCAAACGATATTTGAGATAAACACTTTTTTTCTGATAAAATGCCTTTGTAAATAAAGGTTGAAAGAATTTAATAAATTTGGGGTCAAAGTCATTTAATGGTAAATCCATATATTCAAAGATCTTCATCGCTACCGGAAGAGAAAAACAATTTATTATTCGTTTTTTTAAGTTCTTTTCATTTTTACAAAGACCAAAATTCAACGATAAGAATCGATTGATAGCTCTAATACAATTCGGTGAAAGAGTTTCAAAAGAAGTATCATAAACTTCTTCATGATTATCTAAATATATCTTCATATAATCATATTTATTCTCCATTTCATCTAAATCCTTGATCTTCTTCTCTAATTCCCGAATATTCATTCTTATTTCAATACAAGACCGTCTATCATTATCACTATCACTTTCACTATCCTTCTCTAAATATCCTTCTATGATTTTCTCATATTCTTTCTTCTTCTTTTCTAAAATACTTAAATACAGATTATCATATTGGATCTTTTTCTTACTCATGTTGAAAGTGTGTATTATTCCCTATTACCCTTTCATTCTCCTCATCCTCTCTCTTTTCATTTTTTATCATTTATACGTAAATCATTTTATATATACACGTATATTATTATTATCATCATGGTATATATATATAAATCATATATTAATTAAAATATATAATATATGGTAAGACTAAAACCATTAAAAGGCCGCGCCTGGGCTTAACTTCTCGGTTGGACTACTAGAAAATACTATTTCATTCATACTTTTATTGGAGATTTACTTTATTTACCAATACTCATTTTGAATAAATATTCTTTTTCACTATTCTCAACTGAACTTGAAGCCTAATATTCACCATTACTCATTCACCATCATTATTTTATAATCTTTATCGTCATAAAATATATTATTAAAAAATAAATATGAAAACTATCTATTATATTCTTTTATGGTAAAATAGAATGGTATCTATTTATTGAATATTCTTTTTCATAAAATTTATCTCTGACTCTTGTGTATTAATTATATTCTTCACAAATTGTTGAATATTCTTTGGTAAATCTTCTTTTTTCTTTAATAACTCTTTACTCATCATCACCGCCATCGAATGATGTGGTATCATGGATGTTAAATATTCATTCTTGTACACAAATACCTGATTCCGTATACATATAAATGTGATAATTGACACTATACTTCCAAATATA
>JACCDH011241428.1_pt1 | contig 10464 bp, 9 predicted proteins | sample 7442481 | NCBI WGS metagenome assembly JACCDH01 (sample SAMN15323433, study PRJNA562643) | freshwater metagenome | isolation source: river surface water | place: USA:Blue River Watershed | collected 2017-08-15
GGCCATGAACAGGGCCAAATTATTGGAGATCAAGTGCTTCCCTTTGATGATGTAACAGTGGCGCGGGAGTGCGCGGCATGACGGCACTGTGGACATCGGCCGATATTGCCAAAGCTGTGGGCGGCGTCGCGCAGGGAGACTTTGCGGCGGGCGGTGTTGCCTTTGACAGCCGGGAAGTTGGGCCCGGCGATTTGTTCATTGCGCTCAAAGGCGATGTCACAGACGGCCATAAATTTGTGGATCAAGCCTTTGCGCAAGGCGCTGCAGGAGCGATTGTCTCGACGCCGGTTGCGCACCCGCATGTGCTGGTTGCGGATACCACGGCCGCACTCAACGCCTTGGGCATTGCCGCGCGGATGCGGACAGCTGCAAAAATTGCGGGCGTCACTGGGTCAGTTGGCAAAACAGGCACCAAAGAGGCTCTGGCCGCTGCGTTGGCGCGGGCGAATAAAGGGCCAGTCCATCGTTCGGTCAAAAGCTATAACAACCATACGGGCGTTCCTTTAAGCCTTGCGCGGATGCCTGCGGATACGCGCTTTGGTGTCTTTGAAATGGGCATGAACCATGCCGGCGAAATTGCAGCCTTAACGCGGCTGGTGCGCCCCCATGTGGCGTTGATTACGGCCATTGCCCCTGCGCATATCGAAAATTTGGGCTCTATGGAGGCCATTGCCGACGCCAAGGGTGAGATTTTTCAGGGCCTTGAGGCCGGCGGTACCGCCATTGTTCCCTTCGACACGCCGTATCGCGATCACGTGTTGGGCCATGCACGGCGCCATGCGGACCGCGTTGTTACCTTTGGCCGTGATGCCGCTGCAGATGTCCACGCGCGCGATGTGGTTCAAATGGATCAGGGCACCATGGTCGTTGCAACGCTGCCGGGGGCTGAGGTGTCGTTCACCTTGGCGCAACCGGGCGATCATTGGGTGTCAAACGCGCTGGCCGTTCTGGCAGCAGTGCAAGCTCTTGGCGGTGATTTGGCAGCCGCCGGCCTCGCCCTGGGCGAGCTTGAAGGCTTGGCCGGGCGGGGTGCCCGGCATCGCCTGACAATGCCGGGCGGAGACGCGCTGCTGATTGATGAAAGCTATAACGCCAATTCAGTCTCGATGGCGGCGACTTTGGCCGTGCTGGGCGCACAGCCTGCCCGCCGCCGTATCGCCATTTTGGGCGAGATGCGTGAATTGGGTGCAGAGTCTGCGGCCCTTCACGCTGGCCTTGCCGGTCCAATTATGGCGGCTGAGGTCAGCATTGCCATTCTTGTTGGGCCGGGCATGGCCCCCTTGGCAGAGGCGCTGTCTGGCAAAATCGAAGTTTATCATTTGGCCGATGCCGCAGCGGCCTTGGCGCGTGCGCAGCAGCTTGTGCGCGCCGACGATGCGTTGCTGGTTAAAGGATCAAATGCAGTTGGCCTTGCCCATGTGGTGGCTGGACTGACAGCAGGGGGGGAATAATGCTATACTGGATTGCCGAGCAACTTGGATTTCCCGGTGTTCTTAACCTTCTGCGTTACCTTACCTTCCGCACTGGTGGGGCCGTGGCAACCGCTCTGCTCATTGGCCTGATTATCGGACCACGCTTTATTGGATGGCTGCGCCTGCGCCAAGGCAAGGGTCAGCCCATTCGCAGTGATGGCCCGCAATCCCATTTGGCCAAGGTCGGCACGCCCACTATGGGCGGGTTGATGATCCTAACAGCTGTCGGCTTGTCGCTGCTGCTCTGGATGGATTTGCACAATGTCTATGTCTGGGCGTGCATCTTGGTGACGGGCGGTTTTGGACTGATTGGCTTTCTCGACGATTATGACAAGGTCAAGAAGCGGAGCACCAAAGGGGTGTCGGCCCGGGCGCGCCTGCTGGCAGAATTTACCATTGCGGGCGTGGCGACGGCACTTATTACGTGGCACGCAAACACCGATCTCTACTTGCCGTTTGTGAACGGCCCCATTGCCGATCTTGGCTGGCTGTACATTCCTTTTGGGGCGTTTGTGATTGTTGCCTTTGGCAATGCTGTGAACTTAACCGATGGGCTGGATGGATTGGCGACAATGCCTGTCATCATCGCGTGCATTGCCTTCATGCTGATTGCCTATCTGGTCGGCAACGCCAAATATGCCGCCTATCTGGGCATTCCCTATGTCGCCGGGGCCGGGAATTTAGCCATTTTATGTGGCGCGATTGTGGGCGCGGGCCTTGCCTTTTTGTGGTTTAATGCGCCGCCTGCTGCCGTCTTCATGGGCGATACGGGCAGCCTTGCCCTTGGCGGGGCGTTGGGGGCCATTGCTGTTACCACACATCATGAATTTGTGCTGGCCGTGATTGGCGGCTTGTTTGTGGTTGAGGCGCTGTCAGTTGTCATTCAAGTTTTCTGGTTCAAGCGCACAGGCCGCCGGGTCTTCCGTATGGCGCCTATTCACCATCATTTTGAACAATTGGGCTGGTCTGAACCCACGGTGGTCATCCGTTTTTGGATTGTCGCCTTTGTTTTGGCACTGGCCGGTCTGTCCACGCTGAAGCTGAGATGATTACGTCTCCCGCCTTTTCTGGTAAACGCTTTGCGGTGCTGGGGCTTGCCCGTTCTGGCCTTGCAACAGTGCGTGCGCTGGTGGAGAGCGGGGCTGAGGTAACGGCGTGGGATGCGCGTGATGAGGCGCGTGCGGCCGTGCCTTCAGGGGTCCAGTTGGCGGACCCACTGGCGATGGATTTGGCAGGTTTTGACGCTGTGGTGGTGTCACCCGGCGTGCCACTGAACCGCCACCCCATTGCGGATCATGCGCGGGCCGCGCACGTCCCTATTCTGGGAGATATTGAGTTATTCGCCATGGCCCGGCCCAGCCTGCCGCCGCACCATGTGGTGGGCATTACGGGCACCAATGGCAAATCAACCACCACGGCATTGATCCACCATATTGTTGCAAGTGCTGGCATTCCGGCCCGATTGGGGGGCAATATTGGCCTGCCCATTTTGTCGCAAGATCCCCTGCCTGAGGGCGGTGTCTATGTGCTGGAATTGTCAAGCTTTCAGATTGATCTGACACATAGTCTGGCGTGCGATGTTGCTGTGCTCACCAACATCACGCCCGACCATCTTGATCGGTATGACAGCTTTGCGGACTATGCGACTGCAAAAGAACGGCTGTTCACGCTGCAGCATCAGGATCACGTGGCTGTTATTGCCACTGAAGATGATCCCAGCCGGATGATTGCCAGCCGCATCACCCATCGGCTGCATCGCGTGGCCTCAACCGATATTGCAGATCAATCACGCTGGCCTGCCCTGCAAGGGCCACATAATGCCCAAAATATTGCCTGTGCCAGTGCGGTGGCGCGCGCATTGGGTGTGACGGATGATCAGATTGAGGCCGCCTTGCGCAGCTACCCCGGATTATCGCACCGGATGGAGCGCGTGGCAGAGCGCGCGGGCGTGTTGTTTGTGAATGACAGCAAAGCAACCAATCCCACATCGACCGCGCCTGCCCTTGCGGCTTACCCCCGCATTCATTGGATTTTGGGCGGGCAAGCCAAGACCAAGGATTTAGATGCCTGCGCCCCGCATTTTAGTCATGTCGTTGCGGCTTATGTCATTGGCGAGGCGGGCCCCATGTTTGCCGATTTGCTGCGCCCGACCATGGCTGTGGCCGAGGCCGGCACGCTGGAGCGCGCGGTTCAGTTGGCTGCTGCTGCTGCCCAGCCGGGAGATGTTGTCCTGCTGTCTCCGGCGTGCGCGTCTTTTGACCAGTTTCGCGATTTTGAGGCGCGGGGCGATGCCTTTCGCGCGGCAGTGGAGGCATTGGCATGACAAGCAATTCGGTGGCGTCCCGCACACGCGCTCCTCGGCTTGGCAGGTCTGACCAATCCGCCGTTGGCATTTGGTTCTGGGAAATTGACCGGATGTTGCTGCTGCTGGTGCTCGTGCTGATTTCGGTTGGCCTGATTGCCGTTGCTGCTGCCTCGCCTGCCTCGGCGCACCGCTATTCGGATGCCAGTTTCCAATTGGCACCGCTCCATTATTTTTGGCGGCAATTAATGTGGGTTGGCGTTGGGCTGCCAGTCATGATTGGTATCTCCATGCTGCCCCATCAAATGGCGCGACGGCTGGGGCTGATTGGCGCGGGCTTTTTCTTCCTGTGCCTAGCGCTTGTGCCGCTGCTTGGCTTTGAAGCCAATGGCGCCAAGCGCTGGATTGATGTGGGCATTGGCCAATTTCAACCGTCGGAATTTTTAAAGCCCTTTTTTGTTGTTGCGATTGCTTGGCTGTTGTCACTGCGGTCGCAGGATGAAAGCCTGCCGGTTATCCCACTATCGGGTCTCATCACGGGGGTGGTGGCGGCTCTTTTGATGCTGCAGCCTGACTTTGGCCAAACGATCATCTTTGGGTCCATTTGGTTCGCCATGGTTATGGTAACAGGCTTGTCATGGCGGTGGATTGGTTTGCTCGCTGGCGGGGGTGCTGTTGGCGTGACATCCGCCTATTTCTTTTATCCAGTTGCCACCCAACGGATTAACAACTTCCTGTTTCAGAGCGGGGATACCTACCAGACAGACAGCGCCCATGCCACGATTACGGCAGGCGGGCTTTTTGGGACGGGCCCGGGCGGCGGCGAGATGAAGTTCCGCCTGCCTGAAGCGCATACAGACTATATTTTTTCGGTCATTGGCGAGGAATTTGGCCTGATTGCGTGCCTGGGGATTGCCATTGCCTTTTTGCTCATGGCGATCCGCGTGTTTGTAAAGCTGCTGGATGAGGAAGACCCGTTTCTGGTTCTGGCATCTGCCGGGCTGATTACGCAGTTTACGGCGCAGGCCATGGTCAACATGGCTGTCAACACAGGGGTAGCCCCCTCCAAGGGCATGACGTTACCGTTCATTAGCTATGGCGGTTCATCTTTGCTGGCTTTGTGTATTGGTTTTGGCTTGCTGCTCGCCTTTACGCGCAAGAACCCCTATCTCACGCGATCACCCTATGTCGTAAAGTGGAGTGGTCGATGAGCGGGCGTCATTTCGTTCTCGCAGCTGGAGGAACAGGGGGGCATATGATGCCCGCCCATGCATTGGCGGCAGAGCTGATGCGGCGGGGCCATCATGTCGCGCTAATTACGGATGAGCGTGGGGCCAAAATCCCCGGTTTGTTTGAAGGCGTGCAGACGCATGTCTTGCCCGCGGGGCGGATAACCAAAAACCCGATGAGCTGGCTGCCCGGCTTGAAAGCGATTTTGGCAGGCCGCGCGATGGCGCTGCGCTTGTTTGAAACCTTCCAGCCAGCAGCCGTCATTGGATTTGGCGGCTATCCGGCTTTTCCAGCTTTATTGGCTGCCAAATCCGCGCGCATCAAAACAGCAGTGCATGAGCAAAATGCCGTGCTGGGCCGCGTGAACCGGCTGATGGCCCGCCGCGTGGACGCCATTGCCGTTTCCTATTCAAAGATTGAGCGGTTGTCGCCCAAGCATCTGGACAAGACCTGGATGGTCGGGAACCCGGTGCGTGATGAGATTGTCGCTCTCCGCGACCGTCCTTTCCCGCCCTTTATGGAAGATGGCGTCTTTCGCGTTCTGGTGATTGGCGGCAGCCAGGGGGCAACTATATTGTCGGATGTGGTGCCCGATGGCCTTTCCCTATTGCCCGTGGCGCTTCGCCGCCGTTTGCAAGTGACGCAGCAATGCCGGGCGGAAGATATTGAGCGGGTTCGCGCCCGCTATGCCGAGCTTGGCATAGCGGCAGACCTTGCGACTTACCTTAATGATGTGCCTGAGCGGCTGGCATGGGCCCATTTGGTTATTGCACGTGCCGGGGCCTCGACCATTTCAGAGCTGACGTGCGCAGGCCGCCCCGCAATATTGGTGCCGCTGCCCAGTGCAACGGACGATCACCAGACGGCCAATGTGCGCGATATGGTGGACGCGGGCGGTGCCAGATCCATTCCCCAAGTGCGGTTTACGGCAACAGAGCTGTCCAAGCAGATGCAAAAGCTGGGACTGGACACCGAAGGCCTGATTAATGCGGCCAGCCGTGCGCGCAGTGTGGGCCGGCCCCATGCCACGCGCGATTTGGCAGATTTGGTTGAGGGGCTGGATAGGCCAGCTGCGCCGCAGGCCGTGGGCGTTGCACAAGAATTCAAGCTTGCAGGGGCAGGGGCATGAAGGCAGTTCCCACCAGTATTGGGACCATTCATTTCATTGGCATTGGCGGCATTGGTATGTCGGGCATTGCCGAGGTGATGCACAATTTGGGCTATCAGGTGCAGGGCACCGATATTGCCGAAAGCTATGTGGTGGAAGGTCTGCGGGCCAAGGGCATCAACGTGATGATTGGCCATGCCGCTGAAAATCTGGGCGATGCGGCTGTTGTCGTGACGTCCACGGCGGTGCAGCGCGGCAATCCAGAAGTAGAAGCGGCACTCGACCGGCGTATTCCAATTGTCCGCCGTGCAGAAATGTTGGCAGAATTGATGCGGTTGAAGTCCACTGTAGCTGTCGCTGGCACACATGGTAAAACCACCACCACGTCAATGATTGCTGCGATGCTGGATGCTGGAGGAATTGACCCCACGGTCATTAATGGCGGCATTATCAACAGCTATGGCTCTAACGCGCGGCTGGGCGATAGTGATTGGATGGTCGTCGAAGCGGATGAGAGCGATGGCTCTTTCCTGCGGCTTGATGGGACCATTGCCGTTGTCACCAATATCGACCCAGAGCATCTCGATCATTACGGATCGTTCGATGCGGTGAAGAAGGCCTTTGTCGAATTTATTGAGAATGTGCCTTTTTATGGCCTTGCCATTCTCTGCCTCGATCATCCCGAAGTCCAAGCCATCATTCCGCGCATTCGCGACCGGCGGATCATGACCTATGGCTTTTCCGCTCAAGCTGATGTGCGGGGAGAAAATGTGACGCCTATTCCCGGCGGCAATCGCTTTGACGTGGTCGTGCGGTCACGCGATGGATCAAGCCGGACAATTGCCGATATCGAACTGCCCATGCCGGGCCGACACAATGTTCAAAACGCCTTATCGGCCATTGCCGTCGCCTTGGAAATGGGCATGTCGGACGCAGATATTCAGCGTGGCTTTGCCAAATTTGGCGGCGTGAAGCGTCGCTTTACCCGCGTGGGTGAGGTAGATGGCATCACGATCATTGATGATTATGGCCACCATCCGGTTGAAATTCGGGCTGTGCTGGCCGCTGCACGCGAAGGCGCAAAAGGCCGGGTGATCGCGATATGCCAGCCGCACCGCTATTCACGCTTGGGCAATTTGATGGAAGAATTCGCGTCCTGCTTTAACGATGCTGATCTTGTGTACGTCACGCCAGTGTTTGCGGCAGGCGAGGCGCCAATGGATGGGGTGAGTGCTGCATCTTTGGTTGCCAATTTGAAAGAGCGGGGCCATCGCGCGGCCGCCGAAGTGGCGGATGCGGCAGCGCTGGCGCAGGTGCTGGCGGAAACTGCCCGTCCGGATGATATGGTTGTGTGCTTAGGCGCGGGCGATATTACCAAATGGGCCGCAGGCTTGGCCGATGCCATTCGGCAGGCGCGTGCATGACAGCCGCTGCCATCCTTCCTGCTGTGAAAGGCCGCCTAACGCCGCGGGCGCCGTTGGCGCCGCTCGTCTGGTTCAAGTCTGGAGGCATGGCAGATTGGCTGTTTGAACCAGCAGACCGCGATGATCTGTGCGCCTTTCTGAGCGGGCTCGACCCGGCCGTGCCGGTAATGGCGCTGGGGCTAGGATCAAATCTGATTATCCGTGATGGCGGGGTGCCGGGTGTTGTTGTGCGGCTGGGCAAGGCCTTTGCGCACGTCACGCCCGTTGACGATGTGACATTGGCGTGTGGCGCTGGGGCCAGTGGCATTCTTGTATCGTCCACGGCACGCGACAAAGGCATTGCCGGGCTGGAATTTCTAAGGTCCATTCCCGGCACTGTTGGTGGCTTTGTCCGTATGAATGGCGGCGCTTATGGTGGTGAAGTAAAAGACATTCTGGTCGATTGCGATGTTGTGCTGCGCACCGGCGAACTGGTGACATTGCCGGTGGCCGATCTGCACTATACCTACCGGCATTCTGAATTGCCGGACGGGGCAATTGTGGTGGGCGCGCGCTTCCGCGGCGCGCCGGGCGAGCCAGAGGCCATTCAGGCAGAAATGGACCGAATTTCGGCCGCGCGCGAGGCGAGCCAGCCGCTGCGCAGTAAAACCGGTGGATCCACCTTTAAAAACCCGGATGGGCATAGGGCGTGGCAATTGGTGGATGAAGCCGGGTGCCGGGGCTTGACGCTGGGTGGTGCTCAAGTATCGGAAAAGCATACGAATTTCCTGCTCAACCTGGGGGAAGCGACCAGTGCTGACATTGAGGCACTGGGCGAAGAAGTCCGCCGGCGCGTGCAGGAAAAATCAGGCATTATGCTTGAATGGGAAATTCAACGAGTAGGAAAACAAGCATGAGCGCGCCTATCCATGTGGCGGTCCTTATGGGGGGGTGGTCCTCGGAGCGGCCCGTGTCGCTTGTGACAGGCAATGGCGTGGCCGATGCGCTTGAGCGGCTTGGCTATCGCGTCACGCGGATTGATATGGACCGCACCGTCGCCGCGCGCTTGGCTGAGGCCAAGCCCGATGTTGTCTTTAACGCGCTGCATGGCGCGCCGGGCGAAGATGGCACGGTTCAGGGCATGATGGACCTGATGGGTATCAAATATACGCATTCGGGCCTCACCACGTCTGTCATTGCCATTGACAAGCAGCTGACCAAATCGGCGCTCGTCCCCCATGGTATTCCCATGCCGGGCGGCATGGTGGTTGAAAGCGAGGCGCTATACCATGCCGATCCGCTGCCCCGCCCCTATGTGCTAAAGCCTGTGAATGAAGGCTCATCTGTTGGTGTGGCGATCGTCACGGATACGAGCAATTATGGCAACCCCATCCGTCGTGATGCCGAAGGGCCGTGGCAGCAATTTGCCGAGTTGCTGGCAGAACCTTTTATTCGTGGCCGCGAATTGACCGTCGCTGTGCTGGGTGATCGCGCTTTGTGCGTGACTGAGTTGCAGCCCAAATCCGGCTTTTATGATTTTGATGCAAAATATACCGATGGCATGACCGAGCATGTCTGCCCCGCCCGCATTCCCGATGATGTCGCCGAGGCCATGATGGGGTGGGCCTTGCAGGCGCACCGCGTGCTGGGCTGCAAAGGCGCATCCCGATCGGACTTTCGCTGGGATGATACGCTTGGTGTCGACGGTGTGTTCTTGTTGGAAGTCAATACCCAGCCGGGCATGACACCGCTCAGCCTCGTTCCAGAACAGGCCCGGCATTGCGGCATTTCTTATGAAGAGCTGGTCGACATTTTGGTTAAGGAGGCGCTGGCGTGACAGCTGGTCCCCGCCCGTCCCGTGCGCCGCAAAAGCGCCCCGTGACGCGCGGGGCTGCACGCTCCACGCCCTCAATTTGGCAGCAGGCCAACGACCTGTTCTGGAAAATCGTCCCCTTCAAGGTGGAGACGATTGAAAAGGCGCTGACTGTCCTCACCATTTTTGTGATTGCCGGGTCGGTATTGGCGGCCGCCATTTATGCGGGCATTCCGCAAGCCGTTGGCACAGAAATGGGCCAGATGGCAGGTCGCGCAGGCTTTAAGGTCAAGCGTGTCGATGTGAAGGGCCTGAACCGCATGGATTCACTGACTGTCTATGCGGTTGCGCTTGACCAGCAATCCATTGCGATGCCGCTTGTTGATTTGGAAAAAGTCCGGGGTCAGTTGTTGCAATATGGCTGGATTGGCGATGCGCGCATTTCGCGGCGCTGGCCCGATACGCTGGTTGTCGACATTCTTGAGCGGAAACCCGCCGCTGTCTGGCAGAATAATCAGCGCTTGGTGTTGATTGATGGCAGTGGCGTCATTCTGGAAATGGTTGATCCGCGTGCCATTCCTGATCTGCCCCTTGTTATTGGCCCCAATGCCAATCAGCGTGTCGCTGGGCTGTTCCGTTTGTTGAATATGTCGCCCACGCTTAAGCCCAATTTTGCAGGCGCCACATGGGTCGGCAACCGCCGTTGGGATATTCGCTTTGAATCCGGTGAGATTCTTGCTTTGCCAGAAGGTGAAGAGCTGGCCGCCAACGCGCTTAAGAATTTTGCGCGGATTGAGGGCAACCAGAAATTGCTGGGCCGTGGCTTTGTGCGCTTTGACATGCGCGATCCAACGAAGTTTGTGGTTCGCCTGCGCCGCCCGGTCACGGACACACCAACGCCCGTGCCCGGCGTAGAAACGGCAGCGCCTGATGGTGCAACGCCACCGCCTGTCTCGGCGCCTGCCGCCGTCCCATCCTCCCCCGCTGCAGACCAATAAGGAAAACGCATTCATGGCCGTCGCCAAACCCTCTCGCCTCATCACTGCCCTTGATATTGGGTCGTGGAAAGTCTCGGCACTGATTGCCGAAATTGGCGAAGGTGGGGATATTCAGGTGCTGGGCACAGGCCAGCGCGA
>JACCDH010018636.1_pt1 | contig 10462 bp, 2 predicted proteins | sample 7442481 | NCBI WGS metagenome assembly JACCDH01 (sample SAMN15323433, study PRJNA562643) | freshwater metagenome | isolation source: river surface water | place: USA:Blue River Watershed | collected 2017-08-15
AATCCATCATTTATAAGTTCTTTACTAAATTCTTGAAAATCGCGATACATCATAATTAATTCAATTTGGTTATAAAATATATGTAAACCTTCAAATAAATGATATCCAAGTAAAGTATTATTAAAAAGTGAATAATCGATAGTATGATAAATAAAGAAGTCATGTAAATATTTTAATAAATATTTTTGACTCATTAATTCTTTTTCATTAATTTGTGAAAGTAAATTATTTTTAATAATAATTTGATCATTTAAAATATGATGATATACATTATTTAATGTATAATGATATGAATCACTTTTATTTAGTAAATTTAATGACATTATAATAAATATAAAAAATATATAACTAATATAACTTTATGTAAAAAGATTATAATAATAACGAATTTTTATTTATAAGATTATTTATAAATAAAAAAATAATATATATTATAAATTAGAATAAATAAAATGGAATCAAATGGAACTATTAATATAAATAAATTAATGGAAAATTTTAGTAAATCATCAAAAAGAAGCAATGTTAATAATGAAGAAATTAAAAAAAATAATAATATTAAAAAATTATATAAATTATTAACAAGAAATCAATATAATAACCCATGTACAATATTTCAATCACCATTTGTTCAACATTTATTTTTTGATCAATATATTAAAAATGGTAATGGTAATAATCCAGTACTTGTATGTAAAACATTTATTTCTTTATTAGAAATATTTAATTATTATAAAAAAAATAAACAAATTGATGATTTAATAAAAATATTATATATGGCAAGTTATAATGAACAAAATTATTTAAATATGGAAATAGAAGAAAAAAAGGAAGAAAATAGAAAAATAAATAAAAAAAAAAAAAGTGAAGAAGCGGAAGAAGAACCACACGAAGGAAATGAAGAAGAAGGTGAAGAAGCGGAAGAAGAACCATACGAAGAAGATTATATAGAAAAATTTAATAATTTAATTGAAAATATATTATATTTATCTAAAAATACAAATAGAATAATATCATCTATTAATCAAGAAAGACCATATAGATCATTAGATAAATTTACTAAAAATAAAATAGAAAATGAACCAAGTAGTCAAGGAACAAGTAGTCAAGGAACAAGTAGTCAAGGAGCAAGTAATCCAGTAAATGGTTTAGAAAATGGTCTTCTTTTATTAAGTGGATGGTGTATAAAAGATCCGCATGCTATTAGTTTATCTATTAAATATATAAATGGTTTATATAAATTATATATAATTAATTCAGGTTCTGGATTAGAAAATCATAGATTAAAAAAAGATGAATCATTGAATGAAACAAATAATATTCATCCAATAATAATTTGTTATTCAAATATTGAAGAAGAAATATTAAAAAAAGTTTTAGTATATTTATATTTTTTAAAGGAAAATGTAAATGATTATAAAGATTATATAATCAAAATGAGTAAAGCTGAAAGTATATGTTATACTAAATTTAATAAATATGATAAAGATACTAATGATCAAATAATAAATAAAAAAATAATGGAATTATCAAGATTTAGAGGTGATTATTATAGAAAAGATATTCAAATATTAAGAACAGTTTTACATCATTATTTAAGAACTAAATATAATTGTGATTTATTTATTAAAAATCAAGATTCAAGTACAATATTTTATAATATACTTGATATATATTTAAAGAGAGAAAATAAAAATATCATATATAATGATTATAAACAATTTTCAGGTAGTTGCTCTTTTTTCTCATTATATTATTTTATAAAATTTTTTTTAATAAATAATTCAAATATATTTAAAGAATTTGATACTTTTATAAGATCTATGGTTATTGAATTAATTATTAAATATGGTAATAATATTGATAAATATTTAAATAATAAAAATAATTTTGATCAATATTCTTTAAATTTTGAAAATTATAATATATTTTTATCAAATATTTATTTATTAATTAAAGATTATAATTATAAACATGATGAATTAAAAAGTTTAATATATAAATTAAATAAAAATATAAATAATAGATTTATTCACAATGATAAGAAAATAGAAAATGTAAATGAAACAAATTCAATGAAAAATATATACGAATTATATAATAATTTAATAAATATATATAAAAAAGATAAAATCATTAATTTAAATCTTATTGAAACACTATTTTTATCATATGAAATTATGGAAAATGGTAATACAGAAGAAAATGAGTCATTTTTTGATTTATTTTATGAAGAAACAATAATATATAAAAAAATACTTTTATTTGATTATTTTAAATTAATTATTAATGATATTAAAAATAAAATAAGTTATGATGTATATTATAATGATGAATTATTTGAAATTAATCATTGTGATGAATTTATATCAAATATTTCAAATATTTCAGGGTTTTCAATAAATTATTATTATTATAAATTATATTTGGCAATTATTATTGTAAATTCAAAAAATATATATGATAATTTAAAAAAGAATTATAAATTACAACCAGAATATATTTTATTTGAAAAAAGAGCATTATTACTTACAAATTCAATGGATAGTGATACATCCTATTTTTTATATTTAAATCAAAATGTTATGAAAATATCAAATAATTATTATTTTGAAACAATTAAGTTATTATCACCTTATTATGTAAATAGTGAATATTCAAAAAAAAGTAATATAATCTATTTATTATTATCAACTACTGGTGAAAATAGTAATAATAGAGAGTTTCAAAATTATATTGTTAAACATCCATTGTTTATAAAATCAAAAAATATAAATAATTTAATTGGTAATATATTTCCATTATTTAAAGATTATAATTATTATTATACAAAAAGTAAAAAATATAAGTGTAAAGAAAATTATTCAAATAATGCAATTTTATTTTATAGAATATTTTCATCAAATAATTTATTATACAAATGTTATGATATAGAATTAAAAAAATATTTAAATGTAAATAAATATAAATATATAAATCAAGATGAAGAAAATAGAGGTAATTATTTATTATATGATACTCTTAATGGACATAGATATAATTTTGCTGAAAACTATTATAATCAGTATATTGTTAATACAATAAATAAAATAAATGTAAATGAATTTATAAAAAAATCAAAAAAAATTGAAAATATATATAGTTATGGATATTTAGAATTATTAAATACAATTTATAATTATAAACAAGAAATATTAAATAAATCAAATATTAAATTATTAAATATTATATTTAAAAATAAAAAATATGTAAAATATTTTTTAAATAATAATTTTAATAAATTAATTAAATTCATTTTACAATCAAACCGAGAATACAATAAAACTTTTAATATTTCTGAAATAATTTATAAAAAACTTTTAAATGAAAATAAGATAAATATACCAATGTTTTTAGAAAAATTAGGTAAAGAATTAAGTATAAAAGATAATATTTTAATTTCTGATGATTCTGATGATTCTGATGAAAATGTTACAATTACTAATGATATATATGATGTTGATGAAATTGATGATTGTAAAAAGAGTTTTAATTCTAATAGTAATTCTAATTCGAATAGTAATGCTAATAGTAATGCTAATAGTAATGCTAATAGTAATGCTAATAGTAATGCTAATAGTAATGCTCGTAGTAATGCTCGTAGTAATGCTCGTAGTAATGCTAGTAGTAATTCTAATAGTAATTCTAATAGTAATTCTAGTAGTAATTCTAGTAGTAATTCTAGTAGTAATTCTAGTAGTAATTCAAGTAATTTTAAAAATAATAATGGTGAAGAAGAAGAAGATAAAAAACTGTATAAAAGTGGTTATAACATTATAAAAATACCAATTTTATATGATGAATTATTTGAATTACAAAATATTTATTGTTTATATCAAAAAATATCAAATAATAAATTATATATAATAAATGAATTAAATGAAGAAATAGAATTAACATATAATAAAATAAGTAAAACATTATTATATAATAATAATAATATAGAATTTCATAATTATAATAATCTATCAAGTAATAATTTATTAATAAATAAAAATCAAAATAATTATTCAGAAATAAGTTATTTAATAAAATATTTAAAATGCCGATTTGATTTATTAAATGAAAAATACTTAATTTGCCAAGATCAAAATAGTGAAAATATTATATTTATATTATTAAATCATATTAATTATACATTTGTGATAAATAAATCAATGGTTAAAATAATATTAGATGATAAAGTAAATAATAAAAAATATAATGTAATATGTAATGATACATATTTTGAAAATAATAAAATATTAGGATTATGGATGAATGGTATGATTAACGGATTTTTATTAGAAGATAAAAATATTTATAATACAACTCATAAAATATTACTTATTTCAAATAAATATTTTATACATAATATTTTTAAAATAAAAGATGAATTATATTATTTTAATTACATTGAAAAAGATAATAAAATTAAATATAATTCATTATTAAAAACATATTTAAATAATATAAAATATGAATCCTTAATTGTTGATATTCATTATAATTACTTATTTATAAAAAATAATGACTTTAAAAGTCAATATTTATTATTTTTTTCATTATTTTATGCTAAAAATATATCATTATTATACAATCATTATGAGATTTTTACTAATTTATTAGATTTTAAAAATAAAGATATAAAAAATAATATGGAAAATATAAATGAAATAAATATATTGAAGTTACTAAATTTTATATTCCAAAATATAATGTATGATATTTCTCTATGGGTATTATATTATCAAAAAAAAAATAGTTATAATAAAAATTATTTAATTATAACAGATGAAAAAAAAATAAATAATAATTATAATTATAATCTATTTAATTACTTAAAAAATATATTATTTAATAAAGAAAATTTAATAAGTTTAAATTCAACAAATATAAAAGAAATTAATACTGAATTTGTTAATGAGTTAAAAAATAATATTGATTCTTTTTTTATAAATATTCGTAATATGAATAGTTTAAAAAAAAAAGAATTAAAATCAATAAATAATAAAAATATTGAAGATTTTATAAAAAATATATCATTTTATTGTTCTTCGAAAGATGTATCTAGAAATAAAAAGCGTGTTGCTGAAAAAATAGTTACAAAATATTCAATTAATAGAAGTGTATATGATAAAAATAATGAATTATTTATTAATTATCAAAATGATATTTATAATGATATATTATGTAAATCTAAAAATACTTTTAACATAAATAAAAATTTAGAATCACGATTTGGATATATTTATAATATAAATAATATTATTTTTAAAAATGTTAATTATTTATATGCTCAAATATATTTAAATCAAGCTTATATTATATTAAATGAATTAAAAAGATTAAGTAAAAGTTCTATTGAAAAATGTATATTATTAGGTGAAATATATAAATCAGTTGATGAAACTGTTATATTATCAATTACACCTTTTATTAAACCAAATCAATTAAAAGAAATATATGAAATATTATTTGAAATTGAAAATGGTTATTATATTCGAAAACAACAATATGATTTTATTAAAACGATTGATAAAAGTAAAAATTTAAATAATCATGTTAATGCTCCTAATGCTGGTGCTCCTCGTCCTAATGCTGTTGCTTCTAATGCTGGTGCTCCTCGTCCTAATGCTGTTGCTTCTAATGCTGGTGCTCCTAATGCTGTTGCTCCTAATGCTGTTGCTCCTAATGCTGTTGCTTCTAATGCTGGTGCTCCTAATGCTGGTGCTCCTAATGCTGGTGCTCCTAACGCTGTTGCTCCTAATGCTGTTGCTCCTCGTCCTAATGCTCCTCGTCCTAATGCTGTTGCTTCTAATGCTGGTGCTCCTAACGCTGTTGCTCGTAATAAGTTATTTTTAAAAAATAGTGCTTATCAATTATTAATGGGTCGTGGTAAAACAAACGCAATAACTCCATTAATTATATTGGAAGAGTATTTTAAAAAAAAGAATAAAAAGAATAAATATATGATTATTTTACCAAATTCATTAATAAATCAAAGTTATAATGCTTTATTACCATATGTAAAATATTTACAAAATATGTTATTAAATGTGATTCATAATAAAAAAGATAATTTAAATTTAGATAAGAAAATATCAATAATTAGTGATTCATTAATTAAAGAAATAGTTTTAAATAATCGTGTATTAAATAATAATATAAATGAAACATTTGATAAAAATTTATTTTGTATAATGGATGAAATAGATAGTATGATTAATCCATTAAATAGTAATTTAAATTTATTAAATGGTAATATGTTAAATTATGAAAATAGTAATACAGATAATGAACTTATAAATGATTTAATTAAATTTTATTTTGATTATTTTAAGATATTATATACGAATACAAAAGAAGAATGTAATGAATTACAAAATTCTATTAAAAGAGAATATTTTGTAAATAAACATCCAAAATATATTGAAATAATTAATGATAGTATTAAATTTGTAGAATTACATAATTATAAAGAAGGTGGTGGATATGGATTTGGTGATTATAAACCAAATTATAGTGTTTATAATAATGAAAATTATTTTACTTGTATTCCGTATTTAAATAATAATGAACCAATTAATGGGTCTAAATTTAGTAAAATTGAATTAACTATTGCGTCTACAGTAAAAGGTTATATAGAAGAATGGTTTAATAGTGGAATAAGAGAAATGGATATTTATTTTATGATTAATTCGTATGTTAAAGAAAATAAAACGAAAATATTAGATATATATTTATCTCAATATACTCATATAAATATATTTAATTATTTTAAAGAAGATTTAGAAGAATTAATTAAAATATGTAATATTATTCGTAGTGGATCAAATAATATAAATATAATAAATATATTAAATATATATAAAAAAAAATATTTTGTTAAATATAAAAATAATAATACTACTACATTTGAATTATTATTTGAATATTTAACAAAAATAATAACGAAATCATTTATTAAATTTAATAATAATCATGATAATATTTCTTTTATTGATATAATGGGTATGATACCAAATAAAATAATGTTTACTGGAACTGTTGATTTTATAAATCCATATGAAGAATTAAATAATATATTCTTTAATTTAAATAATCCAGAATTAGAAGAGTTAAATTTAATTTTTCCAAAAATTAATATTGTTAATAATAAATTAAGAAGTAATGTAAATCGAGAAATTATTAAAAATAATAATAATAAAGTAAGTAGTTCAAATTCCGAAGTAAATAAAAATAAATTAATGAAATATTCATTAACAATATGTAATCAAATAATTGAAGATAAATATTCACAAGGTGCGATTAAAAGTGGTATTATTGGTTTATTAATGGAAGAAAGTAATAAACCAAAAATATTAACTTTTAATAAAGAAAATAGAGTAATAGCAAATAGTAATAAAGAAAATTATTTAAAACATATTAAATATAAATTAAATCTTGAAGAAGAATATTTATTTAATCTATTATTTAAAGAAAAAAATATATTAAAATATGATTCTTTAATTGATGTTGGTGGCTATATATTAAAAACAGATGTATATAGTATCGTTAATATAATTTATGATATTTTTAAAGGCAATCGTATAATTTTATATGTTGATGATAATGGACAAAGAATGATTTATAATGGTTTCGAACACAAAGTATATAACAATGAATTATATCAACGCAATGAAGTATTTATTTATTATGATAATAAACATATTGTTGGTATTGATTTTAAACAACCAATAATAATGAAAGGTTTAGTAACAATTTCAAATAAAAATACATTAACAGAAGCTGCTCAAGGTATGTTTAGATTGCGCAAAATAAATATAACACATAATGTTGATTTTTATGTTAATAATAAATTAAGAGATTATTTAAATAATGATTTGAACAAATTATATAATTATTTACTTAATAATGGTAAAAAATATAAAGAAGCTAGTCAATATTATATGGATATTCAATTAATAAAATATATAACACGTTCTTTATATGATTATGATAGTATTTATTATAAAGAAGATGTTGATAATGAAGTTAAAGTATATAAAAATATTAGACCTAATTCAACAAATATTATGGAATTATATTTTAATAAATTTTATGTTAAACAATTATTTAATAAAATAAATAATTTAGAAATTTCAATTAAATCAAATAATATAAAAAATATTGAAACAGAAAAAGAAGAAGAAGAAGAAGAAGAAGAAGAGGAAGAAGAGGAAGAGGAAGATGAAGAGGAAGAAGAAACATCAACTTTTATTAATAATAAAAAAAATATTTTTAAAATAGTTACTAATAAGGATATATCATATTTCGATATGTTAGATTTTTCATATGTAAATAATATTTTTATAAATATTTCAAAAATTGAAAAAACACTTTTTAATAAAGTAAAAATAAGTGAAACAAAAATATCAAAATCTAAAAAAGAATATAATATTAAATATTTTGAAATTTTGGGTAGAAAAATATATTTTGATCCAAATTATGGTGATATTTATAATGAATATTTTCCTCAAACATTTTATTTAATTAAATATGAAGTAGATAAAAATAGTAATATATATAATTATTCAATAATTTCAAACGAATTATATTATAATTTTGTTAAAATTTCAAAAACGTATGATTATTGGTCAGATGATAAAAAAGAAGAGCATTTAAATAAATTTACAATTTATAATAGTAATTTAAAAATTGTTTATAAAAATTCTGAAGTTATAAATGAACCAATAGTAAATAATATAAATAATAGTGAAAAATTATTTTTAAATATTATTTCTTTATTATTTTTCCATAGAAGTTTAGATATGCGATCTATTTATAAAATATTTTTAGTATTAGCAAGATTAGAAGATGAAAATGAAAGAAAAAAAATATTACAATACTTTAAAATAATTTTATATATAAATAATATTGAAAATAAAGAGTTTAAAATATTATCATTAAAGAATGATATTAATGAAATATTAGATGATAATGTATTAGCTAATTTTTTAAAAATAAATAGATATCCACAAAATATAAGAACACATATGATAAATTATATTAAAGAACATATAAGTAAAGAAGAATTAATTCATTTAATAAAAGGTTAAAAATAAAAATATAAAAAAATGTTAAAAAATATGTAAAAACTTTATAAGTAAAAAATAAGATTATTTATAAATAAGATTATTTATAAATAAAAAAATAGAAGTTAAAAATAAAGAAGTATTTCATAAAAAATAAAAGATGTTTCATCAAAATAAAAGTAGCAATTTTCAATCTTTAGAAAATAATAATCAAAAAATATTTGATAATAGATTTCAAAATATTCACAATAGTGGACGAAATATAGTACACGAAAATATTCCCCAAAATAGCCGTAATAATCGCAAATTAGAAGATAATGGAACAAACGCAAATTTTGGGAATAATGGTATTGGTTATGGTACTTATATAAATTTCCAAGAAGATGTTCAATCAAGAAAAGATAAAAATCAAGTAATATATAATAATACATCATCCTATGCTTCTCAATTTGAATCTAATTTTAATTCAAATTTTAGTAACGATATAAGAAAAGGAATGAATAGTGCTCCATCTACACCCTTAAATCCAGTACAAGCACAAGGACATATGGCAAATTATATGTTTGAACATAATATGCATTATAATTATGACGCAAATCGTAATTTAGGATTAGGTATTCCAACAAATTCAAACCAAAGTTATGATAGAAATGGAGATATGAATGGAATGGGTCAAAGAAGAAGAACAGCAAATGTTGTTCAAAATAACATGCAAAATAGTTCATATGCTTTTCAAAATTTTGAAACATTAAATAAAATTGCTGAAAAAGAGGAAGAAATAAATAGATATATGGATCGAAATCCTGTAAATACACGACGTGATGAAATTGAAAAGTCACGTTTAGCAGATAAAAAAGATTTTATGAATCTTCAAGGTGGTACAATGAATAATAATCATAATTTTAGTGATTTAAAACCACAAAATACACGAAAAAATGAAAATCACGGAATTCAAACAAATTATATTCCAAATGGGCGTAATATGGCAATTCCTCGCGAAATGTTTTGAAAAAAATATTTATTTATATTAGAATATATTGATTTTTAGTAATAAAAATGTCTGAAGATAAAGAAAAAAAGGAGCAATTATTTAAAAATATTCCAACAAAAGAATTTGTAGAAGATGTTTTAAAATTATTTATTCCCAATGGATTTCAAGATTCATATTATCAATTTTCAAGAAAAATGATTACTGAAAAAAATATTATTGATAAATTAAATTTATTAATGCCTCAATTAAAAAATTATTATATGAATTGTAAACATAAAAAATATTTAGAAAATTTAGATCCAAAAAAATGTGTAACAATATTACGTCAATTATTAAGATTATATGAGTATAGAGTTATATCAATTGAAAAATATCA
>JACCDH010085458.1_pt1 | contig 10458 bp, 13 predicted proteins | sample 7442481 | NCBI WGS metagenome assembly JACCDH01 (sample SAMN15323433, study PRJNA562643) | freshwater metagenome | isolation source: river surface water | place: USA:Blue River Watershed | collected 2017-08-15
AACACAAGACACTATTGGTGTGTATAAAACAGAGCGTGAGAAGGTTTCTGACGTGAATGCAAAACTTGATCAAGTGGCTTCAAAACTAAATAACATAAACTCGGAAGACCAAAAGAGACTCTTAACCTACATGCCAGACAGCGTTGATACGGTTGCTGTGCCTCGAGATATTAAAGCAATTGCCGACAGCAATGGACTTATTCTCAGTCAGATAACCTACGTTGGTCCCCAAGAGCCATTAGTAGCGGCGACATTCGTAGACCCATCTATGGTAGCGAGTGTGCCGGTAACTTCATACGATCCTGAAGCGCATACGTTTGCGGTTGAGTTTGAAGCTTCGTATGAACAGCTAAAACAATTTTTAGGTGATTTAGAAAAAAACGCTTATCCGCTTGAAGTTCATGACTTAGTTGTTGAGCAAACAGAAGGAGGATTCTTAGCGGTAGAATTGAAAGTTATAACCTACGATAGAATTACGCCGCCACCTCCGATTGATCCAAGTTTAGTAGTGCCTGTAGAAGTAACATCATAATGTATGGGAAGTCTATTTAAGAACATTACAATTGCACTAGGTATCATAACGATAGTTTTTGGAGGGTATTATTTGTATGTAGAGCGCGCCAACTCAGCTCTTGAGGCCGCAGATGCAGAGCAATCACTGCAGGCGAGACTAGCAAATACATCTGTATTTATATCATATAGTCAGGAGCTTGACCAAATTACTCTCGACCTCTCACTATTTGAAGATCAGCGTTTCCGCTCTCTTCGTTTATACACTACTCCAGTAGAAGAGCAGGCTGTCGGGCGCAGTAATCCATTTAGCACCAGTAATCAATAATGCTCAGTATGGATCCGCTGCATATACTTCGTGAGCGCGGCCAAGTAGATGCCTCATTCATAGACAAAGCTGCTCAGATGGTGAGTGAAACAGGCCGTTCGTACGAATCGGTTTTGTTGGAACTCGGAATGCCCGCCAAAGAAATTCGGGATTTTTTTGCTGAGTATTATCAAGTTCCTGCATTTGTCATGCCTGAAGGTTTTTCCGTGGGGCAGGATATTTTGCGATATATTCCCCAAGAATCAGCGGTGCACTATCGCACCATGCCACTGTTTGTTGAAGACGATGTGTTGGTAGTCGGTGCGAGTAATCCTGACGATCTACAGATGAGAGAGGCCTTGAACTTCATTAGTACGAAGTTCAATAAACCCTATCGGCTGGTGTACATGCTTGATGTAGAAGTGACAAAAGCACAAGAATTCTATGCCAACCTAGTGGGTGATGTTGGTGTTGCACTTGAGAATCTGGATAAACTAGAGACGGAGTTAGATGCTGAGATCGCAGCAACTGGTGACGCTGAGCCTGTAAAAAAAGATGAAGGTGAAATGGATCATATTGAAGAAGATGCTCCTGTAACAAAAATTGTAGCCACAATTTTGCGGTACGCCGTAGATGGTAAAGCGTCTGATATTCATATTGAACCGACCCGGACAAAAGTAGGAGTGCGTTTTCGTGTTGATGGAGAGTTGGTAAAAAGTCTCGAGCTTCCCAAAAACGTCAGTATGGCCGTAGTGGCACGCGTTAAGATATTATCTTCAATGAGACTAGACGAACGGAGACGTCCACAAGACGGACGGTTTTCGGCTAACTTTGATGATAGAAAAATCGACTTCCGCGTTTCTGTATTACCAACAAGTTTTGGAGAAAAGGTGGTAATGCGTATTCTTGATAATGATAAGGGAGTTCGCAATCTTGAAGAGACAGGTATTTCCAAAGAACACCTTGCTGTTATAAGGAGAATGATTCATGAGCCGTATGGAATCATACTCATTTCTGGTCCGACTGGTTCGGGTAAGTCAACGACGCTCTATGGTATGTTGGGCGAAGTAGATAAAGATACAAAAAATGTACTCTCACTCGAAGATCCTATCGAATATTCTATTGAGGGAGTCAGTCAGTCACAAGTTCGTCCAGAAATAGGCTACACTTTTGCGGCTGGTCTTCGCGCGGCTCTTCGTCAAGACCCGGACATCATCATGGTGGGAGAGATCCGCGACAAAGAGACAGCGCAATTGGCTATTCAAGCTGCGCTCACTGGCCACCTAGTGCTCTCGACTATTCACACCAACAATGCCATTGGTGTGATCCCTCGTTTAATCGACATGGGAGTAGACCCGTACCTTATTGCTCCGACGCTCAAGTTGGCAATTGCTCAGCGATTGGCTCGTAAATTATTTAATGGTGATGGTGTTGAGGAGGAAGTTTCTCTTAGTACCAAAATGATGATAGAAGAAACATTTAAGACTCTTCCGGAAAAGTACCACAATCGGATCCCTACCGGTAAAACAGTCATGCACCCCAAGCCTAGTCCTCAATCAGCGACTGGACTTAAAGGTCGAACGGCGGTTTCAGAAGTGTTGGAGATTACCGATGAAATCCAAGAACTTATCTTGAGGAATGCTTCTGAGGAAGATTTTTTCCAGGCTGCGCGCAAGAACGGGTTTGTGACTTTGTATGAAGACGCTATCGCAAAAGCTCTCAATCATGAAATTCCTTATGAGGAAATGAATGTCTTTAGAAGTAAAGTGGGCGGGGAACAACTAGAACTCCCCGAAGTACTGCCTGTCGATAACCATTCAAAAGAATTCACATTTGAAGATATAATGAAAGGTGATGAAACTACTACTGGTTGATGATGATGCGTTCTTGCGCGACATGTATGGCATGAAGTTTTCTGAGTGTGGTCACACTGTCGATACTGCAGAAAGTCCTGCCACAGCACTCACAAAATTATCACAGACTCAAGACTTTGAGGCTATCTTGTTAGACATGGTGATGCCAGGGATGACCGGTGTAGAAATGATTAATACCATAAAGTCTCAATTTCCTGAGTTGAAAACAAAATTTATTGTTCTCTCAAACCAGGGTCAGTCAGAAGATATCGAAAACGCAATGAAAGCAGGCGCGCTTGGGTACATTATAAAAGCAGAATCAATTCCAAGTGATGTCGTTAAGAAGGTCGAAGAATTAGTTTCAAAATAATACTATGGCTGTAGATTACAAACGAGAGCTACAAATACTCATTGAACTCATAGTTGGAGAAAAAGCCTCCGACCTGCATTTTTCGGTCGGGGCTCACCCGCTCATTCGTGTATCAGGGTCACTCATTCCTTTAGTGAAGAAGCCTATTTTAACAGATGTCGACCTCAATGCCTTTGCCAAAATTTTGATGCGTGACGATCAGTATCAGCGGTACCTTGAATACAACGAAATTGACTTTTCTTTTGAGAGTACCGAAGGTGTGCGTTTTCGTGGCAATGCCTTTTATCAGCGAGGAAGGATGGGTATTGCATTACGACTTATTCCTAATGTAATTAAAACTTTTGAAGAACTTAACCTTCCTCCAATTCTCGAAAGTTTTACACAGCGCCCGCAAGGTTTCTTCCTCTGTGTAGGTCCAGTTGGCCAGGGTAAGTCAACCACTCTGGCAGCAATGGTTAACATGATTAACAAAACTCGCTCGGAGCACATTGTTACTATTGAAGACCCAATTGAGTATGTCTACCAAGAAGAAAAAGCTCTCATTGATCAGCGTGAGGTAGGGATTGATACAAAAAGTTTTGAGTTGGCACTTACCGCAGCGTTGCGACAGGATGTCGATGTGATATTGGTGGGAGAAATGCGTAACACTGAGACGATATCTGCAGCTGTTACCGCCGCTGAGACAGGACACTTGGTGTACTCCACATTGCACACAAATGACGCAGCGCAAACAATCAACCGTATTGTTGACTCGTTTCCGGCGGCGCAGCAAGCACAGGTTCGGGTACAGCTGGCGAGTTCTCTCATTGCTATTTTTTCACAGCGGCTCGTCCCTCATATTTCGGGTGGATTGGTACCAGCGTATGAACTTTTGATAAATAATAACGCCGTTAGTAACCTTATTCGTGAAAACCGTATTCATGAAATTCCTTCCGTTATCGAGACTGGGCTTGAACAGGGAATGATAGATATGAATCGTTGTCTCGTGAGGATGGTACAAAATGGTGATATTACGGTCGAAAACGCTTTTTCACACTCAGTAAATCCAAAGGGACTGGAGCGTCTCTTATAATGCGCATATGTTATTTACCTACAAAGCAATCGATACCACAAATATCCAACGAGAAGGAACTGTTGAGGCTCCAACTATCGATGCGGCCATTGGTGCTGTCCAAAAACGTGGCTACACTATTGTTTCGATAGACGAAATAAAAGCTAATCAAGGATTGGCCGGTTTGATGCAGATTAAGTTTTCGTTCTTTCAATCAGTCTCAAATAAAGACATTGTTATTTTATCTCGACAGATAGCGACTCTTTTTCAAGCACAGGTATCACCACTCCGTATATTTCGCTTACTTTCTACCGAAGTAGAAAATGACCAGTTGCAACTCGTTCTTAATCAAATAGTTGAAGACTTGCAGGCTGGAAATTCTATTTCTCGTTCCTTGGCCGCGCACCCACATGTGTTTAGTGCGTTTTATGTAAACTTAGTGCGAGCTGGAGAGGAGTCAGGTTCTCTTGAGAAGTCATTTAACTATCTCGCTGACTATCTCGACAGACAATATGAAGTCGCGGCTAAGGCACGAAATGCACTCGTGTACCCGGCGTTTGTGGTGAGTATCTTTTTTGCTGTGATGGGGCTCATGCTCACTTTGGTGATTCCAAGTATCGCAAAAATTTTGACAGAAGCAGGTCAAGAACTGCCAATCTACACCAAGATTGTTATTGGACTCTCTAACTTCATGGTCAACTATATTGGAGTCATTCTCGTACTCTTCTCGTTTGGTGGAGCAGCGTTTTGGAGATTCTCAAAGACCAGTGTTGGAAAGCGAGCGATTGATGAGTTTTTAATTTCAATTCCATACATCGGTGATCTGCAACGCAAATTAGTACTAACTCGCATCTGTGACAACATGGCCACCATGCTTTCAAGCGGTGTCTCAATCGTACAAGCTATTGAGGTAACGGCTGATGTGGTTGACAATCTTGTATATAAAGAAATTTTGCAGTCTGTACTCATTGAGGTGAAAGGCGGACGCTCTTTTGCTGACGCGATGAGTGAATACTCCCATATCCCTAGTGTTCTCGCTCAGATGGCTAAAGTTGGTGAAGAGACCGGAAGTCTTGCCAATATTTTGGTAACACTTTCAAACTTCTACAGACGTGAGGTCAACAATGCGGTTGACAGTCTCATTGGTCTTATTGAGCCTGCCATGATTGTATTGCTTGGTCTTGGGGTGGGAGTATTGCTTGCTTCGGTGCTTATGCCTATCTACAACCTGACAAGCTCCATCTAGGACTTATAGTGCAAGTTTTCCCCTTGCGGTAATACATACAAAGTAGAGGCGACGTATAATGTATGTAGCCCACACAACGTAGGCTTTGCTTGAGTCACACAGCTGATGACTTAAGCAGTATTAGATAATATTTTAAATTATACGTATGAATAAGAATTCACGAGGTTTCACCCTCATCGAACTTCTCGTCGTTATCGCTATCATCGGTATCTTGGCTTCAGTGGTTCTTGCGAGTTTGAACTCGGCACGAGCAAAAGGAAGTGACGCGGCAATTAAATCAAGTATCAACAACGCTCGAGCACAGGCAGAAATTTTCTACGACTCAAATAGCAATAGCTACACCAACCTCTGTACAGCGGCTGGCGGTATTGACCCTATGCATGACGGTGCAGCTAACGCTGCGGGAGGAGATGGCTTTGTCGCCTGTGGTACATCTGGCACTCCAGCTAATGCTTGGGCTCTTAAAGCACGTCTAGTATCAAATACGGGACAGTACTACTGTGTAGATAGTACAGGAGCTGCTAAAACTATCACCGCTACGTGGAGTGATACTGCAGTGGCTGTTTGTCCGTAATCTATTCTCATCAGACAAAACAAAACTCCCTATATGGGAGTTTTGTTTTGTCCACATAGACACCTACATAGTATTGGTATTAAACCTATAATTAAAAGTATCCACACATGTGGACCGGGTACCCGAGTTATTTTTACATTAACTCCACAATCTATTAGCTAAGTACAACATAATGAAGAAAACATTTTCACGAGGATTCACCCTCATCGAACTCCTCGTCGTTATCGCTATCATCGGTATTCTTGCCTCGGTAGTGTTGGCGAGTCTTAACTCCGCACGTGATAAGGGGGCTGATGCGTCTATCACTTCAACAGTCAACAACACACGTGCACAAGCAGCACTGTATTATGAAGACAACAATAATTACGATGCATTTTGTGCATCACTTACTGCCGCAGCAGCTTCTGTAAATGATGCTGGTGGCACTGGAAGTTGGGCATGTAACGTAAATAATAGCGGTACAGACTCAGACTCATACGCTGTATCAGGACAGCTTTCAGACGGTAATCACTACTGTGTGGATGCAACAGGATCAGCAAGTACTACAGCCTCAGCGGCTACTGACGGAAGTTGTTCATAATCAATCATGGCAATACACAAAAAGCGCACGTCTGTGCGCTTTTTGTGTATGTAATGAAAGAGTGCGGTATGATAATGGCATGTTTATTGAAATGTTGCCTTTGTGGTACCAGTGGATGTTTGTATTAGTGTTTGGGCTCATTATTGGCAGTTTTCTCAATGTGGTCATCTATCGGCTTCATACCGGAAAATCTCTCAATGGTCATTCGCACTGTCTTTCGTGCGGAAGTGGATTAAAGGCGTATGAGTTAATTCCTCTCATATCATATCTTTTCTTACGTGGGCGGTGTCGCTCGTGTGGGTGTTACATTCCAGTCCGATATTTCTTGGTCGAACTTTGTACAGCGATATTGTTTTTCATTTCATATCAGATTGCTTCTGATGTGTATGAGTTAGTATTTTTATGGGCGACTATGGCGCTGTTGGTACTGATCACCGTCTATGATATTCGTCACTACATAGTACCTGACATGCTCACAGCCTTACTCACTTTATCTGCGATATTGTGGTATGGAAGTCTTTTGCTGCGAGGTGCCGATTGGGTGGCGGTTGCAGAAGCGATAGTGGCTGCTCTTTTAGGGTCTGGTTTTTTCTTTTTACTTTGGTTTGTATCAAAGGGTGCGTGGCTAGGTTTTGGTGATGTAAAGTTAGCGTTTCCACTAGGACTTATTGCTGGTCCTGCTATGGTGTTTTCGATGGTGGTGTACTCTTTTTGGGTTGGCGCCATAGTCAGTCTACTCTTAATCGGTATAGGTAAGTATGTACGGGGACAAATTCGCTTACGGAAGTGGTTTCCGAGCCTTACAATAAAGAGTGTTGTACCGTTTGCGCCTTTTATGATAGCTGGTTGTCTCATTGTGTTATTTACTCACTTCAATGTCTTGTCACTTTTCTCAACATTCTAAATCTTCCACTGGGTTCGGGCTCATCGAACTGATGGTGAGTATCGGTATCATGCTCCTTGTGGCAGGAGTAATTCTCACCCGTCAGAGTGCTTTTAATGGCGCTGTCTTGTTGCGTAGCCAAGTCTATGAAATTGCCCTTACTGCCAGAGAGGTGCAACTCAATGCCGTCAGTGCTTCTACTATTCAGGGAAGTACTCGTGAAATGCTGGGGTTATATTTTGATATGAGTCGCAACACGACCTATCGGACCTTTAGAGATGATGAAGCCAATGGCTCATACGATGCGTCCGAAGAATACGGTCAACAAAATTCACTTGATTCAAGATTTGAAATTAAATCAATTATTCTCGGAGGCACAGTGCCTTATAATGTAGACAATGTTTCAATCATGTTTGAGCGGCCAAACTTTGATGCCAAGTTTTACGTTGGTAATGCTCAAGTAGCAGCGACTCAAGTCGAAATTACTGTAGGAACAAAAGATAATAGTTCGGCGGGTGTAAAAACACTGGTCATCTCATCGACCGGACAAATTACGGTACAATAATTTTATGAAGAATCAGCATTCACAGTCTGGATTTACTCTCGTTGAGATGATCGTCTCACTAGCAATTTTTGCAATCGTAGTCACGGTGTCGGTTGGAGCACTTCTCGTGCTGGTGGCTACTAATCAGCGACTCCAAGGAGAACAGAGTGTCATGACTAATCTCTCATTTGCACTTGATAGCATGACACGTGAAATCCGTACTGGAAGTTTGTACTATTGTACATCGAGTCCAAGCGCAGCTAGTCTCACAAGTCCTTTTAATCCTGCTAGTAACCTTGATACTGTTTTTGGACAGGGTGTGCAAGATTGTGCAAGTGGCAATAATACAAACGCTCGATACCATGGCATGGGCTTTGTGGAGGGAGGTGATAGTATTACAGATGGAAGCGAACGAATCTTTTACTTTTTTGATTCAACTGAAGGTGCTGTGTATCGTCGGGTTGGGTCTGGACCTGTGCAATCAATCGTTTCTCCTGAGATACATATTGTTGACTTTGAATTTTTTGTGACCGGAAGTGAAAATCTACAGACGAGCGGTACAGCTGCAACCAGACAGCCCACAGTAACATTGTATATAAAGGCTTCAGAAAATTCTGACGGAACAGGAAAGTTATTTGAGGTGCAAACAACCGTAGTCCAACGAACCCTTGATGTATGACATGTAACCATTCACAAAAATTCGCAAGAGTCTCTGGTTTTAGTCTCGTTGAGACACTGGTTGCTATTACCATTTTACTTCTGGTAATTATTGGACCGCTCACTATTAGTTCAACTTCGGTGCGGGGAACTGCATTTGCCAGCGAGCAAGTAACGGCCTTTTTCTTGGCTCAAGAAGGAGCCGAGTTGGCACAAAAGGGAAGAGATGAGTTTGTGTTAGAACATCTTAAGAACTCAGGCAGTCGGCCGAACCCCTGGGCTGACTTTGTAAACACTGCCAATGGCGCCCCGTTTGCACATTGCTTTAATGCGGCAAACGGCTGCGGAATGAACATAAATACCGATGCTGCAGGATCACTCACAACCCCACGCTCGTGTGCTTCTATCTCTAACTGCACCTTATATCTTGATGCTGCATCTGCGGTCGCGCGTTCTCGATATATACATAACAATACTGGCATCCCTACGTTGTACACTAGAGCAATTAAATTTACCCGTATAAGCGCACATGAGGTAAGTGTAGTTTCGACGGTCACTTGGCGTTCAGGCTTTTCGCGTGAGGAACAGCGAGTATCAGTACAAACAAGTCTTTTTAATGTGTATGGTACGAATTAAAAAATCAGCACCAAGAAAGAAAGAGCAGGGATTTGCACTCCTGATGACTTTGATAGTAGTGACTGTTGTTGTTGCTATTGGATTAACTGTGTTAGATCTTTCAACGAAGCAAATCCGACTGTCTACCAATGCAAAAGATTCGGAAGTAGCATTTCATGCAGCTAATGCTGGAATGGAGTGTGCTCGCTTCTGGCGTAGACAAGCGAGCACGTTGATGGAGACCGGTTCACCGGTCTCACCTTCGTGTTTTGGATCAGCACTCTATTCTAATAATCGTGTACGTATCACCAGTAACGTCTCAGGCGACGGAGAAGTATATAAGTATGACTATGCGTTTTCGTGGGCGGCGGGCTCACGCTGTTCACAAATCACCACTTTAGTTGCTTCCTCTACATCACAGGGGGCAGGATTAACTATTGGTAATATAACCGCACTGGTGCCTGGGTATCCTGGAGGATCTTTGAATGAGAAAGAGTGTGCGGCTGGTGAGCGTTGTACGGTACTGTCAGTAAGAGGCTATAATAAGCCATGTAACGACGTCTCTGGCTACGGTACCGTTCAGCGTGAAGTATTGCTACAATTCTAAATATGAGTACTACTGAAGAGAAAAAGCGCCTGAAAAAGTTGCGCGAGACGGTGTTGTATCACCAAAAACGATACCACGAAGATGATGCGCCAGAAATAAGTGACGAAGCATACGATGCGTTGATAGAGGAGTTGCAGAGGCTCGAGTTTTCTGTTGAAGGGAAGAAAAGCACTGTTACTGATAAGGTGGGTGGTGGTGTCTCTGAAGCGTTTTCGAAGGTCACACACAAGGTGCGGCAATGGTCATTTGATAATGTTTTTGACGAGATCGAACTTTGTGAATGGGAGGCGCGCGTAGCGCGTCTCTTGAAGGAAGCAGATATCCTCGAACAACCTTCCTATGTATGTGAACATAAAATTGACGGACTAAAATTAGTGATTGAATACAAAAAAGGAATATTGGTTCAAGCGTCGACAAGAGGTAACGGAGAGATTGGAGAAGATGTCACCCATACGGCTCGTACAATAAAAAGTCTCCCGCACACCCTCAAGCATTCTGTGTCACTACTCTGTGTTGGTGAGGTATGGTTGGCTGATAAAGAGCTTGAGCGAATTAATCAAGAGCGTACGACGGCGGGTGAGGCACTTTTTGCAAATCCTCGTAATGCTGCAGCTGGCTCACTCCGGCAATTAGATCCTGAAGTTGCCCGGTGGTGAGCCGG
>JACCDH010450610.1_pt1 | contig 10458 bp, 9 predicted proteins | sample 7442481 | NCBI WGS metagenome assembly JACCDH01 (sample SAMN15323433, study PRJNA562643) | freshwater metagenome | isolation source: river surface water | place: USA:Blue River Watershed | collected 2017-08-15
CCATTACGGTATATGCCAGCACACCAATAGCAACCAGTAAGGTTATGATTATAACCACAAGTAATTGCACAAGTGGATTAGACATTGTTGATACTGTATTTAATAGCATACCAATTATTTTAAAATATAGAATTAGTTGTTGAGGGGAATTTGATTGATCGAATCCATTGTTTTTTGATCTGCTTTAAATGCCCAAATGCACATTACAATAAAAAAAGTAAAGAAGATAGAAAACGAACTCAGTGCATATACATCAACGCCCGTTATTTTTTCTAAGTAATTGATAAATTTCATGTCTTTATTTTTATTTATTTGCGATCCCGGTTTGTGGCATCATTTTAATATCAGTACCCACTCTTTGTAAATACGCAATGAGCGCAATAATTTCTTTATCACTATCAGTTTCTATTTTTTCTACTTGTAATGACTTTGCAATTTTATCTGCCTGCTGCATTAAATCTTTGTTGGCGATTTGATCATAACCACGTGGGTACGGTACACCAAGTGTTTGCATCGCTCTAATTTTTGCTGGTGTAATAGCAGTATCAATGACATCGTCTAATAACCAAGGATAAGATGGCATAATTGAGCCAGGACTCATACTCTGGGGCTCTAACATGTGGTTATAGTGCCAGCTATCAGGGTATTTTCCACCAATACGTGCTAAATCTGGACCCGTTCTTTTACTGCCCCATTGAAATGGATGGTCGTAAACAAATTCACCGGCTTTACTATACTCACCATATCTAGCAACTTCATCTCTAAACGGCCTAACCATTTGAGAGTGACATGTGTAACAACCCTCTCTAATGTAAATGTCGCGACCCTGTAATTCGAGTGGCGTATATGGTTTTACAGAAGCGATGGTAGGAATATTGCTTTTAATTAAAAAGGTAGGGATGAGCTCTAAAATACCTCCAATGGCAACAGCAACTAAACTCAACACTAGCATTTGAACAGGTCTTGCTTCAATCCAGCGGTGCCAGTATTGTTTGCCATGGGTTTCAATAGTGGTAGGAAGTGGAGCAGCTTCTACGGCTTCATTGGCTTCAAAAGAGCCAGCCTTAATTGTTTTAATTAAATTATAAATCATCACAAGCGCTCCTATTAAATAAAGTAGCCCACCAATACTTCTTAGAACATACAGCGGAATAATATGTGTTACTGTTTCTAAAAACTGAAACTTAAGTGTGCCGTCCTCTGTAAACTGTTTCCACATCATGGCTTGTTCAAATCCTGCCCAATACATTGGAACTGCGTATAAAATAATTCCAATGGTTCCTATCCAAAAGTGATTTGTTGCAAGGCGCTTTGAATAAAGCGGTGTATTAAAAATTTTAGGTATCAACCAATATAAAATACCAAAAGTTAAAAAGCCATTCCACCCTAGTGCACCAACGTGTACGTGCGCAATGGTCCAATCGGTAAAGTGTGAAATAGCATTTACAGATTTTAAGCTTAATAAGGGTCCTTCAAGTGTAGCCATACCATAACAGGTAATGGCAACCACCATAAATTTTAAAATAGGATCTTCTCTTACTTTATCCCAAGCACCTCTTAATGTAAACAAACCATTAAGCATGCCACCCCAAGATGGCGCAATAAGCATAATACTAAAAACCACACCCAAGCTTTGCGCCCAATCAGGCAATGCAGTGTATAATAAATGGTGAGGTCCCGCCCAGATATAAATAAATATTAACGCCCAAAAGTGGATGATAGACAAACGGTAGCTATACACCGGTCTATTTGCCGCCTTAGGTAAAAAATAATACATGATACCTAAATAGGGCGTTGTTAAAAAGAAGGCAACAGCATTATGACCATACCACCACTGTACAAGTGCATCTTGCACACCTGCATACCAACTATAACTCTTAAATAAGCTAAATGGAATTTCAAAAGAGTTTACAATGTGTAACATTGCCACTGTTACCCATGTTGCGATATAAAACCAAATAGCAACATATAAGTGACTTTCTCTTCTTTTTAAAATGGTACCAAACATATTGATTCCAAACAATACCCAAACTAATGTAATGGCAATATCAATTGGCCATTCTAGTTCGGCATATTCTTTACCTGTAGTATATCCTGCTAGTAATGTCACAGCTGCAGCAACAATTATCAATTGCCAACCCCAAAAATGGATCTTACTAAGCGTATCATTAAACATGCGCGCTTTACAAAGACGTTGCAAAGAATAATAGACCCCCATAAAAATGCCATTACCCACAAATGCAAAGATTACTGCATTGGTATGAAGGGGTCTAATTCGACCAAATGTGGTTATTGGCAAATTAAAATTGGCAGCCGGTAAATAAATTTGCACCGCCGCTAACAATCCAACAAGCATGCCTACAATGCCCCATAACATAGTGGCATATGCAAACATTTTTACGGCTTTGTTATCATAATAAAATTTCTCTAACTGCATGTATATAGGTTTTAAAATAGAATATTATGTATGTTTTGATTTGTTTGCTGCATCATCTATTAGCATACGCATGGGAGGCGACATTTCATCATCGTATTGGCCCGATTTAACACTCCAAATAAATGCTGCTAAAAAAAGCGCCGCTACACTTATGCTGGCAATAAGTAAAATGATTATTACGCTCATGTAATGGTATTAGACCACAAAGCTATTTTACTGTAATATTTTAGGCAATGACAAAAGTCATGTTTTCAAAGACAACCATTTGGCTGTCAAACTCGTAAATCCAAAACTGATGAGTAAAATACTAATGCTACTAAGGGGCATTAAAATAGCCGCAATCATAGGAGACAAGAGCCCTTGCACTGCAAAAGAGAGCCCTATTAAATTATAAATGATTGATATAATAAAAGCAGTTACAACAATTACTTTATTGGCTTTTGCTACTTGTATGAACTGCTCTAGTTGAGACAATTTTGAGGCGTCTAATATCGCGTCGCTAGCTGGGGTGAAATTATTGGTATCATCTGTAATGGCAATACCCACATGTGCCTGTTTTAAAGCTCCTGCATCATTTAAACCATCTCCCAACATAACCGTTTTTTTATTGGCCTTATGCAGCGATGCTACGATCGTAAGTTTATCTTCAGGTTGTTGGTTAAAATATAAATCGGTACTAGGTCCTAATAATTGACGCAAATAGTTACGTTCACTGTCGTTATCGCCACTAATTACAAGTAGTTTAAAGCGGTTTGTTAGCCGCTGTAACATATCTGGAATAGATGCTCGGTAGTGATTTTTTAATTTAAAATAACCTAAGTATACACCTTCAACAGCAACATACACAGCCGCCCCATTATGACTAGCTGTATCATTTTTCCCTCTGACAAATAAAGAGGAGCCTAAAGTAATTAAATCATCTTCGACCATACCTTCAATCCCACTACCTGGTATTTGCTCGAAAGCTATAACCGGATTTCCGGGTATGCTACCTGCCCAATTTGCAATAGCGGAGCTTAATGGATGAGATGACTGTGAAGCCAGTGTGCCTATTTTTTGTTTGACCCCATTTGTAAGTGGCTTGCCTTCGTACACGACTGTTTGGTAGGCTCTTGTGGTAAGTGTTCCGGTTTTGTCAAATACCAATGTATCAGCTACCGCAAGCTTTTCTATTACTGAGGCATTTCTTAAATACAATTTATTATTTGAGAAAATTCGCAAAATACTGCCGTTTGTAAATGTATTGCTTAGTAGTAAGGCACATGGACAAGCAACAATTAAAACAGCTGTCACTGCATTCCACATAATTGCAATATTTGTAAAGTACCAATAGAGTCCTGCCAAAAAAGATGTTACAAAAACGGCCCAAGTAAACCAGTAACTAATGCTATGCACAAAAGACCTGTCTTTTGTGGGGTCGTCCCTAAAAGTATCTTTATTCCATAAACTTGTTAAATACCCCTGAGCAACTTCCTTTATCACGAGAAGCTCAATAGTACCACCCAACTGTTTTCCGCCAGCGTAAACAATTTCACCCATTTCTTTTGTAACAGGAACACTTTCGCCGGTTACAAAACTATAATCAATGAGCGCGTTGCCTCTGGTTAATATAGCATCTGCTGGAATTAATTCTTGATCATAAATTTTTAACGTATCGCCCAATTGTATATCTGGGAGTGCTACCGTTATTGAATCTGCTCCATTCACTTTAGTTACTGCCACCGGAAAATAAGATGTGTAATCTCTCTCGAAACTCAATTTTTTTTGTGTGCGGTCTTGTAGTACCCTACCAGCCAACATAAAAAATACGATGCCTGACATAGAATCTAAATAGCCTCCGCCAGCGCCATTAAATATCTCATACAAACTTCTAAAAAAAGTAACCCATATTGCAAGTACGATTGGAGCGTCGATATTTAAAAATTTTTGCTTGATACCTTGCCATGCACTATTGTAAAATTCTCCTGCACTATAAAAAAATACAGGCAAACTAAGCATTACGTTTACATACCTAAAAAGTAGCATTAGGTTTTTTTCTTTACTGTCAATGCCTAAATATTCAGGAAAACTTAGAAGCATAATGTTAGCAAAACAAAAACCAGCCACACCCAAGCGGAAAATTTTGCTGCTATTGATACGTGGTTTTTGTTTACCCATATCACTAAAGCTGATATACGGTTCATATCCAATGCGCGTAAGAAGTTCAGCTACTTTTCGCAAACTACAGTGCTGATAATTAAAAATAATGGTAGCTTCCTTCCTTTCAAAATTAACATGACTTGACACCACGGCTGGCTCTAACTTATGTAAGTTTTCTATGAGCCACAAACAACTACTGCAGTGCATTTGAGGCAAATAAAATGTTACGTGTATTTGATGTTCATCTTTAAAACTAATAATACTCTGAGCGATTGATGCATCTTCTAAAAAAGAAAATTTATCGGGTCTCACTATGTGTTTTTGTGCGGCACCAGGCGTGTTGTTTAAATCATAATAACTGCACATGCCGGTTTGATTCAATATCTCATACACCATCTTACATCCCTCACAACAAAAATTTTTTTCTGCTATAACAATTTTTGTGTTTATACATTCGTCTCCGCAATGATAGCAACGTAACGCTGTTTTAGTATCTGTAGAAAAAGCCATAATTAATGAAGCTCAGGATTTATAAGTAAAGGATATAATTTGCTCTGTTCAAGGTGTACGTAACGCTGTACCATAGTTTCTAAATGAAAAAGTTCATTTACAATACTTACCCAAGATGCCTCCCATTTGTACGATGTAACGTAATTGTTTAGAATTTGGCGTTCTTTTTGCAACAGTTGCAATATCAACGCATGGGATTGCAGCAAGCGCTCTATCACAGAAGAAGCTAGAAGCGTAGCCGCATGTTGCGCTGCTTTAATTTTAACACTCGGAAAAATAATGCCTGACTCTTTTAAAAATAAATGAGACAATTCATCATCTAATTTTTGGTGCAATAGCTGTAATAATTCTGTGTTTTCGGGAGAAAGATCTTTAATGACAAAATTGGATTGTAAAAAAGTAGACACAGATTTGCAAGCGGCCATGATAGGTTTATGATATGATAACACAATGTCATCACACATACGCTCTATATTTTTTATTGTAATGGCACCTGTTTGCGAAAGCATACTGCTTAATTTAGGTGCAAGATATTTTGAGCACCTACATTGAAAAATGACAAAGGTCATGTTTCAAAAAAAAGCTAGCTAATCTTGTAAATTGGCAGTGGCTAAGAGCTGCTTTGGCTTTAGGATTTGTATTTTTTTGCCGTCCAATTCAATCATACCATCTTTCTTAAATTCTGAAAGCAAACGAATGGTAGATTCTGTGGCAGTGCCTACTAGATTGGCGATTTCTTCTCTTGAAAGTTTTACAGCAAGTGTAATACCGTCTGCTTCAAAACCATATGTTTCTTTGATAAAAAGCAATGTTTCTGCAAGTCTCTCACGAATTGGTTTTTGAGCTAAATGCGTAAGCTTGATTTCTGAACGGTGTAATTCGTCACTTAATACTTTCATCATTTCAAAAGCCATGCCTGCGTCGTGTTGCAACACATTTATAAATACATCTTTGGGAATAAAACACACTTGCGTATCTTCAAGTGCAACAGCGGATGCACTGTAACGGTCTCCGCTTAATAAGGCGCGGTAGCCTAATACATCGCCTGCTTTTAACAAACGAATAATTTGTTCTTTTCCGTCATCTCCTTGATGTGATAACTTTACTTTACCATCGTTGATGCAAAAAACACCAAATGGATGAGCGCCTTCATTAAAAAGAAGTTGCCCTTTTTTATAGATATTACAAACTTTTTTGTCATTGATCACTTCTACATTCTCTTCCCTTGCCTTGCAAAACACAGAGTTAAATCTTTGTGCACATTGCTGACATGTTGAAGGGCTAGGATGCATAATAATTTGCTTAAAAAATGTTCGACAAAGATAAAAAATACCCCGAAATCATTCAACAAAAAATAATTGCAGAATCCTTTAAAGTTAGTTCTTTAGACCTGCATTTCACATCTATTGGTACCTTAACTTTACACCGTGCCAGATTTTAACCTCAACGACTCCATTAACTTTTTATCCAAACTAACCCCTAGAAGGTTATGGAATGGCGCAAAAGTCTATTTTAGCTACCAATTAAGCCGTTTAACGGGCAAACCCATTGTTTGGGGAGTACCTATTTCAATTTCCTTTGAACCCACCACATCTTGCAACCTCCGCTGCCCGGAGTGCCCAAGTGGCTTAAGGGCATTTACAAGGCCTACCGGCATGCTTGAGTCTAACTTTTTTAATGAAACAATCGATTCGATTTATAAAGACTTAAGTTACCTGATCTTTTATTTTCAGGGAGAGCCTTATTTGAACCCCGCCTTTTTAGACATGGTGGCTTACGCGCGCAAAAAAGGGCTCTATACCGCTACTTCTACCAACGCCCATTATTTAACGGAAGCAAACGCTAAAAAAACGGTGGAATCTGGACTGGACAGGCTCATTATTTCCATTGATGGTACCACCCAAGAAGTGTATGAGCAGTACAGGGTGGGCGGAAAACTGGATAAAGTAATAGAAGGGGCCCGAAACATTGTAAAATGGAAAAAAGAACTAAAAAGCAAAACGCCTTTTATATTTTTTCAATTTTTAGTGGTTAAACCCAACGAGCATCAAATTCAAGCCATTAAAGAATTAGGAGCAGAAATCGGTGTAGATGCCGTAAGATATAAAACGGCTCAAGTGTATGATTACAGTAACGATCCGCACGGGCTTATTCCTACAAAACAAAAATATAGCCGATACAAAAAAGATAGTGCTGGTGAAATGCAGGTAAAAAATGGACTAGGTAACCACTGCTGGAAATTATGGCATGCCAATGTAATTACCTGGGATGGTGTTGTGGTGCCTTGCTGTTTTGACAAAGACGCCACACATCAATTGGGTAATTTAAAAGACATGCCTTTTAGAGAGGTTTGGAAAAGCCCCGCATACCATGCTTTTCGAAAAAATTTAATGACCTCCAGAAAGTCAATAGATATTTGCGCCAATTGTAGTGAAGGACTCAGCGTTTGGGAAGATTAATCCTGCAAAGCGTCTTGTTGCAATTGTGCATTACTATTGCAGCTTCCTATTTTTCATCCACAAAGGCGCGTACACACAGATCCTCATTTATCTTTAAAGCATGAAAAAAATAGCATCCATTTTAGTGCTACTAGCATGCACTTTTCATTTGTTTGCACAACCCGTGCGCAACTTCGAATTTAGAGGTGTTTGGGTGGCAACTGTCGAAAATATTGACTGGCCAAGTAAAAAAGGTCTTCCTGTAGAAACACAACAACAGGAGTTTATCAAACTCCTTGACATGCATCAAAAAAATGGCATGAATGCAGTGGTTGTTCAAGTACGCCCCGCAGCAGATGCGATGTATCCTTCAAGTTTTGAACCATGGTCTGAATATTTAACAGGTAAGCAAGGTTTAGCACCGGAACCGTTTTATGATCCGCTTGCTTTTATGATTGAAGAAACGCACAAACGTGGCATGGAATTTCATGCATGGCTTAATCCTTACCGCGCCGTTTTTAATATCAATAGATCCTCTGTAGCAGAAAATCATATTACCAAAAGGCATCCCGAATGGTTTTTAATTTATGGAGATAAAAAATATTTTGATCCAGGATTGCCTGCTGTTCGTTCACACACCTCAGCAATAGTAAAAGACTTAGTAACTAGATACGCCATTGATGCGGTGCACATGGATGATTATTTTTACCCTTACCGCATTGCAGGAAAAGAATTTCCAGACCAAGCAAGTTTTGCGAAATATGGAAAAGGATTATCAAAAGATGAATGGAGAAGAAGTAACTGTGACAGTATTATTGTTCAACTCAAAAACACAATACTAGCAACTAATGCGCGCGTTAAATTTGGTATTAGTCCGTTTGGTGTTTGGAGAAATAAAACACAAGACCCTAGAGGCAGTGAAACAAAAGGTGGGCAAACCAATTACGATGATTTATACGCAGACATATTATTATGGCTACAAAAAGGCTGGATTGATTATGTAGTACCGCAACTTTATTGGGAACGTGGTCACAAGCTAGCAGACTATGATGTGCTATTAAAATGGTGGAATGATTATGCCTATGGTAAACACCTGTATATTGGGCATGGTATTTACAGAGCTGGCACAAACGAAGCATGGAAAAATAATGCACAAATTCCAGATCAAATCAATTTATTACGCTCCTTCAAAACAACGCAGGGAAGTGTGTATTATAACAGTAATACTTTTGCAAAAAATCCGAACGGTTGGAACGATAGTTTACAAAATAATTATTATAAATATCCAGCCCTTGTGCCGCCAATGCCATGGCTAGACAACATCGCACCAGATGCGCCAACGATTCAAAAAAAGAGTGCCGCTAATTTTGTAGTAAATTATAATGGCAAAGAAAAAATAAAATCATTTGGTATTTTTTCTTGCGGAGTGGGCGTAAAAGCAAATGCTAAAAATGCACAACTAATAAAATTATTGGTTGCTACAAAAACGGCGATTGTTGACATCAGTAGTATGGCACAAAAAAAGAATGAAAAACTGTATGTGGCATCTGTAGATCTCAACAACAATGTAAGCGGCCTAGTAGAACTCAATTAAAACTTTCCGTATTTTTTATCTACTGCTACAAAGCGGTAATCAAAAATATGGGTAAGCTGTGCTTTTACAAATAAAGCGTGTGCAATATCGCCTAGTATCCCAAGAGGGAGTTTGTAATGTACAATATCAGTCATTTCAACGCCACCTTCGATTTCCTTAAAATGGTGCTGGTGATGCCACATGCTATAGGGGCCAAAACGCTGTTCGTCCACAAAATATTTGTGATCCTCTACATGGGTGATTTCGGTCATCCAGTATAGTGGAATACCTAAAACGGGTTTTACCGTGTATTCAATAATTTGTCCCGGATACATACGCTCGCCATGGTATTTGCTAATAATATTAAAACCAAGGTTATCTGGGGTAATGGCAGCTAAATTAGAAGGCTTGCTAAAAAAGTCCCAAGCTTCGGCTAGTGAAATTGGAATTTTTTGCACCGTTTTGATCGTATATACTTTAGACATAAGGGTCGTTTAGCTTACAACAAAAATGGAGTATAAATGTTTGACTAAATTTTAATTAAAAATAGGGGTGCACCGCCCTCAAGTAACCATAGAAATTTTACCTTTAAGCATGATCACTAAAACAGAACAACAAGCCGCTTTTAATTCCATGATGCAGGGACTTAACCCAGCACAAAAAAAAGCAGTTGATAATATGGAAGGGCCCGTTATGGTGATTGCTGGCCCTGGAACAGGAAAAACACAAATTTTAGGCGCGCGTATTGGAAAAATATTATTAGAAAGCGATACGCGTCCCGAAAATATTTTATGTCTTACCTACACAGATGCAGGTGTAGTAGCCATGCGCAAAAGACTGCTCGATTTTATTGGACCTGACGCTTATAAAGTAAATCTCTATACTTTTCACGCTTTTTGCAATGATATCATTCAAGAAAATTTATCCTTGTTTGAAAAAACAAGTTTAGATCCTATTTCTGATCTTGAAAAAATTGCGCTCTTTAAAACATTAATTGATCAGTTTCCAAAAAATCATCCGCTAAAAAGATATAGAGGCGATGTGTATTTTGAGATCAATAATTTGCAACAACTTTTTTCTACCATGAAAAAAGAAGGATGGACGCCAGATTATATCAATACCTGTATCGACGCCTTTATTGCAGACATACCCAACCGAGAAGAATTTGTGTATAAGCGCGCCTACAAAGGGTTTAAGGCTGGAGACCTCAAAGAAAATAAGATCGAGGAAGCAAAAGAAAAAATGGAAAAATTGCGTGCAGCAGTGGCCGCTTTTCCTGTATTTCAACAAATGATGCGCGCAAAAAACAGATATGATTTTGATGACATGATCAACTGGGTGATTCGTGCATTTGATGAAGA
>JACCDH010550111.1_pt1 | contig 10458 bp, 7 predicted proteins | sample 7442481 | NCBI WGS metagenome assembly JACCDH01 (sample SAMN15323433, study PRJNA562643) | freshwater metagenome | isolation source: river surface water | place: USA:Blue River Watershed | collected 2017-08-15
ATTCTTCGGGTTGCGGGTTCACAGTTGGATCTCCGTAAACCTCAGAGGTGGAAGCAATCAGGATCCTGGCTTTTTTTACACGTGCCAAACCCAATAAATTATGAATACCTAATGAACCCACTTTCAGTGTCTGAATTGGGATTTTTAAATAATCAATCGGACTGGCGGGTGAAGCAAAGTGCAGGATATAATCCAATTCTCCGGATACATGGACAAACTTGGACACATCGTGGTTATGAAATTCGAAATTTTCGAGCTGAAACAAATGCTCAATATTGCGTAAATCGCCGGTAATCAAATTATCCATGGCAATCACATGGTAATCTTCCTTGATAAAACGGTCGCAAAGGTGTGAGCCTAAGAAACCGGCTGCTCCGGTAATGAGTACGCGTTTTCTTTTCATGATTGGATAAGTTTACGGCCTATGCTATTGTAGTAATAACCCAGATCGATCATTTTCTGTAAGTCGTATAAATTACGTCCATCAAATATGACTTTGTTTTTGAGTTTTTGTTCCATCAAATCGAAATCCGGATTGCGGAACAAAGACCATTCGGTTACAATCAATAAGGCATCAGCGCCCTCTAAAGCGCTGTAGGCATCTTCGGCATAGCTGATCTGATCGCCCAATAATTTCTTCACGTTCGGCATGGCCTCAGGGTCGAAGGCACAGATGCTGGCTCCCGCTTTGGTGAGCTCATCAATAATGTATAGTGCCGGTGCTTCACGGATATCGTCGGTTTCAGGTTTGAAGGCTAATCCCCAAATGGCAAATTTCCTGCCTTTTACATCTCCTTTGAAATAGTTTTTTACTTTATCTGAAAGGATCTTTTTCTGGGTTTCATTCACTTCCATCACGGCGTCCAGAATCTTGAAATCGTATTGATTTTCATCGGCCGATTTGGCCAATGCCTGCACATCTTTCGGGAAACAGCTGCCGCCGTAACCTACACCCGGAAACAGGAAACGTTTACCAATACGGTCATCCGAACCAATGCCTTTACGCACCGCATCTACATCGGCGCCTACCAGCTCACACAAGTTAGCGATCTCATTCATGAAGGAGATTTTGGTGGCCAAAAAGGAATTGGCAGCATATTTAGTCAGCTCTGAGGAGCGTTCGTCCATGAAAATAATGGGGTTACCCTGGCGCACGTATGGGCCATACAATTCGGCCATCAGTTTTTGTGCTTTTTCGCTTTGCGTACCCACCACCACACGGTCTGGTTTCATGAAATCTTCTACCGCTACGCCTTCTCTTAAAAACTCTGGGTTCGAAACTACGTCTACTTCTACTTGGGTATTGGCCGCAAAAACGGCTTTCACTTTATCGGCGGTACCTACCGGAACGGTCGATTTGGTGACCACTACTTTATAATCGGTAATGATTTGTGCAATGTCTTTGGCGGCACCCAGCACGAAACTCAAATCGGCAGCCCCATCGCCATCGGGCGGGGTTGGCAAAGCCAGGAATATAATCTGGGCATCGGTAATGGCTTCGGCCAGTTGAGTAGTGAATTTCAATCGACCCTGCTCAATATTGCGGTGAAATAATACGTCGAGGCCGGGTTCGTAAATAGGTACCTTCCCCGCTTTCATCTGCGCTACTTTTTCCTGATTGATATCAACACAGGTAACGGTATTCCCGGTCTCGGCCAGGCAGGTGCCTGTTACTAAACCAACGTATCCTGTTCCTACTACGGCTATTTTCATTCGGTGAGATTAATTTTTAGGTAATTTAACATTAACTTCGGCGAAGATAAGAATTTACATGCTGTTTTTGTACCGTTTGGGGATTGCTGTCTTCACATTATTAATGAGAATAGCCGCTTTTTGGCATCCAAAGGCAAAGCTTTGGGTACAGGGAAGACAGCACTTACTGGATCGCATCGCCCGTGAAACTCAGGGATGGGATTCTTCCGCCTGGTTCCATTTTGCCTCACTTGGTGAGTTTGAGCAAGGCCGCCCGGTGATGGAGGCTTTGAAAAAAGCCCGGCCCGAATTGAAGATCGTGGTCACTTTCTTTTCACCTTCGGGATACGAGATCCGGAAAAATTACGCCGGTGCCGACAAGGTGTTTTACTTGCCAATGGATACGCCCCAAAACGCTGCCACATTCATCCGTTTGATCAAACCCGAAATGGCAGTATTCACCAAATACGAGTACTGGTTTTTTTATTTCCGCGAATTATATCGACAGGAAATACCGCTGTATATGATTTCGAGCATTTTCAGACCCGATCAGGTATTTTTCAAATGGTATGGTGGCCTGCACCGCCAGATGCTGGCTTATGTAAAACATTTCTTTGTGCAAAACGAAGAGAGTAAATCGCTACTTGGAAGTTTAGGATTTCAAAATACCAGCCTTGCCGGCGATACCCGTTTCGACCGGGTAGCAGCACTCAGCCAGCACCCTAAAAAAATTAAGGAAGTAGCCGATTTTTGTGAGGATAGCAAGGTATTAGTTGCCGGCAGTACCTGGCCGGACGATGAAGCCCTGCTGGCGACTCTGTTGCTGCAACTTCCCGACTGGAAACTGATCATTGCTCCGCATGAGGTGGATGAAGCTCATATCCAAGAAATCTTAAAACGTTTCCCTGAAGACCAGGCGATTCGCTTTTCGAAACTCAAAACCCCAAACTCAAAACCCCAAACGCTGGTTATTGATACCATCGGCCTGCTTTCCTCACTATATGCTTACGGCGATATCGCCTATATCGGCGGGGGATTCGGCAAGGGAATTCACAACACGCTGGAAGCCGCAACTTATGGCGTTCCTATAATTTTTGGGCCCAACTACCAAAAATTTCAGGAGGCTAAGGATTTAATTTCGGAAGGGGCAGGATTTAGTATCGCTAATGCGCAGGAGCTGGCTGCCGTTTTCCATACTTTACTGGATGCAGGCCAGCGAAAGGGTGCCGGTAAAGCTGCGGGGCATTATGTGCAAAGCCGGGTGGGAGCAACGGATATGATTCTGAAACAACTCCTTGACTAGTGTTAATTTGACTTTAGGCGCTAACTGGCAAATGATTGGCGCAGGAGGATAATTAAATAGCGCATACCAATAGTAAAAAAGCGCAAAACCATAACTAAAGAGCGCAGATTAACAGTGAAAGAGTGCAGAATCATGATTAAAAAGCGCAGATAAGCAATAAAAAAGCTCATAATCATAACTAAAAATCGCAAAGCAGAATTAAAATACCGCAGAGCAAGATCGAAAGAGCGCAAAATCATAATTAATAAGCGCAGAGCACTTAATATAATTCGGGTGGTGATTAGGGGAATCCAAGCAAAAAACCTTTTGTCATCCTCATCCGCCGGCTGGCGAAGAAGAATCTTTATATAAACCAAAAATGCTTCATTTCTTTCAGCATGACAAAATGAAGGGCAATCGCTCAAATATTAATTTTAGAGCGGTTTTTTCACCAATCGCTCCAAAGTCTCGATCCACATTGGATGATCGTTGAGGCTTTCTACCAATTGTACTTTCTCGCCACCCATTTCTTCGAATTCTTCCTGGTATTCTTCAGCAATTTCGAAAATGGTTTCTAAACAGTCGGCTACAAATGCCGGGCAGAACACCAAAACGTTTTTAAGGCCCTTATGCGCCAGCTCCTCTAATACCGTACTGGTATAAGGTTGTGCCCAAGGATCGCGGCCCAAACGTGACTGGAAACAAATGGTATATTTTTCTTTCGGGATGTTTAATTCTTCAGCTATCAGTCGGGCGGTTTGGTAACACTGCGCCGAGTAGCAGTATTTATTGTTATCGCAAAGGGTTTCGCAGCAGTTCTCTACCTTAAGGCAATGCGCCTTGCTGTCGTCGCCTTTGCGCAATTGTCGCTGAGGCAAACCATGGAAAGAGAAGAGGATGTGGTCATACGTTTCTGGCTGGTATTTCTTGCCGTTTTCGGCGAAGTTTTTGATGATCCCCGGTTCATCATAATAAGAATTGATAAAGGAAATATCAGGAATGGCCTGCCAGGTACGCACAATTTCCATCACCTTGTCATGCACCGAACCAGTGGTGGCCGAAGCGTACTGTGGAAACAGCGGAATCACTTTGATGCTATCCACCTTGGCCGCTTTTAATTTATCTAAAGCCGATTGGATAGAGGGATTCTGGTAACGCATGGCCAGTTCCACATGGTACTCCTCTCCCAATCTTTCCTGCAGCAATTCGGCAGTGCGCACACTGTAATGCATCAGTGGCGAGCCGTTTTCGGTCCAGATGGCTTTATACGTTTTAGCCGATTTCGGTCCACGGAAAGGCACAATAATACCTTTCACCAATAAGGCACGTACCGGAGTAGGTACATCCACCACCCGGCCGTCCATCAAAAATTCATCTAAATAGCGGCGAACATCCGAAACCTTCGGGCTATCCGGTGTACCCAGATTGACTAATAAAATTCCTTTTTTCTTCATCTTACAATTCAAAAATAATACCGATGCTGGGTAAAATGGTTCCGCCCGGATCTTTGACCAATTTGGTTTTATATCGATTCGGATCGCTTGGGTCATTTTGCGGCAGCCCGCCTGAAGTTCGATCTAAGACCAGCAGCGGTTCTTGCTGATAGAGGTTATTGGTGATGTTTTGTACATCCAAAAATACATTCAGATTAAATTTTCGGAATGGATATTTTTTGTCGATACGTAAATCTAACTGGTAAAAAGTATCGAGATAAGTAGCATTCAAGCGATCGTAATCTGGAATGCCTCTTGGGAAAATATCATAGGTTGTTTTAAGTGAAGAGGCTGCCAGATCAAGCGGAGTATAAGGGCTTCCGCCCGATAAACGAAAACGAGCTCCCAGCTCCCAGTTACGATTAAAAATACGCCCTCCGGTCATGCTCACAATATAGCGGCTGTTCCATGAAGAAGGCACATAGCTTTTGTTTTTGTCTTGAAATTCGCTTCTGAAAAAAGTAAAGGAAGCAATGCCATAGAATCCTTTTTTGAGGCGTTTTTGGGCCAAGAATTCCAATCCATAAGAACGGCCTTCACTAAAACCGGTGACCTGACGATTACCCACCACACCAAAATCGGCACCTAAATTGGCCAAGGAAATATCATCTCCCAGTACTCGAACCATCGGATAACGGTCGTAGAATTTGTAGAAGCTCTCGATCGTGAAGCGGGTATTTTCGAGGGTATTGTATTCTAATCCAAATACAAGTTGTTTGGAGCGAATGTAATCTACGTTCTTGTTTGTCAATGGGCCATCAGTATCTGGGCGGTAGCCCAATACCGTGTAGGCAGGTAATTGGTAATAAATGCCCGCATTGGCATTAAGACTAAATTTTTCAGTCAGGTTGTACGAAGCTGATAACCTGGGTGAAAGGGTTTTGAACAAATCGTTCATCCGATCTGAATAATTGTTGGCATCGGCACGAATACCGAAAGATACATTCATCCGATCTGCAAAATAGCTGCGGCTCAGCTGGCCAAAAAAGCCGTACTTCACTAAACTGATAGCTGAATTGTAAATTTCGGGTGTGGGTGGCACTACCTGCACCGTAGCTGTGCTATAGCTGCCCGTTTCAACACCCGCTCCAAAATTAATTTTGTATGGGCCTACAAGACTGTTGTTTTCAAACCGTAATTTATTCTCAACTTCTGTTGAATTGTAATCGAGCAGCTTGATCTTCGACTCGTCGTTATCTTGAAATTTATCTGCCCGTTTATTGTAATAATTTCGGCTCAAAACAAGCATAGAATTGCCTTTATCACGGTAGTTACGGTAAACAGCGCCAATGGTGTAATTATCCTGGCTGTTTACCGGTACATAGGATAAAATGTACTGATTGCTCTCCGTAGGATCAGCTGAAAAATTGAGTGTAAAACGATCGATCGCACCTAAACCTAAAATACTGATCTCATTCTTGGCATCTATTTTATGTTTCAGCTTAAACTGAAAATCCTGGTAAGCGGGCAAAAATGGCAAGCCCAATACTTTGAATAAGCCTTGCAGGTAAGAATAACGGTATGAAGAGAGAAAAGTGGTTTTTTGATTGATAGGGCCCTCGAGGGTGGCGGCAAAATCGCTGGATCCGACGGTCAAGGTAGAAGCGAATCGGTCATCACGGGCATCTCTTTGTCTAAATTCTAAAACAGAGCTCAAACTATTCCCGCGGTTGGCTGGGAATGCACCGGAATAGAAATCCACTTCGCGGATGTAATCTACATTGATTAGTCCAACCGGACCACCCGATGCGCCTTGGGTAGCAAAGTGGTTGATGGTGGGTATCTCCACTCCATCTAAATAAAACCGGTTTTCGCTGGGTGCGCCACCTCGAATAATGATATCGTTTCGGAAACTCACTTGGGTAGCTACACCGGGTAAGGACTGGATCACTTTGGAGATATCGCGGTTACCCCCTGGATTCCGTTTGATCTCGGTAGAACCAATAGTACGCAATGAAACCGGGCTTTCTACCGGTTTAATAAATAAGGGGGCGCTAATTCTTACTTCGCCCAAACTGGCAGCTTCAGCTTGCAAATTCACATCCAGCAAAGTTGGTTTAGCATTGCTGATCTGGATATCGTATTGGATAAGTTTTTGATAACCTACAAAAGAGAACTGGACATTATAAAATCCGGGTTTGATGTTTTTGAATTGGTAAAAACCAGCCGTATCGGTACTTATTCCACCCGTCAACCCTTGTATAGAAACAGATACACCTGGCAGGGTTTCGTTTGTTAAGGCGTCACGCACCACTCCTTTGAGCACTCCTGAATTTAATTCATTGCGTTGTGCCCAAACCGATAGACTGGTGAACATGAATAAAAGTAGAATAAAGTTACGCTTCATGCGGTAATCAAAATTAAATGGCAAAGCTACAAGCTTCAAACCAGCGTTTTAACTTTAATTCTATTTATGACAAACACATTATGCAAAGGGAGCAGCCCAATGCATTATTTAAGTTGCCACAACTTCCACCAAGGTGTGCCAGGCGAATCGTGGTGTTCAAAATGATAGCCGAAAAAATAACAGGTGAGGAAAGCCAATAAATGGTTTTTTCGAAAACTGCGAGATTGGTGCTGATTGTCATGATCACCATGATGTGGCAACCAGGTTCCAAAATAAAATAGCTGCAAAGTGCTTAACAATGATGGTAAGACCCAAAATATGATCAGATTGGGTTCTGCAATCCAAAATTTCAGCACATTAAAAATAGTGGCCATCACTACTACCTGCCACCAAGTAATATAGGTTTTGATGAAATTGAAATACCAGGCAAAAAAACTGCCATCATGATAATCAGGATCGGCCGCCGAATGTACGTGGCGGTGGTGCTCATGGTGCTTGGTGTACAGCTTTCTGAAAGGGAATAAGGCATACAGCAAGGTGCAAAGCCCACCGATCAAATTATTCAGTGCCTTGTTTGTCGTTACAGTGCCGTGCATGGCATCGTGGGCAGTTATGAACAGACCGGTATACAAATGCATCTGCAGCAAGATAGCCAGGTAAACCAAGGGATTGCTCCAAGAAAAATTCCAGTTTAAGAAGTTAACCAAGCAGATTGCCCAAATACCGATGATGCTCAGTGCAATGAATAAACCTGTGTATGAATTTGATCTTTTCATTAATTAATCATCAACACCTGTTGTGCAAGCTGCATTTTTCTTTTTGGTATTTACGGGCTGCGGAACTTTCACATAATAACCTGTGCCATCGTATTCGCGTCGGCGTGGGTGTTCCATGCAGGCATCAGAACAACAGCCCAGCATTTTTTCGCCACAGTCATCGCATTGTGTAAAGTGCTCGTTACACTCCGGATTGGCGCAATTGATCATTTTAGGGGTGGTTTTACCACAGTTGTAACAGGTAGAGATCACTACCGGGTTTACACTGTTTACGTCTACCGCCACCCGGTTATCAAACACATAACATTTGCCCTCAAAATCTTTACCACCTACTTCTTTACCATATTTGATGATACCTCCATGCAGCTGGTAAACATCTTTGAAGCCTTCTTTTAACAGCAGCGCTGATGCTTTTTCACATTTGATACCACCGGTGCAGTAGGTCAGGATTTTTTTATCCTTGTATTGCGCCAATTCATTGATTTTTTGAGGGAAATCTCTAAAATTTTCGATGTCTAAAGTAAGGGCATTTTTAAATCGACCTAAATTATGCTCATAATCTGAACGAACATCTAAAATGAGCACATCATCCCGGTCTTTCATTTCTAAAAATTCGGCTGGCTCCAAGTGCTTGCCGGTTTCTTTGTTGGGATCGATGACATTGGGATCGCGTAAGCCAGAATACACAATTTCTGATTTGTAGCGGCAATGCATTTTTATAAACGAGGGTTCCTCCACCTCATCAATTTTGAAATCGGTTTTGACAAAACGCGGATCGGCATGTATGGCATCCATATAAGCCTTACAAGCTTCCGCCGTACCCGAAACGGTACCGTTCAAACCCTCATCGGCCACAATGATTCGGCCAACAAGATTTAATGATTTACAGAATTTTAAATGATCGGCCGCAAATTGTTCGGCATTTTCAATGGGGCTGTAGCAATAGTACAGCAAGGTTTGGAATGGTTTCATATATCATTGATGCTGCTGCAAACAGCGTTTAATGAGCAACAAAGATACAATTTTATCAAAAGGATGTGTCAATAATTGGCAGGAACTGCTTTGGTGTGGTCTTTAGGGTCGTAAATAACGGTCATAAAATCGCCCACTTGCGGAATGTTCACTCTCGAAACAGTCAATTCGAAACTAGCTGTTTGATCTGAAACTGCCACCGTAATCCTCACCTTTGGATTTTTATTGACGGTAATGCCGGTATCTTCTACCTTCTTGATCTGTGCCAGCATGACTACCCCCTCCTCCTTCAGTCGATCATATAATTGTGCTTGTCGGAAAGAACTCCACCAGAATGGGAGATAAAAAATCAAAAAGATGGAAATTAAAAAGGCGAAAAAGAGTGGAATAAAATAAGGTTTCTGGGCAACGTTAGATAAAAAACTAGTGATCTTTTGCTGTTGTTGCGGATCTGAAAGCATACTGGTCAGCAAAAAAATGAACACGACCCATATAATCCAAAAAATCGGTTTAAACCAATACATCTTCATCAATGCTTTTCAATTGAAAACGCACTGGGGCCATCGTATAGTATATTTCAGGGTTTAATTCAGGTTGACCGCCATTCTGAAACCCTGTTGCAATTGTTGACCGTTTTGGTAAGCGGCACCGTAATACAGCTTAAAATTAAGGTATTGAAGGCCTAAATAAAATTCACGGTAGTGTTTAAGTTGAGGCGTACTTAAGTAATTGAAACCGGCCAACTCTTGTAGTTTCAATTTGCGAATGAGCGGAATTTTATTGAAGATAAAGCCTGAAAAATTGTGCGAAAGGTGTGCTTCGGTATATTGGTCTGATGTACTGTTTCTGTAGAAATCGAGGAACAGGAAACTATTGATCTTCGATTGAAAAAAGGTGTTTTGGTTTCCGATAAAATGATGAAAATCGGGGAAATAGATTAGATTATTTCGGAAAAACTTACCTGCAGACAAGCTAAAAGTGGTTTTTCCATAAAAACCGAGCGGGATATCTGACTTTGACAAATCAACACTCAACAGATCGTAATCTACATCCGACCCAAATACACCGCTGATGGCTCGGATGTATTGCAAACCAAGTGTAGGATACTTAGAAGGCGTGAAATATTTTCCTGAAGGATAAGTTACATAACGGTTGCTGAAATTATAACTGGCCCTGAATCCGAGCTTGAATGATTGGTTTTGAGGAAAAAGCGGCTGCTCCACATCGGGAGAGAAAGGATTGTTCGAGCTGAACTCCAGGTCTTTTACATCACGGAAACGATAATTACTGGTGTTTTCTAAATGATTCCTATTGGCATATTCGAAGTTGAAACTAAGCCTCACATTGCCTAGAACACGGCGGCTCACAGCAGCAGAAACAAATGACTTCTGATAGAGCTTCTGCAAATTTCTTTCGTAAAAAAGTGAACTAATGGTATTGAAAAGTGTTGGCACTGTTCCCTGATTATTCAAGTCGATTACATCAGAACCTAATTTCAAGGATAAATTATACTCTTCGCCAATTGGGAAATCGGCAGACATCCGGCCAGTAAACAATCGATTGGAAAAGCCATAACGCAAATTGCCTGAAACGTTTACAAACTTGTTCAATACACTATCGATACGGTGGGTATAAGAGGCGCCGTAATCTATCCCAAACCCCTCTACGGTATTGTAGTAAGCAGAGCCAAGCAAAGAATTTACCCGGTAAGTTTTACGCTCGTATCGGTTCCTGAAATTATAGCCACTACCCATCAGGAACTTATTTAACTTCACCCGGTTGTTGATCCGGTCGAGTGAATCGAGATAAGGCTTAGATTCTCGTTTGGCGGCCAAGCTCCCCTTCTTTTCGTAATCGGCTTTTTCTTCTGCAGTTAGCGGAATTGGCCGAGCATCC
>JACCDH010445730.1_pt1 | contig 10457 bp, 13 predicted proteins | sample 7442481 | NCBI WGS metagenome assembly JACCDH01 (sample SAMN15323433, study PRJNA562643) | freshwater metagenome | isolation source: river surface water | place: USA:Blue River Watershed | collected 2017-08-15
CGCCAAAGCCAGCCCCGCCCAAGCGCGATCCCAAACCTGCGCCCACCCCTGCGGCAAAGGCTGCGGGTCAAGGCGGCGGCGCGGCGGTCGGTCAAGCGGGGCAGGCCGAGGCCGGAACCGCCGACAGCGCCGGGGCCGAGGACGCCCTGGCCGGTTGGGGGGCGGAGATCCGCGCGCGGATCGAACGGAAAAAGACCTATCCCCGTGCCGCCGACGGGGCCACGGGTGTGGTCACGCTGGTGATCACTGTCACCCCGCAGGGCGCACTTCTTGCGGTGTCGGTCGCTGCCAGCTCCGGCAATCCGGTGCTGGACGGCGCGGCGGTTCAGGCGGTGCAGTCCGCGCGTCTGCCCAAGGGGCCCGCGGGCGTGGACCCGGCGGGGCACAGCTTCCGCTTCCGTCTGCGGTATGAGCGATAGAGATTGAAGCGCGACGCTTTTGCCAACCCCCGGCAGGGTGTTGCACCCTCCGTCAGCCAGCGGTTCTTGAACCGAGGGCGAACCGCCGGCTGACCCACCCGCAGGAAATTTGAGCAGAGAAAACCGGCGCAACGAAAAGGGCGCGCGGCTTGACAATCCCCGGTCCTCGCCGCCTGATCCGGGGAAAACTGGAGCATCCCATGACCCATGACGCCGAGTTGGAAGACCGCCTGATCCGCTATTGCAAGGTGGACACGCAGAGCGATGAAACGGCGGCCAGCCAACCCTCGACCGCGATCCAGTTGGACCTGTCGCGGATGCTGGTGGCGGAACTCTCGGCGATGGGCGCGGGGGATGTGCGGCTGACCGATTATGGCGTGGTGCTGGCGACGATCCCGGCCACTGTGCATACGCCCGCGCCGGTGGTGGGCTTTCTGGCCCATGTCGATACGGCACCCGCCTATCACGCCGTGGGGGTCAAGCCCGTGGTGCATCGCGGCTACAACGGTGGCGACATCACCTTTGCCGATGCGCCGGAGTTGAAACTGTCGCCCGCCAATTCGCCCTATCTGGCAGAAAAGCTGGGGCATGACATCGTCACCGCGTCTGGCACCACGCTTTTGGGCGCGGATGACAAGGCCGGGGTGGCGATCCTGATGACTGCCGCGCGTCATCTGCTCACCAATCCGGACATCCCGCATGGCACGATCCGGCTGGCCTTTACCCCGGATGAGGAGATCGGACGCGGTGTCGATCCGCGTCTGCCCGCCGATCTGGCGGCGGATTTCGCCTATACGCTGGATGGCGGCCGCGCGGGCGAGATCGAGTTTGAAAGTTTCTCTGCCGATGGCGCGGTGGTGCGGATCACGGGGGTGTCGGCCCATCCCGGCTATGCCAAGGGCAAGTTGGTCAACGCGCTGCATTTGGCGGCCAAGATCGTGCAGACCCTCCCCCAAGCGACGCTGGTCCCCGAATTGGCCGAGGGGCGCGAAGGGTTCCTGCACCTGTACGACATGCAGGGCGGTGCCGCAGAGGCCACGCTGAAATTCATCCTGCGGGATTTCGAACTCGATGGTTTGGCGGCCAAGGGTGACCTTCTGCGTCAGGTTTGCGCAGCGGTGGCCGCGACAGAGCCGCGGGCCGTCATCACCTGCGAGATCCGCCCACAATATCGCAACATGCGCTATTGGCTGGAAAAGGACATGACGCCTGTCACGCTGGCACAAGAGGCCGTGCGCGCCTGCGGGATGGAGCCGGTGTCGGTTCCCATCCGGGGCGGCACCGATGGCTCGCGCCTGACGGAAATGGGTGTGCCCTGTCCCAATGTCTTTACCGGCATGCAGGAAATCCACGGACCGTTGGAATGGGTGTCGGTGCAGGATATGGCGGCAGCGATGCAGGTGGTGCTGCGGATCGCCCGAATGGTGGCGAAGGCGGATTAATCCCGCGCCGCAAACAAGGCGGCGAGTGCCGCGCGATCTATGCCCGGTACAAGCAGCCCTTCGGGTTTGACGGCGATGCAATCCTCTCCGGCCACGATTGCATTGATGACGGATTCCTCCACCGCCTCGACCGCCGCAAGGTAGAAGGGGTCGGTGGCGGCATCGTCGAGTTCCTGCCGGTGCAAGATCGGGCTGTCGGGGTCTTGCCGCGCATCGGGCGGTGCGGTGGAAAAGGCGAGGAAAATGTCGCCCGACGACTGCCCGCCCGGCGTGCCTCCGCGCCCGATGCCCAAAGCCGCCCGCCGCGCGAGATGGCGCAGCGACAGCGCCGACAGTGGCGCATCCGTGGCAAGGATCACGATGATCGAGCCCTGTTCGCGCTGGGCAAAGCTGCCTTTGGGCATCATTTCCCCCACCGGCACACCCAAGACGCGCAGCCATGGCCGGCGTCCATGATTGGCCTGCACCAAAGCGCCCAGCAGGTAGTTGCGCCCGCCCACCGTCACCCGGCGCGAGGAGGTGCCGGTCCCCGCCTTGAACTCATAGGCGATCATGCCGTTGCCGCCGCCCACCGATCCTTCGGCCAAGGGTCCGGAGGTGGCGGCGTTGATCGCGGCCTCGGCATGGTCGGGCGTGACATGCAGGGCGGTGATGTCGTTCAGCACCCCGTCATAGGTTTCCGCCACCACGGGCATGGCCCAGGCGTGCTGGCCTTGGAACCAGTCCGAATAATGGCGCATCATCCAGCGTGTCACGCCGTGATGCACCGCGCCGATGGCATGGGTGTTGGTCAGGCAGATCGGGCCGATGAACTGACCGGAATCGTCGATCCAATGGGTGCCCGTCATCTCGCCATTGCCGTTCAGGGTGAAGTGACCGGCGCGCATCGGGATCGGTGTTCCGGCATCGGCGCGGGGCAGGATGGCCGTGACCCCGGTCCGCATCCTCTGCGCCGGATCGGTCAGCGTGCAGAACCCGACCCGGACGCCGGGCACATCGGTGAGGGCGTTCCACGGTCCCGGCGTTCCGGGAAAGGGCAGCCCCAGATCACGGGCGCGGGGGGCAGGGGCGCCCGGAAAGCGGTCACGGGGCGAAGGCGGCGGGACAGGCGGCATCTGGACGTTCCTCGGGGCGCGGACCGCCAGAGGATCACGGCATGACCGCTCAGGGCAAGGGGGGTGTCTCCTCCAGCGGCAGGGCGAGGGGCGAGGGCGGCGCGGGCGCGGCCACTGGGGCGGGCAGGTCTGGCACCGCTTCGGCACCCGGCACCATCGGGCGCACACAGGCCAAGGCGCCGTCAAAGGCACAGGGCGCGCCCTGCGGCGTATAGGCGAAGCGGTCCACCTCCAGCGTGATCGGTTGGCCGGGATAGACCAGCGGCCCCAGCCAGTCGATCAAGGTGCCGGTGGACCAAAGCGAGAAGAACACCTTTTGCGGTGCCGAGGGCACCTCCGCCCCCCGGATTTCGCGCACCAACTGACCATCCGTGAACCATTGCACCAGACCCGGCATCCAGACCACGGCATAGTTGCGAAACGCCCAGTCGCCGCTTTGGCGGTGCAGTTGTTCCCGCCCGCCCTGACCGTTCAGAAACAGGTTGGTTTGCAGCACCGGCCCGTCCTTGGCGATGAACTCGAAGTCGATCTCGTTGTGCGGGACCTTCTGCTGCGCGCCGATGAAGGTGAAGAAATTGGCATTGGTGCCAGAGTGGAAGGGCACGCGCATCCGCGCCTCGAAGGTGCCAAAACCGTAGCGGGCGTTGGACTGCACCTCGGCGCAGGAAAAGGGCTGGCCGCCTGCGGGCCGGTCCGACAGCGTCAGTCGCAGAAGGCCTCCGCCGATGCGGACACTGTCCGCCGTCCAAAGGCAGTTCTGGTGCGCCCCATTGGTCCAGCCATCCGAAACCAGCCATCGGACCGGGTCCAGCGTATCGAATTCATCCATGAACGCGGCAGGAGCGGGGGAGACGCCTTGCGCCCTTGCCTCGGTCCAGAGGGGCACCGCCAAGGCCAACCCCGCTGCCGTGATCACCTGCCGGAAAATCCGCGCCATCTTCGCCCCTTGATGCTGTGCACGAGGGCAAGCGCCGCCCGGCGTCGCCGGGTTCCGCTTCGGTGGCGCTTTCTGCGCGGATCTTGGAGTTTGCATCAGGCGGCGTCGTTGCGCCGGGCAGGCGTTCTGGAGGGCACGCCGTAACCCAATTGGCGCAGTCTATGAGCATCGGGCAACGCCTTGTGCGACAATTGTGCCGCCACTGCCGCCGTCCTGATCCGACGGTTTCCCTGCCGTTTCCCCCTGCAATTCTCGCGCGGGCAGGGGGGGGGCGCAGAGGTGCCGCCGCTGTGGCAGGCCGGGGGGTGCAACCAATGCGGCGGCACCGGCTATTTCGGTCGCGCCGCGATATTTGAGGTGCTGACGCTGGGCGAGACGCTTCGCACAGCCTTGCTGGATGGCGCTGGCACGGCCGCGCTGCATCAGGCGGCTCTGGCGCAAGGAATGGTGCCCCTGCTGGCCGACGGCCTGCGGCAGGTTCTGGACGGGCGCACCAGTATCGCCGAGGTGGTGCGGGTGGTGCAGGATGACTGACCTTGGCCTGCCTGCCCTGCTTGCGCGGCTGATGCGCCGGGGCCCGCGTCCGTCAGAGGCCGAGATCACGCTCTTCACGCAGGAATTGGCGTGGATGCTGCGATCCGAGGTCCCGCTGGGCCGGGCCATTGACCTGTTGCTGACCGAGGCTGGAACCGGTGCAATGGCCCCCGCGCTGCGCGGCATGCGCGCCGACCTGCGCGCTGGCAGTTCTCTGGCCGAGGCGATGGGACATCAGGGGGATACCTTTCCCCAAACTTACCTGCGTCTGGTGGCCATGGCGGAACGGGCCGGGACCCTGCCGATGGTGATGGCGCGGCTGCATGAGGGGCGGGCGCGGGCAGCGGAGTGGCGCAAGCGGGTGAGCAGCGCGATGATCTATCCCGCCTTCCTGCTGCTTGTGGCGCTGGCAGCCGTCGCCTTGATCGTCCTTGCGGTGTTGCCACAACTCCGCGCCATCCTGCCTGAAACCCCGGCTCCGGGCGGGTCGGACCGTGCGATCCGGCAGGCCATCGCGCTGTCGGACTGGATCGCCGCGCATGGGGTGGTGACGATGCTCGGGGCGCTGGGCGTGATGGCGGCGATGTCCGCCGTTCTGGCCAGACCGCGCGTCCGGCTTGCCCTCACCGAGACCGCCGCCCGCCTGCCCGTGATCGGCGGGCTGATCCGTCAGGCGCGGCTGGCCGAACTGACCCGGACGCTTGCCATGCTGATCGAGGCGGGTTTGCCCTTGGACGAGGCGCTGCGTCTGGCCCGTCGCGCCACACCGGCCCCCGCGCTTGTCGCCCTGCTGAAACGCATGGAAAACGCCCTGCGCGAAGGCGTGGATGTCACCGTCCCCCTGCGCGAGGATGCCTCCGTGCCCCCGCTGCTGGCCAGCCTGATGAAGGTGGGACAGGAAACCGGCAGTCTGGGCCAAAGCCTGTCACACGCCGCCGCGATCTTCGAGGAAAAGACCCGCTCTGCGCTGGACCGGTCGCTGGCCCTGCTGGAGCCCGCCTTGATCCTGATCATTTCGATAGCAGTGGGAAGTCTGATCTACTTGGTCATCGGCGCACTGATGTCGGTAAATGACTTGTTTCTTTAAGCCAAGGATAGCCCATGACCCGACCCACTGCGAAACAAGATCCGGAAGCCGGCTTTACTTTGGTCGAGCTTTTGGTGGTTCTGGTCATCCTAGCGCTTTTGGCCGCCTTGGTCGGACCAAGGGTGCTGGGCTATATGGGGCAATCGCGCATCAAGACGGCCCGCATCCAGATCGCCGCCTATCAGACGGCCCTCGAACTTTATCATCTTGATCTTGGACGCTACCCACAGCAGGCCGATGGTCTGGCGGCGCTGATGACACCCCCGGCGCAGGCTGAGGGCTGGAACGGCCCCTATCTGACAAAAGACGTGGCGGCGGACCCATGGGGCAATCCCTATCACTATGCGGTCAGCGGGGATGGCGCGGGGTACCTGCTTCTCAGCTATGGCGCGGATGGCAAGGAAGGCGGCGACGCGGACAATGCCGACATCACCCCGTGACTCCGAAGCCGGGCTCAGCCTGGTCGAGATGCTGCTGGTCCTTGCGATTCTGGCACTGGCCAGCGGACTGGTCCTCGGCCGGGGAAGCCCCGGGCGGTCCCGTCTGGACCAGGCGCAGCTTGCCTCCTTCCTGTCCGAGGCCCGGTCTGCCGCCATGCTGTCGGGCGAACCGGTCTTGGTTCTGGCAGAGGAGGGGGTTCTTTTCGCACGGCAATCGGGCGTTTCCATCGCTCGATACCGCCCGGAAGGACGGCTGCAAGACGGCGGCGCGATCCTGTTTCGCACCGATGGCACCAGCCCCGGTGGCCGTATCGCGGTCACTGACGCAGGCAAGACCTACGGTGCCGACATCCTTGGTCCCAGCGGAGGCATCCTTGGCTGGCCCTGACCGCGAGGCGGGTTTTTCCCTGATCGAGGTGCTGGCAGCCCTCGCGCTGTCCACCCTGATGATCGTGGCCGCCTTCGAGACGTTCGGCACCTACACGCAGCTGACCCGGCATCGCGTGCAGGCCACCGCCGCGCGACATCTGGCCCGCCGTCTGTTGGCCGAGGGCGCGACCGGCCAAGGGCAAACGCAGGGGCTGCGTTGGCAGGTGGTCACTCACCCCCTTGCGCCGGGGGTGATCCAGCGGCGGATCGTCGTGTCCTCCCGCACCGCCGTCATCTTGACCACGACCCAGGCCGAACTGTTAGGGGCCGCGCCATGAATCACCCCCCCGAGGCCGGATTTTCCCTGATCGAGGCGTTGGTCGCGCTGGCGCTGGGGGCGGTGGTCATGGCGGCTGTCCTTGGGACGGTCAGGACGGGGGCTGACATCGCCACGCGGTTTGTGCGCGCTGGCCAGCAGGATGATGCGGTGTCGCGCTTGGCCGATCTGATCACGGGGGACGTGCAGCATGCGGTTGGCCTGCCGGTCACCCGTGACGGAGCCCTGCTTTCGGGTGACGGGCGATCCCTGCGCTTTGCCATGCTTCCCCGTCCGGATATTGCCGACAGCGATCCCGCGCCTGTCCTCGTCACCTATCGGGTCGCTACTGGCACGCCCATGCGCGTGACCCGCAGCGAAGGGCCGCTTGACAACGGGCGCCCCCGCGTCTCGACGGTGTGGGAAAGCGACAGCCCCTTGCAGTTTGTCTATCTGGATGGTCGCAACCGGTGGCGCAGCCAGTGGCGAACCCCCGCCAGCATGCCACACGCCATCGGGCTGGCGGTCGGGGCGGGCCAGAGCGACACCCCGCAGATCGTGGCGGCCTTTCTGCTGCTTTTGCCCATCGCCTGCGCCATGGGCGGGTCAGGCGCATCGGACTGCACGGTGACGGAGGGTCAGCCATGAGCCGCACCGTCGCGCCTGAACGCGGTGGCGTTCTGCTGATGGTCTTGATCGCCTTGGCCTTGCTTGCGGCCATCGCAGCGGCCATGGCACGGCTTTCGGTGGCGGCCATCTCTGCCTCAAAGGCCGAGGCGGCCCTGATGGCAGAGCAACTTGCCCTTCCTTCGGTCTTGGCCATGGTCGCCGCGCGCCTAACCGGCCCCGATCCCGTCCGGCGCGACGGCTCGCCCGTGGCATTGGCACTGCCTGACCGCCGGGTCGAGGTGCGGCTGCAACCCGTGGCCGGGCTGGTCAATCCGAACACTGCGCCGCAGCCCGTTCTGGTCGCGCTGTTTCGGACGGCTGGCGTGCCGACAGTGACGGCCACCGCGCTGGCGGATCGCGTCATTGCCGCGCGCAGTCAGGACAGGCCCGCCGATCAAGCCCGCGCCTTCCGCTTTCCGTCAGACCTGCGGCAGCTTCTGGCAGACCACCCTGGCCTGTGGCCCAGACTGCGCGGGCTGGTCACGGTTCTGGGCGGCAATGTCAATTTTGATCCGGGGTCTGCCCCACCGGCCTTGCGGGCGATGGTTCCTGCGGCATCGGCGGCAACACTCGATCTTTATGGCGGGACCGCTTCGGCCGACAGCGCTGCGTTCTATGAGCTTTACATTCGCAGCATCGATCCGCCACGCGGCGGGGTCACGCAAGTCTCGGTCCGGTTCGATGACACGGGCTATCGTGTCGTGATGGTGGCGTGGCCGGAACCGGCCATGCCGCCGCAGGTGCCGCTTGCCGTGTTAGACACACCCGGAAAGACCGTTCCATGACGCAAGACAGACAGCCCGGCCTTTTGGCAGATGCCGTCGTGCAGGCAGAGGCGGCCCTGCCCGCAGGGTGGCGCGGCCTGACCGTGCTGGACATCGCACAGGCCGAAACGGCCCCGCTTGACGAATTGCCCGTCGCGCGCCGCATCAGCCTGTCCGTGGACCCAAGCCATGCCTTGCTGCGCCCCGTCAGCTTGCCCATGGGGGCGGATGCGGCGCGCGCGCTTCCGATCTGGCTGGAGGAGGTGTCGCCTTGGGCGGCGGGCCATTATCTGTGGGATGCGGTCAAGAGCAAGGAAGGCATGGGCTGGGTGGTCGCGATCTTGCCCAGATCCGCCTGCCAAAGCGCCGAAGACCGTCTGGAACGGCGCGGCAGCGAGGTTGTCGAAATCACCGTGACCGCACCGGATGGCCAGGTCTTCCGCTTGCGCCGGGATGAGCAGGGCCGCAAGCGGCTGCGCCGGGGCCTGTCGCTTCTTGCCGGAACACTGGCGGCGGCGGGGATTGCCCTGACGGTGTGGCAAGGGCAGGCGGCGCTGACCAGCCGCGATGCCGCGCGCAAGGCCCAGATCGAAGCCGAGGCCTTGCAGAAAGAGTCAACCACAGGCTCTGCCACATCGGCGGCCCTTGCGTTTCGCGCGGCGCAGGCGGCGGTTCCGCCGATGGCAGATCGGCTTGCCTTTCTGGCGGCACGGGTGCCGCTGGACACATGGCTTTTGCACCTGTCCCTTGCGGGGACGCAGTTCACCCTGTCCGGGCGAAGCGCCGCACCCGAGCGGATCATTCCCGCACTGACCGGCGGCACCGGGCCAATCCGCGCCGATGGCGTAGATTTTGACGGCGCCATCGCGCGTGACAGCCAGACCGGCCTGTTTTCTTTCACGATCACAGGCGCATTGACCCTGAGGGAGGGACCATGATCCGGGGAAACGCGTTGCTGCGGCTGTTTGCTGTGCCGGTGGCCGCCCTGATCCTGGGGTTTGCCTCGGTCGGTCTGGCCATCCAGCAACAGGGCCGTGCCGTGGACAGTCTTCGGGCGCTGGCCCTGCTGCGGCAAGAGGTGGCGACCGGTCCGGCGGGTCAGGCAGATCGGCTGCTCGTCAAGGGCGCGTCGGTGGGTCTGGCCCAATCGGCGCTGCAAGCCTTGGTGATTGATTACCTTGTTGCCGTGGGCCTGACGCCGGACCGTCTGGACCCGGCACCGGCCGAGGTGGGCACCCCCCTGACGCGGCTTCCGCTGTCGCTCGCCTTTGCGGGGACGGAACAGCAGGTCATGGCGGCCCTTGTCGCGCTGGACACTGCCGAACCGCTGCTGCGGATCGACCACGTGTCGATGGATGGGCAGGGCGTCGAAGGGGGCATCGTGCAGGCAGATGTCGCGCTGTCCGCCATGGCCGCAGGAGTTGCGCCATGAAGGGGAACATCGGTCTGCTTGCCGTCATAGCCGCTGGCTTGCTGGTGCTGGTGGTGCTGGACCGCCTGTCGGGGGGCGATCCGGTCGGGGGCCCCGTGGACAGCGACGCTGGGCAAAGCCTTGAGAGGGTCGCGACAACCACTCCCTCCACGTTGCCTCAGGCCGTGCTGGACCACCCCTTGTTCCAGCCATCGCGCAACGCGGTGGCCAAGGGGATGGAGGCGCCGCTTGAGATGCCCTTGGTGCCGGAGCCTGCGCTTCCCGCGCCGGAGATGCCCACCCTCGTCGGGGTTGTGGTCGAACCGGCACCCGGAGGGGCTTTCCTTGTCGATCCCGCCGATGGGCAGGTGATCTATCTTGAACCCGGACAAATCGGCAGCGGGTTGCAACTGCGCAGCGTCAGTTCGGACCGGGCGACCTTTCACGGGGCCGATGGCGATGTGACGCTCCTTCTGCCCACCGCGATCGAGCTCGCGGGGCCATGAAGCCCGCCCGGACGCCGCTGCGGGTGATCGTGGGGTGGCTGGGCTTTGCGGATCGGGCGGTCGTCGCCACTTTCGCGGCCCTCGGAGGTCTTGTTGCCAGTGTTTCCGGCGCGCCAGTTGGCGCGGCTTCCCTCTACGCGCTGCTGGGCGCGTGCTGCGCGGCGATCATGCTGATCGATTTCCGCCACTACCTGATCCCGGATTTCCTGTCGCTTCCGCTGCTGCCTGCCGGTCTCTTGGTCGTCGTCATGGCCGACGACCCGGTGGCGCCACGGGTGGCAGCGGTGGCGGGGCTCTGGCTTTCGTTGCGGCTGTTCGCCGGTCTGGCCTATCGCGTCAAGGGCGTTGACGCCTTTGGTCAGGGCGATGTCAAACTGATATCCGTTGCCGGGGCGTGGCTTTCTGCCGATGCCATCGCCACCTTCATTGTCGTATCGGCCTCGGCTGC
>JACCDH010035367.1_pt1 | contig 10456 bp, 7 predicted proteins | sample 7442481 | NCBI WGS metagenome assembly JACCDH01 (sample SAMN15323433, study PRJNA562643) | freshwater metagenome | isolation source: river surface water | place: USA:Blue River Watershed | collected 2017-08-15
CCTTATCCATTGCTTGTCGAGCTGCGCGCTCGTCTTCTTACTTGCTTCGCCTTCGTCCGCACAGCCGCTGCGCATCGGGCTAAGCGGGCCGTTCAGCGGCGGATCGACCCCGATGGGCGAGAGCATGCGCAACGGCGTGCGGCTCGCGGTCGCGGAGATCAATGCGACCGGCGGCATCCACGGCAAGTCCATCGAACTGGTTGAGCGCGACGACCAGGCCAATAACGAGGCCGGCGCGCGCATTGCCGAAGAGCTGACCCGGACGAAGGTGGTAGCGACGATAGGCATCGTCAACACCGGCGTCGGCCTCGCATCGATCGACACGTACCAGAAGGCGAAGATACCGCTGATGATCGCCGTCTCGACCGGACCTGCGCTGACGCGACGCCATGCACCGCCGGCCAGTCCGGTGAATTTCATTTTCCGCGTGTCGCCGACGCTGGACCTCGAGGCCAGGATGCTGGCGGCCGACCTGAAGCGGCGCGGCATCGCGCGCGTCGCGCTGCTGGCCGACGACACGCCGTATGGCGACAGCGGCGCTGCGGCATTCGCCGACGCCGCGCGCAAGGCCGGGCTGGAGCTGGTGACGGTGCAGCGCTTCCGTATCGGCGACACTGACATGAGCCGTCAGCTGAAGATTGCGCGCTCGGCTGCCGCGCAGGCCATCGTCGGCTGGGGCATCGGCCCCGAACTGGCGCAGGTGGCGCGAGGCATGGCGACGCTGGCATGGCGAGTGCCGTTCATGGGCAGCTGGACGCTGTCGATGCGCAATTTCATCGATGCCGCCGGCAGCGCGGGCGAGGGCGCGCTGGTGCCGCAGACTTTCATACAGGATGCCGGCTCGACCGCGAAGAACAGTTTCCTGCTCGCCTACCATCGCAATTTCAAGACCGACCAGATTCCATCGCCGATGAGCGCCGCGCAGGGCTACGACGGCATGCACCTGCTCGCGCTCGCATTGCGGCAGGCGAAATCCTTCGATGGCGACGCGATCCGGCAGGCGCTGGAGAATCTGGATACGCGCTATCAGGGCGTGGTCACCAGCTATGACAAGCCGTTCTCGGCGCCGGACCATGAAGCGATCACGGCCAACATGATGGTGATCGGGAAGGTGAGCGGCGGGCGCGTCGATTATGCGTATCGCGAAGACCAGCAGCGCAGTGCGCTGCTGAAGGTGAAGGCGAAATAGCGCAGCGACGCTGCGGTATAGTGGTCGGATAATCGAAATCACCGGAGATCCGATTCATGACCGCGACGTATCAGGAGCACGGCGACATCGCCGTGATCACACTGGACAACCCTCCGGTAAACGGGCTCGGCCATGCAACGCGCACGGGCATCGTCAAGGGCATCGAAGGCGCGTTGGCCAATCCCGACATCCGTGCGATCGTGCTGATCGGCGGCGGCCAGCGCTTCTCGGGTGGCGCTGATATTCGCGAGTTCAATTCGCCAAAGGCACTGCAGGAGCCCTCCCTGCATACGGTCATACAACGCGCGGAAGAGGCGTCGAAACCGGTCGTTGCCGCGATAGAGGGGCTGGCGATGGGCGGCGGGCTGGAACTCGCGCTCGGCTGCCACTATCGCGTTGCGAAGTCCGGCGCGCAGATCGCGCTGCCCGAGGTGAAGCTCGGCCTGCTGCCCGGTGCCGGCGGTACGCAAAGGCTGCCGCGTGCAGTCGGGCTGGAGCTGGCGCTGGACATGATCGTGTCCGGCGCGCCGCTGCCGTCGGAGAAGCTGGCCGGAACGGCATTGTTCGACCGGATCATCGAAGGCGACCTGCTGCCGGGAGCGCTGGAATTTGCCCGTGCCATCGCAGACAAGCGTCCGCTGACCAAGCTGCGCGACCTCGCTGTCGAACATCCGGATGCGTCCGGCCTGTTACAGGCGGCTCGCGAGAAGCTGGCGTCGACATCGAAAAATTTTCCCGCGCCGCTGCGCTGCGTCGATGCGCTGGAAGCATCGGTGCACCGCGAGTTCGAGCAGGGGCTGGCGTTCGAGCGCGACCTGTTCCTGGCGCTGGTCGAGACGCCCGCATCGAAGGCGCTGCGCCATGCCTTCTTCGCCGAGCGTGCAGCGGCGAAGATTCCCGGCGTCGGCAGCGACACCCCGCTGCGGCCGATCCGGTCGGCCGCCGTGATCGGGGCCGGCACGATGGGTGCGGGCATCGCGATGAATTTCGCGAATGCCGGCATCCCGGTCACCTTGCTGGAGACGAAGCAGGAAGCGCTGGACAAGGCGCTGGCTGGCATACGCAGGAACTATGAGGGCACGCTGAAGAAAGGCAGGCTCACTCCGGGACAGTTGGAGCGCCGGATGAGCCTGATCGGCAGCACCTTGTCCTATGACGCTATCGGCGGTGCTGACATCGTCATCGAGGCCGTGTTCGAGGACATCGCGGTCAAGGAAACGGTATTTCGCAAGCTCGACGACGTGATGAAGACCAGTGCGATCCTCGCGTCGAACACGTCGACGCTAGACCTCGACCGAATCGCCTCGTTCACGAAACGACCGCAGGACGTGATCGGCACGCATTTCTTCAGCCCGGCGAACGTGATGAAGCTGCTCGAGATCGTGCGCGGCAAACATACGGGCACGGATGTGCTGGCGAGCGTGATGGCGCTGGCGAAGACGATCAAAAAGACCGGCGTCGTGTCCGGCGTCTGTGACGGCTTCATCGGCAACCGCATGATCGAGCAATACATCCGGCAGGCCTTCTTCCTGCTCGACGAAGGCTGCCTGCCGGCGCAGGTGGACCGCGCGATCGAGCGCTTCGGCTTTGCGATGGGCCCCTTCAGGATGAGCGACCTCGCCGGCAATGACATAGGCTGGTATATCCGCAAGCGCCGCTATGTCGAGAAGCCCGAGGTCGTCTATTCGCGCATCGGCGACAAGCTGTGCGAGAAAGGCCGCTTCGGGCAAAAGACCTCGGCGGGCTGGTACGACTACCAGCCCGGGGATCGGCAGGCTTATCCGTGCGACGAGGTCAACGACATGATCATCGCGCACTCGGCAGCAATCGGGCTGCAGCGGCGTGACATCAGCGATGAGGAAATCGTCGAGCGCCTCGTCTATGCGTTGGTCAACGAAGGCGCGCATATCCTCGAAGAAGGCATCGCGCTGCGCGCGTCCGACATCGACCTCGTCTACCTGACCGGCTACGGATTTCCGCTGTGGCGCGGCGGCCCGATGTTTCATGCCGATACGGTCGGCCTGGCCACGGTGCGGGATGCAATACGACAGTACGCGAGCGGCCTGCATCCGGAGGCGTGGAAGCCTGCACCCTTGCTGGAACGCCTTGCGAGCGAAGGCAAGGGCTTCAACGCTCACCAGTAATTCTCGGTCAGGAACTGTCCCGGCGACATGCGGCGACAGGGCTTCATGCCGCGCGCGTGCAGGCGCGCGCGCATGTCCTCGATCATTTGCGGGTTACCGCATAACATCACGCGTGACGCATCGGCCTTCACAGGCACGCCGGCCGTGGTTTCGAGCACGCCGGAGTCCCACGCCGTCGTGATCCTTCCTTCGATCATCCTGCCGGTCATCTCATGCGGCCCGGGACGGCTCAGGCAGCAGGGCAACAGCAATGAGCCCGGCAAGTGCAGGGACTGCATGCGCAGCAATTCATCGCGATAAACCAGTTCTGTGCCGTGTCGCACGCCATGCACGAGCACGATGCGCCTGAACTGCTTCCATACTGCACCGTCGCGCAGCATGGCTACGAAGGGGCCGATGCCGGTGCCGGTCGCAAGCATCCACAGGTCTTCGCCATCGACAAAGCGGTCGGCGGTCAGGAAGCCATAGTTTTCATGCTCGATATGAATCTGGTCGCCAGGCTGCAATTCCTTCAATGCAGAAGTGAACAATCCGTCCGGTATTAGAACGGCTATAAATTCCAGCAGTCTTTCCTGCGGCGCAGACACAAAGGAAAACGCGCGCCAGATCAGTTGGCCGTTGGCCTTGACCGCAAGCCGCGCGTACTGGCCGGGCACGTAGATCAGCTCCAGCGGGCGAGTGGTGGTGAAGCTGAGCAGCGAGGGTGTCCAGTGGCGTACCGCAACGATGCGCTCCACCGAGAGTGGCTTCACATGGGATGGTGAGGATAAGGTGGGCATGAGGGTTCGAACAGAAAGCCAGTATCTGTCGCATTGGACAGCGGTTGTTCGTTGTTGACTCACCACGCAATCCGAGGTCGGAAGGAATCCTTACCTTGCTTCATCGTTTGCAGCGACAACATCGCTGTAAAAGCGTAATGCGCAAAAATATGATCGGCTCCCCTTCGTTAATTTTCGAAAAGGAGTTCGATATGAAAAAAATCAGTCTCGCCCTGGGGATCGCCGCCCTCGGTCTCGTCGCCTGTACCAGCCAGGACGTGCTGGCAGCGACTGCCACTGCCACGATGGAAGTGTCGGCCACGGTCGAAGCTAGCTGCTCGATCCAGACCACGCCGCTGGATTTCGGTATCTATCGCCCGACCGATAGCGCCGGTCTCAGCAGCCACGCCCCGTTCACGCTGAAATGCAGCGATGGCGCTGCACCGAAGGTCTCCATCCTGAAAGGCCACAGCATCGATGCGGCTACGGGCGTCAGGACCCTGGTCAATGCAGGCAACAATGCAAGCTTGGACTACGTGCTTTACCAGCCGGAATCCACTGACCCCAACGCAGTCTGCAATACCTCCGGCACGATCGATCCGGCCAAGATCTGGGGTGAAACGACCGATGTGGTGCTGACCGGCCTGTCGTTCGCCGGCTCCAGCTACAACATCTGCGGCTTCCTCGGCGCTTCGCAGAACAAGCCGGCTGGCCGATATACGGACACCGTGACTGTCAGCGTGAACTTCTGAAACCAATGAAACGGGCCAACGGCAAAGTAACGACTAGCCGTGCCGGCCTCGCTGCACTCGGCAGGGCGGTTGCGATTTATGCAGCCGCCCTGTTGTTTGCAGGGGCTAATCCGGCGCGCGCGGCATCGTTCACCATCGATCCGCTGAAAGTCTCGCTAGAGGAAGGTCGTACATCGACCGTGATGCGCGTGCAGAACACTGGCAAGGATACGCTGACCCTGCAGATACAAGCACGAAGCTGGCAGCAGGAATCGCAATCCGACCGTCTCGAGCCGACACGAGAACTGGTCGCAACGCCGCAGATATTCAGGGTCAAGCCGGGCGCGACTCAGTTAGTGCGCGTCGCTCTTCTGGGCAAGCCCGATACCGATCGCGAGACCGCATTCCGGCTGGTGTTCGACGAGATTCCCGCACCGCCCGCCGCCGACTTTGTCGGTGTTCAGGTCGCGATGCGCGTGACGATACCTCTGTTCGTGTCGCCCCTGAAAACGGCAAAGCCAGCGCTGAAAGTTTCGGTCAGGCCATCGGGCAGCGACAAGATGGTGATCGTTGCAGAAAATCAGGGCAACGCGCATGCGCATCTGAAAAAGTTCGTCATGGAAGGGCCAGGTGACGGCGCGAAATCGCCGCTGGACGTCGAGGCGCCGGCCTATCTGCTGCCCGGCACTGCGCGGGAATTCATCGTGTCGCGCCCCTCGCGCGATTCATGGGGAAAGATGTCGATCCGCGCGATCGGTATGACGGGTGCGGTGGAATTCGATGGACTGGCGCAGCCTTGATGCGCGTTGCCGGACCTTCCTTGCATCGATCGGGCGCAGTGGTCTGATCCTGTCGATGCTGGCGCTGGCTGCGAATGCCGCCGCCGCAGCCGAGGACGACTGGGCACCGATGGCCATCAGCCTCACGGTCAACCGGCAAACGTTGGCGCAATCCGTCATCGCTTACCGCGATCAGGTCGGCCATTGGTGCGTGCCGGCCGATGCGCTGGCATCGGCGAACGTGACCATCGATCCCTCGACCATGCTACCTGCGCCCGGCATTGAGGGCTGCATACAGATCACGCCGCTGAATCCGCTGGCAATGAGCCTCGATGAGGCTACGCAGATCCTCGCCATCGAGCTGCCGCCCGAACGCTTCGGCACCACCGCGCTGCGGCTCGGTGGTTACCGGGACGTCACTCGCGTCACTCGCAGCCCGAGCGGTTTCCTGAATTACGACCTGATACTCGAGAAGTCCTCGTGGGGCTTTGGCCATTCGTTGTATGCGGAAGGCGGCTTGTCGCTGGGTCCGGGGGTATTCATCAGCAATCATGCCTTCATCGACCAGCCGGGACGCTCGGCCACGCTGCGCCTTGACACGAGCTACGTGATCGACCAGCCGTCGCAACTGGCGACCTGGCGGCTGGGTGACGCCATCTCCAAGCCCGTGACCGCGCTGGGACGCGCGGTACGCTTCGGCGGCATACAGTTCGCGAGCAACTTCGGCACCCAGCCCGGCTACCTGACGTCTCCGTTGCCGGTACTGTCCGCGCAGGCTGCGCTGCCGTCGACGGTCGATCTCTACATCAACAATACCCTGCAATCGTCAGGCAATGTGCCGCCCGGCCCGTTCTCCGTCATCACGCCGCCGATGCTCAGCGGCGAAGGCGAGGTCGTGATGAAGGTGCGCGACCTGTCCGGCCGCGAGGAAGTGATCAGCCAGCGCTTTTACGCCAGCGGAGCCTTGCTGGCGCCAGGACTGAACGACTACTCTGTCGAGGCGGGCCTGCTGAGAAGGAATTTCGGCATCGACAACGATAACTATGGCGATGCCTTCCTGTCCGGCACATGGCGGCACGGCGTCAGCGCGCAACTCACGTCGGAGATCGGGGCTGCGGCGGGCGAAGGCCGGCAACTCGGGCTGTACGGCGGTGCCAGCTTCGCCGTGCCAGGCATAGGCATGTTCACCGGCGCGCTGGCCTGGGGGAGCAGAGACCCGGATTCCGGCGCATCAGCGGCCCTCGGCTTCGACAGGCGCTGGAAGCGGCACAGCCTGTCCTTGCGCACCCAGTCGGCCGCTTCCGGATTCCGCCAGCTCGGCGTCGACAGCGAGTTCCGCCTCAAGCGGCTCGACAGCGCGTTCTACGGTTACCAGATCGAAGGCATCGGAGCGATCAGCGCGGCCTATACGCGGATGGAGCGTTTCGACGACAGCCCGGTGCAGGTCGAGAGCCTTTCGTTCAGCACGCGGCGCAGCGACTGGGGAAGCTTCATGATCTCGCTCACCCGCACGCGAGCGGCCACGAGCGATCACGCGCTGAACCTGTTGTGGTCCCTGCCTGTCGGCCCCGGCAGTTCGGCCAGCGCATTCCACACGCAACCGTCGGAGGGGGAAGCGAGGACCGCGCTGCAATGGCAGAAAAACCTGCCGACCGATGAAGGCTACGGCTATCGGCTGCAGGCAGGCGTGAACGCACCGCAGCAGGCTTCGCTGCTGATGCAGGGGCGCTATGGCCTCGCCCGGCTGGAGGCAGCATCGTACGGAGGCGACGCCAGCGCGAGGCTGGGGCTGGGCGGCGCGCTGGCCTTCGTCGACGATGAATGGTTTGCCGGCCGCAGGATAGGCGGCAGCTTTGGCGTGGTGAGGCTGCCCGGCGAGCCGAACGTACGGGTCTATGTCGACAACCTGCCGGTCGGTCGCACCGATGTAAACGGCACCGCATTCCTGCCGCGCCTGAATGCATACACGCGCAACAATGTCAGGGTCGAGCCGCTCGACCTGCCGCTGGACGTCGAAGTCGGCGCGCTGAAGGTCGAACCGGTTCCGGCATGGCGCAGCGGAACCCGGGTCGAGTTTCCGATCCGCCGGATCGCAGCGGCAACCCTGAACCTTTTCAGGGAAAACGGCGCGCCGGTGCCGGCAGGCGCCGCCGTCACCATCGTCGGCGGCGAAGGAAGCAATGCAGACAGCGAAGACGACGTGTTCGTCGTCGGCCATGACGGGCTGCTGTACCTGAAGGGACTGTCCTCATCCAATGAACTGTCGGTCCGCTGGGCCGGAGGCGCTTGCCGCGTACGCATTCCCTACGCGACGCAGAAAGGCAGCGTGCCGTATCTCGGCGAATTTGTCTGCGGCACGGGAGCAGGGCAGTGAGGCGCGCCAAACGCTGGCTTGGCCGCTTCGCCGGCATGCTTGCGCTGGCTCAGCCGGTGCTGGCTTGCGCGATGTCCTGCAACCTGCTGGCGGCAAGCCGCTTCAATTTCGGCGACTATGATCCTCTGGCGCCGTTGCCGCTGGATGTGCAGGCGACCTATACGCTGCAGTGCATACCGGATCATCCGCACGAAAAACTGAGATTGAAGATCACGGCGCTGTCTCCTGCGCAGTCCAGCAGCCTGCAAGGACCGGTACCGGGAAAATTCGTCCGCTTCGGCATGTATCTCGACCCCGGACGGCAAATTCCGCTCGACGGGCGTACGCTTTTTGATTTGTCGGACCGGATCAGTACCGTGACCGAGTATCCGGTCACGGTCTACGGCCGCATGCCCGCGAAGCAGAATATTCCGGCGGGAAGCTACCGCACCAGCATCACTTTCGTGATCGAATACTAGCCACGTTCCGGCAAGCGCCTACAAGGCCTTGCCCGTCGGCTTGCTGCTGACCACGCGCGGATTGCCGCTGCTGCCCACCGTCTGCAGGCTCACCGGCCGCCGCCAGACACGCGAGATGTAGTCGAGCACCCGTTCGGCACGCGGTATGTCCAGCCCGCGTCCGTCATCGCGGAAGTCGTGCAGCAGCTCAAGGCTGCCGTCGATGTGCATGGCCGACACCGCCACGCGCGGCGCGCCGTAGTTGAACTTGGGGGCCAGGATCGCCTCGCGTATCGCATGGATGTCCTTGTCCGCAATGCGGATCCCGCCTTCATGGTCGGTCTCGTACACGAACAGGTCCAGCTTCTCGGCAAGCGCTTGCGTGAGGTAGTTGCGGATGAAGCCGAAATCGTCCTCGTCGCGGCAAATCTGCCGCGCTCGCTCGACGCCATGCGTTTCGATGATGTCTTCCCAGATCGAAAAGCCGAGGTGATACGGATTGACCGACAGCGCCAGCTGATGGTCCGCTGCGTAGGGCCGAACCACGTCCGAATGCGCCTTGATCGCCGACACATACAGGTCCGAAGGCAGGAAATCGGCTTCGCGCAGCAGCCGCGCGTGCCAGTACGAGGCCCAGCCCTCGTTCATGATCTGGCATGCGAACACCGGATAGAAGTAAAACGATTCCTCGCGCACGGCAAGGAAGATGTCGCGCTCCCATCCGTCGAGCTCCGGTGCGTAATTCGCGATGAACCACAACAGGTCATATTCCGGGCTTGGCGGTATCTGCGCATGCCGACGCGCTTGCGGCGCGGCCGGCTCAGCTTCGCCGGGCAAGCGATGGAAGCGCTGCGAGAACGAATTGGCAGGATCTTCCCTCGCACCCTTGGCCGATGGCGCAGGGTAGGGCAGCCGGTGCAGCGGCAGGTTGACGTCCACATGCGGCTCCAGCGCCAGCGCCGCATCGAGGATCTGCTCGACCCGGTCCTGCCCGTGCTCGGCCAGCGCCATCTCTATCGTGTGCGAACGCTCGGCGGCCTGCTCGAGAATATGCCCGCCGGCCATCTCCTTGAAGCGCGCGAACAGATGATTGTTCTTCGCGAAGTCCGCATGGCCGATCACGTGCGCGACCACCAGCGTATTCTCGGCGATCGAGTTGTCGCGAACCAGGTAGGCATGGCAGGGGTCGCCGGGAAACATCACTTCGAAGATCCGCGAATTGCCCATGCCCTGCCTGATCAGCTGGTGGATGTAGCGTATCCCGAACGACCAGTGGGGCATGCGCACCGGCAGTCCGTAGACGGCGATCTCCGTCATGAAATTGTTCGGCACGACTTCGAAGTCGACCGCGTAATAGTCAAGCCCGAGCCTGTGCGCGAGATCTTCGATCTTGTCAGCGTAATTCGTCAGTTCCGTCTGGTCCATCAAGCCTCCGCTCCCTGCATCGCTTCCTGTACGAAGAATTTGCGTATCGCCTTCCAGATGTCGTCCGGCTGGTTCAGCACGCAACTGCCCAGCGGCGCGCCGGCCTGTTCCAGCTGGGTGCAGATGGTCTTCATCTCGGTGTCCGTCACCCGCGATGAGCCGGGCACGGTCTCGACATAGCCGACATAGTTCAGCAGCTCCGTCAGCTTCCTGAGTCCGGCAGTGGCCGCGCTGCGGTCTTCAGTAAAATTCTCGCCGTCCGACGCATAGAACAGATAGCCGTTGTATTGCGCCGGGTCATACTCAGCCTCGATCATCTCGATCGCGAGATCGAACGCGGACGAGGCGCCGGTGCCGCCGGTGCCGGTCACCTGGAAAAAGTCCGGCTCCGAAAATTCCCAGGCCTGCGTGGTGTGCGCGATGAAGCGCGTCTCGACCTTGCCGTACTTGCGGCGTATGCCCTGCAGCACGAAGAAGAAAAAGGTCTTCGCCAGCTTGCGCTCGGCATCGGTCATGCTGGCCGACACGTCGAGCGCGAACAGCACCACTGCATTGGTGGCCGGCTTGCGACGGTGCACCAGTTGCCGGAAGCGCAGGTCTTCGTTGGAGAAGGGCACCG
>JACCDH010729455.1_pt1 | contig 10456 bp, 10 predicted proteins | sample 7442481 | NCBI WGS metagenome assembly JACCDH01 (sample SAMN15323433, study PRJNA562643) | freshwater metagenome | isolation source: river surface water | place: USA:Blue River Watershed | collected 2017-08-15
ATCTGCATTAATGACTAGCCATCGCCAACCTGCAGTATTTGCTGGCCATGGCAGTCCGATGTACGCCATAGAGCCCAACCGCTTTACTGCGGCATGGTCCGCTCTAGGAAAAACATTCAAACGCCCAGACGCTATATTGGTGATCTCGGCTCATTGGGTAACCCGAGGTGTTTGGGTTACTGCAATGCCTAAGCCTAAAACAATTCACGACTTTGGCGGATTCCCGCAAGCCCTTTTCGATATTCAGTATCCCGCACCAGGCAGCCCTGCATTAGCAGACCGCGTGCAAGAGTTATTGAATGTTCCTGTAGTACTTGAAGAAAACGAATGGGGGATTGACCATGGTGCATGGTCAGTTCTTAAATATCTCTACCCAGATGCGGATGTACCAGTGGTGCAGTTGAGTTTAGACGGATCAATGTCAGCGCGCGAGCATTACGAGTTGGCTAAGCAATTGCGTCCATTACGTGATGAAAACATTCTCATCCTATCCAGTGGTAACGTAGTGCATAACTTGCGTACCATTCACTGGCAAGAAGATGCTGAACCTTATCCTTGGGCAAAAGATTTCAACGACTTTTTTGTCTCAGAAATACGTGCTAATCACCATGAGCCTTTGATTGATTGGGAGCGCTACGGTGACGCAGCTCATATGTCGATACCAACCGCTGAACACTATTGGCCCGCTCTATATACCCTGGCTTTACAAGAGAAGGGTGAGCAAGTGACAATCTACTCTGATGGTATCGAGATGAGTTCAATCAGTATGTTGGGTTTCTCCATTCAATAAAGAACAGATTATGTGGCTATCTATTTTTGCAATTTTCTTTGGAGCCGGTTTAGGCGCTCTATTAAGGGCTGGCTTTAATTTTCTAACGATTGGCGTTGGATCTGCATTACCTCTAGGAACCTTTATCTCCAATATAGTCGGCGGTTATTTAATTGGTATTGCGGTAGCATTTTTTGGCAATAACCCGCACCTCTCGCCAGAATGGAAGCTTTTAGTGGTTACCGGCTTTTTGGGTGGCCTGACCACTTTCTCCAGTTTTTCTGCTGAGGTTGTTGGCTTTATGCAGCGCGGTGAATTTACTTGGGCCTTAGGTACCGCACTATTGAATTTAGTTGGTTCACTGGTTCTCACCTTTTTAGGTATTCTGACCTACCAAGCACTGAAATAAATAAAGGGGCCTAGATCCCCTTTATTGTCATTACATCCTTTTTACTCTGGCTTGATGTTTGCGCTTTTCACTACTGCGCTCCATTTACTTGCTTCGGATTTGACGAGAGCAGCAAATTCCGCAGGATTCCCACCGCCAATCTCATTCCCTTGAGAGAGCATCAGTTCACGCAACTGAGGATCCTTAAGAGCTTCATTCGCTGCGGCATTGAGCTTATCAATAATGGCTTTAGATGTTCCTTTGGGCGCGATGAGACCTTGCCAATTAAGTACCTCTACTTTGGGATAACCTAATTCAGCAAAGCTGGGTACGTTAGGAAGTAAGGGGGAGCGTTTCTTGCTAGTAATGGCAAGCGGACGAATCTTATCTGCCTTAATACTTGGCACTGCTGAATACATTTGATCAAACATCAGATCAACATTGCCGGCCATTAGATCTGTTAATGCAGCAGACCCGCTTTTATATGGCACATGAATCATCTGAATACCAGCATTGAGTTCAAAAAGTTCTGCCGAGAGTTGATGGCTGCCTCCAATACCGCCGGAGGAAAACGTGAGAACGCCCGGCTTTGCTTTTGCTGCCGCGACAATATCTTGAACCGTTTTAAAAGGTGAGTTGGGATTGACCACCAATACTAATGGGCCTTTTTCTACAAGGATGATCGGGATTAAATCTGTCTCAGGGTCATAACGTAAATTGCCGAAGAGTGTTTTATTGACTGCCATGGGTGCAAAGTTACCCATGCCGATGGTGTATCCATCGGGAGCAGCACGAGCAATCATCTCTGTACCAATGTTTCCGCCTGCACCTGGTTTGTTATCCACCACAATCGGTTGCTTTAGGGTGAGACTCATCTTCTGAGCGAGTTGACGGCTTCTGGAGTCTGCACTTCCGCCCGCTCCATAAGGAACAATAAAGTTAATCGGCTTAGTGGGATAAGTGCTTTGAGCAAAAGCTACTGTTGATATAAATGCGAGCAGGCACAGTAAGTGGGCAAAGAGCTGTTGAATGATTCGCATATCTTTTTTGATCAATTAAATAATTCCTAGAACGCCCAAAACTCCACCCACAGCAATTAAATAGAGTGGGTGCCAGCGAGTAAACACAGTAAGTCCAATGGTGGCAATGGTCAAGATGTATGCGGCAGTCCCATGGTTAATTTGTAGGGCGATTTCCCAGGCAGAAGATAAAACTAGTCCAATCGCTAGTGCTGCTGCTGCGTATTGAATAGCTTTCTTTTTAATGGGATCTTTAATTCCCAAGATGAAACGCTGTAAGAAAAAAATCAAGATAGAAGATGGCCATACTATGGCAAAGGTGGCAACGAGCGCACCAATAATGCCGTAAATGTGCCAGCCCAATAGGGTCACCGTCATAAAATTCGGTCCCGGGGCTGCTTGGGCTATTGCAAAGTAATCTGAGAAAGTTTGTAGATCAATCCATCGCTCTTGATTGACGGCTAAATTTAATAGCTCTGGCAAAAGCGCATTGACACCACCAAATGCAATCATGGAGAAGACGGAGAGCTTTAAAAATAGGCTCAACAGCATACTCATATTCTGAGAGCCTTTTTACGTGCCAAGAAGATGGCTAATGGTGATGCAGTTAATACGACCCAGCCTAAGCCCAAATGAAAATAGGTGGCTGAAAGAACTGTGACCAAGACAACCAATAACATCGCGGGATAACGAAACTCATCGCGCAGCATCTTTAATCCGGTGGAGGCGATCAGACCCACACCCACTGCAGAAATGCCACGCAAGATTCCTTGGACGGTATCAAGATGACTGTAGTGCTTATAAAGCGTTGCCAATAACATCACAATTGCAATGGGTCCAAGCGTAAGGCCAAGTACAGCGGCAACCGCACCTCTTGCTCCGCCAAATCGGGATCCAACACAAACGGCTAGATTTACGACATTTGGACCAGGAACGATTTGGCATATACCAAGGATGGCGCTAAATTCTTCCGAAGTCAGAATTTTTTCACGCTCAACCAAGGTTCGTCTGGCCCAGGGAAGTACGCCTCCAAACCCAGAGAGACCAATCTTGCTAAAGCTAATAAATAATTGAAGAGAGGTTAGTCGAGTGGACGGCATTTATCAATAATGACTTATTGAGGCTTAAAGGGGTGTGGTACTGGCCTATTCTCTAACCATGCTTCTAGAGTCTCAGTAATGCCTTTTGAGAAGGTGGCAAAAATAGGTTCAGCAATAAACCCAAGATGTGGTGTCACAAGTAAATTTGGAGTGTTGCGCAACCCATCTTTTTCTGGAAGAGGTTCAATATCAAAAACATCTACCGCAGCTTGACCGGGCCGGCCGACAGATAATGCTTTTTGTAAATCTGACATATTGATTAGCGCAGATCGTGAGGTGTTCACCAAAATAGAATCTGGACGCATGAGTGCTAGTTGATCAGCGCTAATTAAACCTTTTGTGCCGGGGCCGGCTACCAAATGCATGGACACTACTTTAGAGGTCTTTAGAAGCTCATCAAGACTTACTGCCGTTGCGTTTTCGGCTGCAGCGCGTTCCGGGGTCATGCGTGGACTCCATGCTACAACCTCCATGCCAAATGCAGCGCCCACACGAGCCACGCGGCTGCCGATGGCACCCAGCCCCATAATGCCTAGGCGCTCACCCGAAAGCATGGGCAACACAGACATCGCGTCACGCCATCCACCAGATGCAATCAATTTATTTTCTTCAATCAAACGCTTAGATGCACCAAGAATTAATGCCCAAGTCAGCTCTGCCGTAGTTTCTTTAGAAGGGCCGCCAGGAGTGCAGGCCATTGGAATGTTTCTGGAAACTAAGGCAGATGCCTCTAGAGTGCCATTGCGTTCGCCGGTAAACATTAAAAACTTGAGCTTAGGTAAGCGTGCAATCATGGCTTCATTAAAAGGGGATCGATCTCTGACAATGGCGATCGCATCTGCGTCCTTAACGGCTTCGTATAAGGCTTCATCACGTAAAGGCTCATGATAGATAGTGAGCTTTGCTTGTTGATCTAATTTATCCCAATTGGAAAAGCGGCGTAGAGCACGCTCATAGTCACCGAGAACAACGATATTAGGTAATGAGGCCATGAATAAAGAATACTTTCAGTAAGTTAATCTGTTGAAGAGTCCATGCGGAGTTTTTTTCGAATAGAGCGCTCTACGGGAATAGAGTCCAGGTTGGGCTCAAGGGCCTCACGCTCATCAAAGACAAAGCAGCTACCTTGATAATGAGCAGAGCCTACTTCCTCAAAGTACTTGAGTATTCCCCCCTCCAATTGGTAGCTATGTTGCATCCCAATCTCTCGCATGTAGAGGCCTGATTTCTCACAGCGAATTCCGCCGGTACAAAAGCTCACTAAAGTTTTATCTGCCAGCTCATCCTTATGAGCAGAAATTGCTGCAGGAAATTCTGTAAATTTTTCAATATTGAAATGCAAAGCATTCTCAAAAGTGCCGTAGTCGACTTCAAAGGCATTACGTGTATCAACCATCACAACTGGTCGACCTAGATCATCGGTGCCGCGATCCAACCACTCCTGTAATTTTTTAGGGCTAATGAAGTTGGCGCGACCTTCTTCTGGACGAATGGCCGGATGGTTCATGCGAATGATTTCATTTTTGAGTTTAATGAGCATCTTTTTGAAAGGCTGATCATCAGACCAGCTTTCTTTTGCTTGGAGTGGTTCAAAGCGAGGATCAAGACGTAGCCAATCTAAAAATCCACGAAGTGCATCGGCCTTGCCAGCCAGGAACATATTGATACCCTCACCCGTTAACAGGATGGTGCCTTTCAATTGACGTGTATTGCATTCATCGAGCATTTTGGCGCGAAGCTCTGGCAAGCCATCTAGGCTGACAAATAAATAGGCGGCAATATTTAGAATCGACTTCATTTTTCTCTCACTTGGCTACCCCAGCATTATCGAGCAAATAGGCTGCGGGGGTGTTAACCTTGAGGTCTTATTTATAGGAGACAAATCCCATGATGGATTTAGCAAAATTGGCCAAAAGAGTCTTTAAAAACACCTTATTAAGCATATTAATGGCCTTAGGGGTCAGTGGGTTTGCATTGGCCCAAACTGCTGCTGTGGGCGCTTGGCCTACCCAAAAGCCAATTCGTTTAATCGCAGTATTTCCTCCGGGCGGTTCGGTTGACCAGGTTGCCCGTGTGCTGGCCCCGGCATTACAGTCAGAACTAAAGCAAAACGTGATTGTTGAGAATATTGGTGGAGCCTCTGGTGTCATTGGAACTTCCGCGATGACGCGTTCCGATCCAGATGGTTATACCTTTGCAGTGGTATTTGACACTCACGGTGTGAATCCTAGTCTCAAAGACAAGCTTCCCTACGATACGATTAAAGATATTGCTCCTGTAGTGTTAATTGGAACATCGCCAATGGTATTGGTTGCCAGTAAAAAATCGGGCATCACAAGCTTTAAACAGTTAGTAGATCTTTCTAAGACCGGCAAGCAATTCAGTTACGGCTCTATCGGCATCGGCAGCTTAGGTCACTTGGCAATGGCTCGTCTCGCAAAACAGGCCGGCTTTGATTGGAATCACATTCCCTATCGTGGTGGTGGTCCCTTGATGCAAGATGCATTAGGTGGTCAAGTAGAGTTAGCGGTAGGCTCCGAATTTTTGGTGAAGCCACACGTTGATAGTGGTGGCGTTATTCCTCTGGTTATTACTACCGCTAAGAGATCACCATCTCTACCTAACGTGCCAACTATTTCAGAGAGTGGCTTTCCTGGATTTAGCGCGCCAGCATGGTGGGCTGTATTGGCTCCAGGTAAAACTCCACCAGCGGTTGTCGACGCTATGAATAAGGCATTAAACAAGGCCCTTAAGTCACCAGCAGTTGCTGAAAAATTTAAAGCTCAAGGCATTCAAATTGTTGGAGGAACTCCTGAAGCCGCCCAAGAGTTCATTGGTAAGCAAATTGGCATTTGGGGTAAGTTCGTCATTGAAAATAACATTAAAGAAACTGCTCAGTAAAAAGAATTGGTAAGAGGCAACTATGTCAGAACGTTTAATTCCGTACCAGCCTATGGACTTGGCTGAACCAGCTGAGTTGGTGGCCGCCATTCGCAAAAGACGTGGTGGTCAATTTATCAATTTAGACCGTATGCTCCTGCACAGCATCCCTATTGCTGAAGGCTGGAATCATTTTATTGGTGAGATTCGGAATAATTTATCTTTAGATCCCAAGTTGCGCGAGTTAGCGATGTGTGGCGTAGCAGTTCTCAACGGTGCTGAGTATGAATTCTTTCACCATGCGCCGCCCTTTAAGAAAGCGGGCGGCACTGAGGAGCAGGTTCAAGGCTTACGTCTGATCGGACAACCGAATTTCCCGAAAGAGTTGTATTCGCCTGTAGAAAATGATGCCGTTGATTTAACCTTTCAGATGACGCGCAATATTACGGTTGATCCTGAACTCATGAAGCGTTTACAAAAAGCTTTGGGAAGTACTGATGCTGTAGAGTTGGTGACAGTAATTGCTGCATACAACATGGTGTCCCGCTTCTTAATTGCGCTTGATGTGAATCCTGAGGATCATCCTCCCGCTTAAAAGACATTAAGCCCTCAAATATGATCCGTAATATTCAAACAATGATTCCTGGTATTGCCACCTCTGATGGTGCGGGCGTGAAGTTGCGACGCAGTCTTGGTGGGCAAAATCAAGTGAGATTAGATCCCTTCTTAATGCTCGATGAGTTTTCATCCAATGATCCAAATGATTATGTTGCAGGTTTTCCTGCCCATCCGCATCGAGGATTTGAGACGGTGACCTATATGCTTGAAGGTCACATGTTGCATGAGGATCACCTGGGAAACCAAGGCCATCTCAAAACGGGCGGCGTTCAGTGGATGACTGCCGGCAGAGGCATTATTCATTCGGAGATGCCTCAGCAAGTGAGTGGTGCCATGCGCGGCTTTCAGCTGTGGATTAACTTGCCTGCCAAAGAAAAGATGAAGGCGGCGGGATATAAAGATATTCAGGTGGAGGATATTCCTAAGGTTGATTTGGAGAATGGCGGCACAGTGAAAGTGATTGCTGGCACTTACAGTCACGAGAGCAAAGAAGTTAAGGGCCCGATTCAGGGCATTACTACAGCCCCTTTATTTTTAGATGTGCACTTACCGCCTGATTCAGAATTTGAGCACCGCATCCCTAAAGAGCTCAATGCATTTATTTATGTATATGAAGGCGATTTAGAAATTGGCGGCCCTATGAGGTCAGTTCCAAAGCAGGCGGCGATCGTGCTTGGCGATGGCGATCGCCTAAAGGCTAAGACAGGATCCGTTGGCGCTCAATTCATTGTCCTTGCTGCTTTACCTCTGCATGAACCGATTGTTCAATATGGCCCCTTTGTCATGAATACACGTGCCGAGATTGAGCAAGCAATCGATGATTATCAAAACAATCGTTTTGTGGTTTCTTAGGTGGCTCAGTTATCAATTCTTCAATGGGAAGAAGGCGGACAAACGCATAGCGCTAGTTGGCATTCTGAGAATGGTATTGCCCCGCATAAAAAGATTCAAATCGTTGATGACACGATGACTGCTGATGTTGCTTATCGCTTGGCTTGTGAGGGCACGGCGATGTTTTATCGGGGTGATTTTCAGAATGCCCGACAACTTCTACAGGCCTTGGTAAGAAGGGTGGATAAACCCTCTAAAAAGTCTACTCGAGCTGACAGAGTGGCAAAAGAGAAAACTAAAATTCCCTTAGACACATTTAATTTGCATCGTCTTGCCCAATCTCAGCGCGCCCGTATTCTGGGAATGATTTTGATACAGGTAAATCCAGACCATAGCATCTCTCTAAGGCGCGCTCCCGATGTAGCTCAAGCCTGCTCCGAAGTTTATGGAAGTAAAAATGACTCGTATGTAATCTCTTTGCGTGAATTACTTGGAGTCATCAGCGCTCATGAGTGGCGCAAGAATGGTGTTCAAGTATTAATCAGGGATGATGAGGAGGTTCGTATTCATCCGCATTATGGCGTGTTCTCGCCTGTGCGTGGCGAGTACATTGAATTAATTTTAAAAACTCCGTTACCTGAAGTTATTCAAAAATCTTCAACCGCTTTTGATATTGGTGTTGGTACTGGCGTGCTCTCAGTAGTTTTGGCTTTGAGAGGAGTTCAGAAAATTGTTTCTACAGATTTGGATGATCGCGCCATTACATGCGCGCAAGAAAATATTGATCGCTTGGGTTTGCAATCTCAAATAGAGGTGCTCAAGACTCATTTATTTCCACCAGGTAAAGCCGCGCTCATTATTTGCAATCCACCATGGCTACCAGCTCGACCAAGTTCCTCGCTTGAGTATTCGGTATATGACCCTGAGAGTCAGATGCTGAAAGGATTTTTGCTTCATTTAAAGAATCATCTGCTTGATGGTGGCGAGGGGTGGCTCATTCTCTCTGACTTGGCAGAGCATCTGGGCTTGAGGACGAGAGATGAGCTTCTCCAGTGGATCGAGCAAGCTGGGTTGCGGGTTTTGGGTCGAATAGATACCAAGCCAACCCATAACAAGGCATTTGATAAGGCTGATGCATTGCATGTGGCCCGATCCAAGGAAATTACCTCCCTATGGCGTCTTGCTGCCCAAGCCAAGATTTAAGATTGAATCCTGATTAATTTATATTCTTGGTATGTTCCAAAACGTTTTTGAGGCTCTGCAAAATAATCAATTTCTTGAGGCTGAATCTTTGCTTGAGAAAATGGTTATTGCCAATCCAGGAAACCCAGATGTCTTGCATTTGATGGGCGTTGTTTGTGGAATGCAACATCGTCCAATTGATGCTTTGGTATTTTTTGAGCAAGCGTTACAGATCACCCCTGATAATCCAGCGCTCCTTTTTAACGCCGCAAAAGCTTTGTCTACTCTACAAAGAGATGCTGAAGCACTTGAGTACCACCGGAGAGCAATCAGTTTAGATCCCGAAAATCCTGATATCTGGCTGAATTACGGTAGAAGTTTAGATAATCTTCGGCAGCGAGAAGAGGCTTTGGTTTGTTACGAAAAAGCAGTTGCCTTACAGCCCAATATGACTGAGGGATGGTTCAACAAGGGAAAGATTTTTGGTGAACTCAAGCGCTATGAAGAGGCTTTGCATGCTTATATCGCCGCATATCACCTGCGACCTACCGAACCATTTTTACTCGGCATTATTTTGCATTACAAAATGCTCATTTGTGATTGGGCAGACCTGGAAGGCATGTATTTAAAGGTTCAGGAGGATTTACGTGCCCATCAGTTGGTGGCTGAGCCTTTTGGTTTTCAGGGAATTTCAGATTCTGAGAAGGATCTTTTGGAGACAGCAAAGATATTTGCTAAACAACGCTTTCCTGCAAAAGAAAATATCTCCGCAGCGTCTCCCGTTAAGAAAAAAAACGAAAAAATACGTATTGCCTATTTGTGTGGGGAGTTTAGGGATCAGGCAACATCCGTATTGATGACTGGTGTTTATGAATGCCATGACCCAGAATATTTTGAAATCTATGCTTTAGATAATGGCTGGGATGATGGCGGCGTTCTTAGGCCGCGCATGAAAAACGCATTTAAGGAAATCATCGACATCAGCCAGAAAACGGATCACCAAGTGATTCAATTAATTCAGGAATTGAATATCGATATTTTGGTAAACCTCAATGGCTATTTTGGGGAGGGGCGTCAAAATATCTTTGCATCTCATCCAGCACCTATTCAGGTTAATTATTTGGGTTTCCCAGGAACCTTGGGCGCTGACTATATGGATTATTTGATTGCGGATCCTATAGTGATTCCACCGGATAGCCGCCAGCATTATGTGGAGAAAATTGCGTATATGCCGCATAGCTATCAGGCCAATGATGCAAAGCGCATCATTTCTGAAAGACAATTTTCCAGAGCAGAGTTAGGTTTGCCAGAAAATGCTTTCGTCTACTGCTGCTTTAACAATAATTACAAGATTACCCCCGAAACTTTTGATCGTTGGATGCGTATTCTGAAGGCCGTCGATGGAAGTGTCTTGTGGTTGATTCAGGACAATGAGGCTGCTGAAAAAAACCTGCAGGCTGAAGCACTAAAAAGAGGTATTTCTTCCGACCGCATTATTTTTGCGAAAAGATTACCCCTTCCAGAACATTTGGCTCGCCACAAAATGGCAGATCTGTTTTTAGATACGCTTCCCTACAATGCCCACACTACTGCTAGTGATGCGTTATGGGCTGGAGTGCCGGTACTAACTCTCTCTGGTCAAACTTTTCCAGGCAGGGTCTCAGCAAGC
>JACCDH011316955.1_pt1 | contig 10454 bp, 13 predicted proteins | sample 7442481 | NCBI WGS metagenome assembly JACCDH01 (sample SAMN15323433, study PRJNA562643) | freshwater metagenome | isolation source: river surface water | place: USA:Blue River Watershed | collected 2017-08-15
CATGTACATGAACAACAAGGCAGTATTTTCTTAATATTTATGCCATTGATAGTAGTAACTTGTAAGTCAATTGTTATTATTTTGTCACTATCTATAATTTCAGCTCTTAAATTGCTCATAATATTATATTATAATTTAATAATTACATATTTCGTTATTAAATTATGGTAAAGGAAATGGTCGTTGCTCTTTTGAAACAGCTTGTGGAACAGGCATAATAACCGGTTTTCTTTCAAATATGTTAGCCGATTGTAAGCATTTTAATTGAGGTGTTAATGGTCCAGCTGGATTGACTAAATTAGTTGAATTAATGCCAAACAAAAATGATTCAATGTCTGCTGGATTGTTAGACAATGTAGACCAAGGCATTTGTCCTGGATTTAATCCATTTCCAGCAAGACGTGTATCGTAAGCAAATCCGTTTGCTCCATTTATATACAATTGCCATGCTTCACTTCCAGTGTTTTGTCTTTGGTCTAAACAATAATTTCCAGGTGTATTTTTATTGCGTGTTGATGCCATTTATATATAATAAAAAGAATTATATATAAAATATTATATTTAAATGCTTAAAAAATAGCGTTCAAGTTCGGTTATTAATTCATCATCAATTGTCTCGGTTAAATGTTGTTGACAAATGCATTTGTGTGTAATGTGAAACAAATTGAAGCCAAACAATGAATAAAAAATAGAAGCCTTAATAAATTCATATTTATCATTATTTTCAATAGTTGTTTTTCCATGATGAATGCATTTATCAATGAAACTAACAAATTTTTCATTTCCATTTAGTAATTTCTTAATTTCAATTATTTCGTTGTCAATTTTATCATCAAAAATGTCTTCTGCTTGAAATGCCATTAAAAATTCTTCCTTATAAAGTTTATCACAAATATCGTTTAATTCGTCTTCTGTGTATCCTGCTTCTTCATCTTTATTTTGTAATTTACATGTTAATTCTTGTTTGATGTCGTAATATTTTACTATTAAATTTGTGTCATACATTGATAATATTGTATTTAAGTATTTAAATTGATATTTCTAAATAATATAATTAAATTATTAATTAAATGATTTGTTAGTTACTTCCATAAAATTCTCTATCTCTTGTTAGTTCTCTTGAAGGAAGTCCACCTCTAATCCAACCTTCAGATGCCATTCCTTCAATCATAAGACTTGGGTTTTGAATATTTTGTTTGACTTCTGGAATTAAAGGGGTTGTGTGATATTTCAAATGACTTTTCTCGGTTAAACGTGTGACGCTTCTTTTGTTAGTTATCGATTCGCCTTGTTGTATTTGTGCTTCTAAAATAGGGTCGACGGATCCTCTTCCTAAATAAGGAACAGTAGCAAAAGGTCTTCCAAATAAGTCAATGCGAGATTTGGGATGAGTTTGAACGCCTCCAATAAGTAAGCGTGAACTGTCATCGACATTACAACCACCAGCGCCCATGCCAAATCCACCAGTATAGTTAATACATGGTTGTGTTGTCGCTAAAGCTTTTGCATTTTTCATGGAACAATCTTGTGAAAAATAGTTTTGCAATGTATAATTACATGATGCTGTGTTTTGTATAGAATTTTGGTCAATACAGCAAGTGTCGTTGCCTATTCTACTTAATCCATAAAATGTAAAATCAGATACGTAAGCCATTTATATATTATATGACAATAATATTTTATGTGACAATAAATTTTATATGGCGAAAAAATTAAACAATTCATTAAATGAAATTAAACAATTCCTTAAATCTAATTAATCAATTCCTTAATTTTTGACATACACATCCCAATACATTTCGGTTACATTTTTTACGTCATATTTTAATGGTCCATCTAGAAATCTATTTTTTCTATCTATTAATGTAAAATTGTTTTCTTTTAACATAAGTTGCCAATCTAATTTGCTTTTAGCATTAATTATTGTCGTCGACAAATATTCATTCACATTCATCACTTGATTATTATATCCACAGTCAAGCATATGATACAAATGATGTTCCCAAATTACACTATTGTTTACTTCTGGATTTTTGACGTCATGTTCTTTTATAAATAATTTTCCATTTTTCTTCAACATTTTATTTATATTTTTCATCATCTCATGTATTTTTTCGTCTCTCATGTGATGTAATGAAACCATACAGAATACAATATCGACACTGTTTGCTACAATGTAATCGTTGTTTTCGTTTTCATCAACTATTTCTTCAATGTTATCTTCATCAACAACCCAATTGGGGTTATTATTAGGAAACTGATATGTTACATCTAATTTATCAAATTTATATATTTCAGTCCATTCTGATGGATTTTCAATGCAAACAAAATCAGTTTTATCAGTAGAATATTCTTGTGATATTTTATATCTCAGGCCAGACAAAACGGTACCATCTCCTCCTCCAATATCTACAATTTTAACGTTATTTTTAAGCATTCTGTTTGTAGTCAAATATTTATAGATATTGTCAATAATAAAATCTTGACGTCCAGGATTTTTCACAATAGTCATTTTATTCATTTCACTTGTTATCAATTGAGACATTTTGAATAAATCTTTTTTTTCAAAATGTTTCTTAAGCATCTTTTTAGTTGAACTTGGAAGAAATTTAAATATTTTGTTGACGAGAATATCAAATTTAGAATCACTAGACATTTTTCACTATATATTGTATGAAATTCATTAATTCTATATTTTAATTCAATTTTTTTAAGGATTTATCCATTGCCAATTATCTTTTACTCTCATCATAGCACCCTCAGGAGTATCTTCCTTAGCAGAATACATGTCTCCATATAAATAATTTGCGAAAGCCCCTTGATCTGAATCAACCCGAGTATTTGCTGTTGAATAAAATCTCATTAATGAATTGTCTAAATCATAATTGTCTTTTAAATCACCATATAATTGTTTGTTAGCATTGATGATGTCTGGATTCAACATTTGTGTCTGTTTTTTGACAGATTTTGTTATATCTTCATAAACATCTGGATTAAAACTTGGCGCAGCGGCTTTTCTATTAGGATTGTCTCCAATATCAGTTAACAATACATTTCCAAATGGATTTTTCTTTGTTGTCGGATGAAATTCTGAACGCAATGTGCTTTCAAGTGTTATTGGGTTTACTGTTTCTTGTGTTTTTTTGTTAAGGTCATCTTTATTGTATTTTCTTAAATTGTTGAAAGGTTCCTTAGTCAATGAACTAACAATGTTTTGTTTTCTTATTTTGTAAAGACTGAATATTATTGCTAATGTAATAATTCCAACAAATAATAAATTTATGTTTTGTGTAAAGATTAATCCTAAAATCGTCATTAAAATAACTGTCCTACTAATTGCGTTCATTTTTGCTTCAAATGTCATTGATTCAATAGGCCAAAATTCAATATGGAATAATACTAATGGGTCGTTTGACCAAAATGATGTTGTCATTATATATTATATCACTTTAAAAAAATGAATTATTATGAACAACTTCTTAATTTAATATAATATATAAAGAATGTATGAAAATAGAATGAAAAAATGATTTATGAAATTTGAATGTTAAATGTTGTTCTAGAACAATGTCTCACAATCAAGAAATGCTAAAAAAATTGAATTGAAAATATTGCTTATTAATTAAACTATCCCTATACGTCTAATTTTAAATCTAAATAATAAATAATATAATTTACATCTAAAATCAATTAAAAATGAGAGGTTCAACTGTTTATATGATAATGTATAATTATTCTGAATATGATTATTCAGTTATTAAAATTGTTGCTTCTAAGGAAGATGCGTTAACTTACATTCGTTGGCAATATGAACCAGATGAAATTAAACCATTAGAATTCAAGTTGGTAGATATTAATGAAAAGATTGATGATAATTTCTTTAATGTATGTTGTTTTAATCAAACAGAATATTATAATCATTCAATGTGTGATAAAAATAATGTTTCATCCTATATTATTGTTCCAATGACTGTTTGGTAAAAAATTGGTTTAGTTTATTTTTATTTTTATTTTTTTCCTTTCTTTTTGCCTTTTTTGCCATCATTGTTACCACTTGGTGGTTTAGCGCCCCGGGGCGTCCGTTCTGGTTTATCACCAGTACTAAATATTTTTATTAATTCCTCTTCTGAAACAGTTGGTTTTTCTTGACAATCAGACATATTACAAAATGCATCTGCCTTTTCTCTTGATTTTTCAGCCTTTGCTCTTAAACGTTCCTTCAATTTGGCATTTTTCATATTTCGATTAAGTTGTGCTTCCATTGCGCTAACATTTAATTTAGCACCTTTTCCTAATCCAGGAATGCCCATCTGCCCAAACATTTTCTGCATATTTTCCATTCCAGGCATATTCTTCATCTTATTCAAAAGTTCCATGCCTTCTTCCATCAACTCAGATTCTTTTATTTCTCCGGATTTTATTTTTTCGTCCAATTTTCCTCCAATATTCTTCACCATATTCATCATTTTTCCTGGATTTTTGAATAATTTTTGAAATACATCTCCCGCAGTTGATGTGTTTTCTAAGTCTAAATTAAGGTCTTGGGCAGTCTCTTCTGCCAATTCCATTGCTAATTTGCCTAATTTTCCACCCATCATTGATTGTATATGGTCATGTAATTGTTCAGCATTTGGCATTGTATTTTGCGTTTGATTTTCTTCCGCATTATCAAACAACCCTTGCATGCCTTCAAGCGTTTCTTGCAATTTGTTCTTTAATTCTTCTTCATTTATCGCTTCAAATAGTTTTGCTGTGTCTCCAAGTTCAGCCACATTGTTTACGCTTCCAATAACTGAAAACAATATAAGTTGTAAATATTTCCATATTGTTTCTCTTGTATTATCTGTTATATCACAATTCCACATTTGTTTGAATACAATTCCTGGTAAAAATTCTGTTTGAATTTCTGAATCATCATTAAATATTTCAGCATTTTTATACAAAATATCAAAAAAACGTTCAGGAAAAGTTCTCATACAATGCCTAAACACAAACAACGTTTCTTTTCTTTTAGACTCTAATTTTTCATCAACTGCCTTTGTTAATGATGGTCTATTCCACCATTTGGATATAAGTTGAGTGTATTCTGGAAAAGTAATTAAAATATCGGCAGTAAAGTCATCGATTATTTTTCGAAATTCTTCTGGCGGATTAACATTTTCTGTCGATTGTTTTTCAGACATTAATATAATTTATTTAAAAGATTTATATTTAAATTAAACTTATTTTAAATATATTATAAACTATTTATTTCAATTATGTTTTCATTTATTTTAATTTGAAAATTTTTTTCTACAAACTAACAAAAAAATAACAAAATTCATCCGTAAATTTGAAGACTATTTATGCTGATGTTTTTGATAATTGTAGTGATATATAAATTTGTTACGATATACAATAACAAATTTATTGGATTATAAATGTTTTTACAACATGGAATTTAAGGAACTAATGCAGCTAATTTAGTCAAATTTTGTATATATTTCATTGTTTTTTCTTGATTTTCACGTGACATTTCCTTCACAGGATTTCTAAGACGGTCAATAGATTCCATAATTTTGTCAGCGTTATCAGTCTTTGAAACATCAGATGAATAATCTTTGTTAATGAAGAAATTTATATCGCCTGATTCAATTTGTGACCTGTAAGGAGTTGCAACATAATTAATCCAAATTTTAACTAACAACTTAGGATTTGCTTTTCTTATAGCTAACAATGCGTTTTTAGCAGTTAAAACGTCTACATCTTCTGGAAATACACTTTGAATATCAGAAACAAATTCGACAAAATGATCATTAAACAATGTGACAAAATTTACAGCAGCCATATTATGTAATAGTCAATATTTTCTTTTAAATTATATTTTACGCAATTATTATTAACAAAATATAATTTGACAATCTAAAAACTCATATCAAAATCTAAATTTTCTCGTTGAAATGAATCAATGTAACTAACAAGTTCATTATATCCTCCTACATATTTATTACAATCGAAAATCATTGGAAACATTTTGACTTCTTTTTTTGCTATTTTTTCAATAAAACTTAAAAACAATGGTTTGTTTTCAATCAAAAATTCATCACAATCAATAACTGAAAAAGCATAATGTTTATCTTTCAACAATTGTTTGGATTTCAAGCAATTTGGACAACCACTTTTGCTATAAATAGTAAATTCTGACTTCTTAGGCTGAGGGAATACTTCCATTTTAGTGTCTATTATTAAGTTATTAATTTGTCTTTAAGTTGTTTTTTAAATTAAATATATATTTACCTAAATTTAACATTCGACAATTCTTCTTCTCGACGTCTCTGTAATGCTTCTACACTCATCTCACCTTCCTTTATTTTATCTGCTTTATATTCATGATCATCTTGTGGCAATTTCATTGTCAAATTCATCGAATCATTTAATGTAACATAGCTATGCATTTGACGCAAACCACCATTTCCTTTCACACTTAAATCCGCGTCTGATTGGTCTAAGAAACTATAATTATCAGACACTATACTTCCTCCACCAAAACCACCAAACGCACTAAAACCGTCTTGAAAATGAACTGGTTCCATATTGTTTTTTGTTGCTTGCTTTATTTGTGTCTCTACTTGTGGTCTTAAATGAGAATATATTTCGTCACCATATATCACTTTGTAATTTTGATTTAACAACAATAACGCAGGAACTCTTTTCACATTTTCAGGCATAATTATTTTTTGACCATTTTGGAGAACGATATATGTCTTACCATTTTGGTCTTTAACACGTTTATCTATACAAATAAAATGTATATTATTAGTATTTTGAGTTTTTGTAACTGTTTGTAGCAGTTTTTTTGATGGTTCGCAAAAATTACTATAATATAAAATACAACTCATTAAATTATCAAAAGTTTTTTCATCGTCATTTTTAACTCATTTAACAAATCGCTAAATTATTATTTATTATAATAAAAAATTGAATTTATACAATTATATATTAAATATACAAACATAGTATATACAATGGCCCCTAAAATCGAAAATTTAAAAGAAGAAGACGGAAAAATGACTTTCACTATTTCTAACATTGATGTTAGTTATGTCAATGGATTAAGAAGAACTATTTTAGCAGATATACCCATCATTTGCTTTAAAACGGCACCTTATGAAGAAAATAAAGCTAAAATTTCTATTAACACAACTCGTTTAAATAACGAAATTGTTAAACAGAGATTAAGTTGCATTCCCATTTGCACAAAAGATTTTGTAAAATTTGATGAACTTTCTAATGAAAATCCCATGAAAAATTATTTACTTGAAGTTGATGTTGAAAATAATACTGATACTGCTATGTATGTTACTACTAAAGATTTTAAAGTTAAAGACACAACTTCTAATAAATATATCGACGACAACGAACTTTCAAAATTATTTCCTCCTTTCATCCCTCCAAACGGAAAATCAGAACATTATATTGATTTCTTACGTTTGCGTCCTAAATTCTCAGAAGAAATACCCGGCGAAAGAATTAAACTTACATGCGAATTTTCAATTGGAACTGCTAGTGATGATAGCACATTTAATGTTGTTGGAACTTGTTCTCATGGATGCACTGTTGATGAAACAAAAGTGGCTGAACAACTAGAAATTAGAAAACAAAAATGGAAGGATGAAGATAAAAAAGAAGATGAAATTAGATTTCTTGCTGCCAATTGGAAATTACTTGAAGCAAAAAGATATGTTGTCAAGAATAGCTTTGATTTCGTTATTGAAAGTGTTGGAATTTATGACAATGACGAAATCATAGTTAAAGGTTGTAATATTATATTGAAAAAATTAGATGATTTAAATACTAGTTTAGAAAAAGATGAAATTAACATTTATCCATCTGACAATACATTAGAAAATTGTTATGACGTTGTATTAGAAAATGAAGATTACACCATTGGAAACATATTAAATCATGAATTATATACTGTGTTTTATGTAGACCTTAAATTATTAGATTATGTTGGATTTAAAAAGATGCATCCTCATGATGACGATAGCATTCTTAGAATGTCATTAGCTGACAAAACAAAAAGCAAAGATGATATTAAGACTATGCTTAAAAATGCTATTGAAAATGCGTTTAAAACAATGACAAATATTAAAAATAGATTTAGCAAAAAATAAATTTGTTACATTCGCATATTTGCTTTTACAGTGTCTATTGACTTTCTCCTTAAATTATAATTTAAACAATACATTAAAAGTGAAGGATGTAATGAATTTACATATTTAATCACTTCTGTGTTAGTTATACACAACTTTTTTGGTCTCAAATTGTCAATATAATGTTGATGTAATTTATACATATGCGTTTTATATTTGTCAGAAAAATAACATAATTTTTGTTCTTTATTCACATAACAAGACACATAGTTTCTATGTAAATTGTTAGTAAACATATGTAATTGGTCTCTGAATTTTGACATTTCATTTTTAGTCTCTGGATAATACTTCAAATATTCACTTAATTTACCGGATTGTCTTAAACACAAATATTGATATTGTAACTTTGACTGATTGCCACGCAATTGTCTTACTTCTTCATAATTTGGATTTCTAAATTTTGTTTTTTCTCCTGTTTCCAAATTCTTAATCATTATTCCCATAATTGTATAATCTGTATTACTTGATGCAAATACATTAATTAATTCAGAGTAACTTGTAAATTTACTTCTGTAAGGAAACTTTACTGATGTTTGTTTCCATTTGTCTTCCAGCATTACATTCGACATATCTTTTTCTTCAATAGTAATGTCATCGCGTTGTTGATTTATTTCAAACACAGCAACCAAATAAAGTTGTGGATTTTTAAAAGGAACTACAATTCTATTTTCTGGATGTTGTAATACAAAACTGTATACTAAATTAGTGTCTAAATATTCAAGTTGTAAATTATTGTATATACATGCTTCATCAAACATTTGTTTAAATGTTACATGTGAGTTTACATAAAATGACATATTTGCTCCAACGGTGTTTCGAGTTGCTATTTGCCACATAGAATATTCCTTATGATAAAACAAGTTAATCATAGTCCCTTCTACAAATTCCTCCACAACTATATTGTTATTGTCATTTACATTTGTAGACGGATATTTTGACATAAATGTGTCACTGGCCAATGACTTTGGAGGAGCAAACGACACAACTTTTCCATTTGAAACTATAAGTGATTTCAACAATCCATATGTATTTATAATGTCTGACGATAACATATCTTTGTTATATTTAACAATTGTGTAATCAATGTTATCAACATGATAGTCATGTACATTTAAATAATTATCACATACATTCACATTGTTTCCGCTAACAATGTCTAATACGGTTGGTATAGAATTCAAATTATAACGCATCGAATATAATATATTCAAAAAAAGGCTTTAAATGAATTTTTTATTATAATAGAGTATGGAAGAAATGCCATTAAACGCAACATTAAGTATTGTTGAATATGACAATTTGAAAAAACGTGAATTGGTTTATGATAAAAATATATATAAACTTGTAGGAACAAAAATATCACATGGTGAAGAAAAAATAGTAACTTTTGAATTTGAAATAATTTCACCTAAATCTTGTGTTAAAAAAAAAATTGTTGTTACATCACAATACGAGAAATATAGAGAAACAAATGTTTATTCATATTGCGAGAAAGAACAAAAATTTACAGACTTTGGAAATGATTTTTACATAATGTACATTGACGACACCGAACATTCATTCAATTGTTGTTGTATAAACTAACAAATGAAATAAATTAATTTTATATTTAATTCATGAAATATAATTTGTGAAATAAATAATTTATAAAAATTTCTACTATAAATATAAGATGTCAGAACAAATTATAAAACCAATAGAAGAAATTACAAAAGACATTGTTAATGATGAAAACCAAGATAAGAGTCTCTCTGATTTAGAAGAAATGAAAGTTGAAGAAACAAATTCTGACAAAAAAGACGAATCAACAGAAGAACGTTCCGTTACATTGAAATTAGGTGATGTGATTTATATTGTTGACCCAACAAATGAAATACTTAATGAAAAAACATTTTTAATTAAATACATTGACCCAACAAAAGTTAAATTAATTGACAGCGACACATTAAACGAAATTGTATTGCAAATATCAGATGACGGAATTATCGGAGATGGAACTATTCAAAGCATTACTATAATAAGTAGCAATCCAGAAAATGGATATGCTAGACAAAATGAATTATTGCCTGGAACATGGATTAATATATATTTTGGAGGAGAAATTCCAACTGTTATTACTGGTAAAATTACTAATCTGGAAGAGGATATGATTGAAATTACAACAGTAGACAAAGATGTATTATATATAAATTTTAATTATCAAGGAATACCAGAAGATATTCCAATTGAAACATTTGAAATAAGACCGCCAGTTGAAAC
>JACCDH011486149.1_pt1 | contig 10452 bp, 11 predicted proteins | sample 7442481 | NCBI WGS metagenome assembly JACCDH01 (sample SAMN15323433, study PRJNA562643) | freshwater metagenome | isolation source: river surface water | place: USA:Blue River Watershed | collected 2017-08-15
AGTGACTATTGAATATTCAACCGGAGAATTTATTGAGGGAATTGATTATGAATTTACATATATAAATGAGTTTATATCTATTTTATTATCTGAGGTGGATTCGTTATCTAATAGTGGAAAGTTAGAAGAATCATTATATTTATTGAATATTATAAAATCATTAGATCCTAATAATGAAATTGTGGATGATAAAATAAAGGATTTATCTGATGGTAAATATGGATATAATTCTAAGATTCAAAATCCAATAATGTCAACCCTATTGAATTTATTTACATTTCCATTGAAAATAGTCAAAGATATTATAGAGGACTTGTTGAAATTATTGAAAAAAATTACAAATCCATTTAGTTTACCTGGATTGATATCTGAGATCGTTTCATTTAAATGGATAACTAGTAAATTTTCAAACGAAAGTATATTAAAGTATATTGGAATAAAGTTCGACATGTCATTATTATCTTCTTGGAATTTAGAGAAAGTTAAAATTCCAAATGTTGATATATCTAGTCTACCAAATACTAAAAAATATGATTTATCAAAAGTTTTGGATTTGAGTTTTACTCCAAAGTTACCTAAATTTGATTTTGAACAATTTAAAGATTTAAAATCTAATATACATACGAATAATTTAAAATCAATACTTAAAATGGTAGATTCAATATCAAACTCTTTTATTGACTTCATTTGGGCATTATTGGGTTTGTCTGCAATAGTACCTAAGACAAAAATAAACAATTCGTCTATAGTAGTATCTAATATGAATAGTGAGATAATTAAAAGTATATTAGATAATGTTATAATAGATCCAAATCAAAGAGAACTATTAAATAATACCTCACTTATATATGATATTAAAATTGGTGATAGAAATATTATGGATTTAGATTATAATGAATTGGAACAATGGTTAAGTGAGAATAAAGATAAATTTGATATTTTATTTAACTTTTAAGTAAGTAAATTATATAAGTTTTAAATATATAATTTTATTATGGGAAAAAGAAGTAAAGAACACAGAAAAAGGGTTGCTAATCGTAATGTAAATATTAATAATCAAAAAAAATCTTTAAATAAGTTGAGAGAAAAAATGATTATGGATATTATTAACAGAGAATCAGAAAAAGGACTTTTGGATGCAAAAGTTAGTGATGATTCACAAAATAATATGAATCTTGATGGACCACAGATCTAGAATAAATGATAATGATATACTTGATTATTTAATGACTTCTGATTTTAATGATGGATATACTATTGATGAGTCAAAATTATTATTGTTAAAATTTAGACAATTTTATAGAACACTTCAATCAACTAATGAATCACTTAAACATATTATAAATACTGATAAAAAAAATATTGATTCATTAAATGATAAGTTGGAGAAAGTAAAATCAGAATCACAGAATAAGATAGATGAACTGAATAGTATATTGAATACTATTAAAAATAAAAAACTCTCTATAATTGAGAGAATAAACGGTAAAATAAATATAAAAGATGACACTAAATGAATTTAATGAACTTGAAAATAAAGTAGGTAAAGATGAGTTTAATAGAGAATATAAAAATATAAACACTGTTATGTTTTTATTATCTATTTTTGGACATATTGCATCTATATTCCTAGCATATTTTTTAGTTAGTACAATTATATCAACTGCAATAGAGAATTATTATGTAACTATGATAGTAACTATAATACTATTAATTGGATTAGAATCTCTAAAAAGAGAAATATTTGATAAATTCTCAATGATGTATCTTAAAACAAAAGATATGTTTAGTAAAAGAATATTACCTTTATTGATATCTAGTTTTATTGTTATATCATTGTCTTTCTATGCAACAGTTTCTGGATCTAAGGAATTTTCATCTAAGGAAAAAGAGATTGTTGAGAAATATGATGATAAATTAGAATCATATAAAACAAAGGTTGATTCAATATACAAGTCTGATATTGATAAATTAAAAGTTCAAATCGAAGATAATAAGAAAAGGATTGTTGAAAAGGATGATGAACAAACAAGAATTGAATCTGGTGAAAAGATAAACTCTTCTAATAGAAGACGTGTTAATGATTTAAAAGATGAAAAGAAAGTATTATCTACCGAGATAGACAATATTTATATTAAGATAGATGAGTTTGAACAAAAGAAGAAAAAAGATATATTAGAATATGAAAAAGAACTAGATGGTAAAAAATCCAAAGATACGAATAATAATTCTAGAAATACTTTGTTTTTTATATTACTTTCAACTATTATTGAATTGTTAATTATTGTAGGGGTTTATTTTAATAAATATTTCATATTTAGATCATATAATGAAGAAAAAGAGAGATTGTATAAAAGTCCAAATTATCAAAACTTTAAGTTATATTCTTCTATACTTGACATTATATATACTAATGACACAATGATAAATGACAAATTACCTAGTTCAAAAAGTATTATTGAAATGTGTAAGATAAATAATTTAATAATACTTAAAAAGGACGTAGATAATATGTTTAAATTATTGAATAATTTGGGTGTTATTCGTTCAAGTGGTTCTGTTAAATATTTCAATAGAGAGAAAGACATGTCTATTGATCAGTTGAAAAAATATTTTAAAATTAAATAGACAATGGATAATAAATATTACAATTCTCCAATGAATTATACAGGTTCTAAGTTTAAATTACTTGGAGAATTATTGGAGAATTTTGATTATACAAAAAATAAATTCTATGATTTATTCACAGGATCTTTTGTAGTTGCAGGTAATGTATTAGATAAATATGATAAGATATATGCAAATGATATTATTGAAGATATTGTAAAAATTCATAGTTCAATATTAGAATCTGATGATATTATAAATAAAGTTAAGGAAATTTGTCCAAAAAAAGGAGAAAGTGAATTGTTTATAAAACTTAGAGAATCGTATAATAATTCAAAAACTCCGGAAAAACTTTGGGCACTTATGTTATCATCAACTAATAATATGATGCGATTCAATAAGAAGTTTTTATATAATTCTACATATGGTATTAGAGGTTGGAACTCAAGTATTGAAAAAAAAACAAATTTATGGATAGATCATATTCGACCTTATAAAGATAAAGTTGAATTTACAAGTGTTGGTTTTAGAGATGTTGAAATAATGAAAGATTGTTTTTATTATTGTGATCCACCATATGGATATATTATGAAAGACGATGGAACTATGGGAAATACACAAATTAGTGAAGCAGGTTATAATAACTATTACAATAAGCAAGATGATATTGATCTTAGAGATTATCTACACAAGATAGATGAAATAGGATCTACTTTTATGATATCTGGTATGTTAGAACATGATAATAAAAAATGTTGGATTACAAATAAACTTATAGAAGATGGATTTAACTATAAGATATTAGAATATAATTATAATAGAGTAAGTAAGAAAGGTAATAAGAAAACCGTTGAAGTTATAATATTTAATTTTTAATATATAATTAAAATAGAATTAAGTTAAAAAATGAAATATATTAAAAAGTTTGAAAATTTCTCAAAAGGTGAACAAAAAGTAATGTCAGAATTTGAATATAGTACAGAAGATAGTTTGTTATTTTCTAATATATTTAAATGTGTTTTAGAGTCTAGTGGATATGATCTAGATATTTTCAATAAAGTATCAGAAAATGTTTCTTTTTCAGATATAAATGAATCTTTATTTGATCAATTAAAGACGAATTTTGATAAAATATCATCAAAAGCTAATGATGTATCATCTAAGGGGAAAGATATCTTTAAAAAGATTTTAAATAGTACTAAAGATATATTCAATTTTGTAAAGAAGATATCTTCTGGTATTAAGGAATTTTTCTTAAAAATAATAGAAGAAGGTAAAAAAACTTTTTCAGAGTTATTTTCTAAAAATACAGAATTAAAGTCTAAGATAGAAGAATTATCTAGTACAAAAAAAGAAGGACTTACAGTAGATTTGAAAACATCAAGGAATGTAATTAAATGGTATAGAACTGAATTTTTAGATTCATTGATGAAAAAATCGGAAGATAGTATGAGTGGTGTTTTATCATCCGATGTTCAAGTAACTGAGGAATCAAGTGATGGAAATCTTTTGTCTAAGTTTATTCATAAAATAGAATCAATTCCACCATTTTCTCTTTTACATAAAGTTTCTAAGGCAGGAGAAGCAGGATCTAATCAATTGATAAAAGTTTTGAGTGATCTTACTAATTCATTAGGTGGTCCATCATTCCAATTACCAGTTATATCATTATTAATTGGTATATTATTGGAACAAGTGGTTAAAAACACAACAGGTCACTGGTTATTAGATTTAGTTGGTGCGACAACACCATTTGGAGTTGCAATTTCTGGTATTAAAATGGTTGCATTATTCATTGCATTCATTGTTTCTATTGATGCGGTTATGGGTGAAAAACTTTTAGGTTCTCATGTAGAGAACAAACATTAAAAATAAATTAAAAATAAATGGATCATTTAGATAGATATGATAGAATTCTCAGGTTAGTTACTGAGGATATTAAAATAGGAAAATATAAGTATAATTTAAAAGATGAATTATACAAATTCTATGTACATAATAATAAAAGTGCTGGCATTAGAGTTCGTAAGATAATGCAAATGCTTCGTAAGGAAAGTGTTCTAGTTAGAAAAGATGTTCAGAGAATCAAAAAGTATGAAATGTAAAAATATCCAAATTTGGATATTTTTTTTTAATATATAGGTTATTAATATAAATTTTAAATATGTATAAATTTAGTGAGTTAAATGAGAATAAGAAAGATACTAATAATGAAGATATTAGATATAAATTATTAGATATTATTGATAAGACACTTCGAATAGAGTCTTATGGTTCTGCTAGAAAAGAAATACTTATGACTACAAAAATAGTTAATAAAGAAATGTTAGTTGATGAGATATTGCGACTTTTTAACGAAAATTCTAAGGACTCTATTAGAGAAAGTCTTAATGATCTTAAAAATTACAACAAAGATTGGTATTCTATTGATAATTATATTAATACTATTGGTTTTTTGGAAAAGGAAGATACTAATGAAAGTATACTAAATTTCATTGAAACTTATAAGTCTTTTGATAATGAATTATTTTTAGAGTTGGTTAAAAGTAAGTTTAGTAATGAGAATATAGTGAGTGATATTAATAGTATTAAAACAGATGATGTTGAGATTTTAGAGAAGATAAATATATTAAAAGATATATAAAATATGACAAGTGTTAAGGAAAACATAATTGAATTGAAAGATGTTATTATAGATAAGTTAGAAAACATGTCTATTGTTAATAATATGGTTAATGTTTTCCTATTAAGTTCAAAGATAGATAAGAAAATCCTAAACGAACACACATTAACTTTTAAAAAAACATTAAATGGTAATATAATAATATCTAGTGATGTTGGGTGTGAGAAAACTATTTTTAATAATATAAAAATATATGATTGTGTTTCACTTAGAATAAATTCTGAATTTATTAATATGCTTTCTGAATTTAGTAGAGAGTTAAAAATAGGATATGTTGATAGATTTTATAAATTTATATCAAAATTTTCTTGTAAAAAATGTATATTAAGACTTATATTTAAATACTCATCAAATAAAGATTGGGTATTAATTGGAGATAATAATGATATTTATGATTTAATATCAAAATGTAAGAGTTTTGAACATAGTTTTATTGAAAGTGATTCTAATATCAAGAATATTGGTAGTGTTGTAATTAATGGTAGAAAGATAATAGTATATCAGAGTTCTAATATATCTAATAGAATATACTTTGGTAAATATGATGATGTTAGTATAATGATATCAAAAGATATTAAATTAGAACAAATAAAAAATAAACATATATTTAAACTTACTTTATATTATAAATATATACGTTCTAATAAGTTAATTCCATATATTACATTTTAATTTTTAATATATAGTATTATGGATAAATATACTGATAAATTTTTAAATGATTTTAATATACTAAAAGATGCAATAGTTGGATTTGAGTTTGAGATATATATGAAAGATCTTTCATATTATAAAACACTTGAATTATTAAATCAATATCTATCTCCAATTAAAGTTTGGGGATTTAGACAATATCATTCAGATTTTAAACCAGATTCAATGAATTTTAAATTAGAACCAGATATGTCACTTGGTAATAGTGGTTGTGAGATAATAACTGGACCAATGACATATTATGAATCTAAAATAATTTTAAATAAAATTTTAAGATTTATACGTGATTATGCATATACTACAGATAAAACTGCAATTCACTTTAATATTTCCTTTGATAAAGATTCCGGTATTGATATATCTGATATTGATATATTAAAATTGATATTAGAAGTAGATGAAGATGAGATATATAATAGTTTTCCTGGTAGAAAGAATAATGTTTATGCAAAATCAATTAAAAGTATAGTTCCATATAAATCATATGATTTTAATAATATTTCAATTGATATTATTAAAAATGTAATAAGAGTTCCAAATGATAAATATTATGGAGTTAACTTACTTAATGTTAATAATATAGATGATTCTAAAAGAATAGAATTTAGATATATTGGTGGTAAGGATTATGAGAAATCTGGTAATATTATGTATTTTTTAGACAAGTTCATAATGAATGTATATAATTCTATAAATTCGGAATATACTAAAAATAATGTGGATAGATTAGAGGAATATTTAGATAATAATATTTCAACTTTTAAAAATCTATCAAAATATGATAACTTTCTAATTGAGTTTCCGAGTATTGTTATCCAAATAGATCAATTAGGACAATATGATATAGTTAATTCATACTATGATAAAATATATGAAAGGTTATTTAATATAGTTGACTCTACGAATGATTTAAAGGATTGTATAATAAATTATGTAACTACAACACAAAGAATGGAAGTTATAAATGGTGATATAAAATTGAATATGAATATTTCAAATTATGATTTTATCAATTGTAATATGTCAAATGGAATATTTGAAAAATGTGATATTATAAATTCAGAAGTATTGAACTCACAATTATCAAATTGTAATATAAGTGGTACTAATATTACTAAGTCAAAAGTTTTAAATAGTAATTGTGAGAGTTCATATTTGAAAGATTGTTTCTTTATGAATGGATATTTTGATAGTGAGATGGATGGTGGTGTTTTCAGAAGTGGTAAAATGGGACCTTATGCAATACTTAGTTCATCCACTAAGATAATTTCGGAAATCGATAATTTCTTCAATACTAAGTTAGAAAATGATGAAGAGTTTTCATATAAAGATGGTGATAAAGCAATAAGCTTTTTTAAAAATGATAAAATATAAAAATGATAAGAAAGTATAATAAATTCGTAGAATATATTAAAGAAGAAGCTGGTATTAGAAATATTAGAAAGATAATTTCTGACCATAAAGAACAATATGGAAATACTTATGAACTTTGGTTTCATCAAGATTTAGATGGTGTTTTTTCTGCAATTTCCATGAGAGAATATCTATCTAAATATGGAATGGAATTAGTTGATTCTCATATAATTCAATATGGTGATATTGAGTATGCAATAGATAATAAAAAAGGAAATAACATGTGTGTATTGGTTGATTATGCAAACTTTAAAACAATGTTTACCATTGCAACTGACCATCACCAATCTCAAAGTGGAGAAGCATCCGGAACACAACATACAAAAACATCAAGATCTAATGCAGAAACTATATCTGGTGAAATCTCAAATACTGAAATATTTACAAGAGAAGATATTAAGTTAGTACAAATTATTGATTCTGCGGATTTTTATAAAAATAATATAAATGTGGATGAAATACGAAATGCAGTTTTTTCTCTAGACAAAGATAAATCTTCTACATTAAATAGACAATCACTTGGATTTGTTGTGAATAGATTAATACTTGCACTTAAGAACAAAAGAATAAGTGGTAGAAGTTTAGATGGAAAAAGAAATCATGTAAATAAAAACTTATTGGAATGTTTAGTAATGGATAGTTCTGCTAGTATTTATTCATTATTTTTGAATTTAAAAAATTATATAAATAATTTTGTATCATTAGAATGGGACTTTAATACTAGATCACATAATACTGAGAAAAAAATGATTACTCCTGAAGAGTTGAATGATAATATATCTAAGTATATTTTATCTAGACAAGTTAGTTTAGATGTTATAAATGATGATGATTACAATATTGTTATACAAGATGGAATAGGTGATGTATTTAAAACTGGTTCATATGATAGATATGTTGTATTTAAAAACAATATTGATACAGATTTCCTAGTTAATATATTCTCGGATGCGGGACTTATACAAGTTTCTTGTAATCCATTTAAAGATAAGATATTAGATAAAATAGATCTTGGTAATATTACAAAAGAAGTTTTAACTAAATTAAAACCACAATTATCAAAAATAAATATTAGTCTATCAGATATTAAGTCAATGAATGAATCATTAATTGATAAAATGTATAAAAGATATGGTAAAGAATATAATCCAGTTGGTTTTAAATATGAAGATTTATTAAATAGTTATAGTGATGTTATGATATATTTAAAAGATTCTAATGATAGTAAATCAGTGTCTAATCTAGATCTTAGTTTAAATTTAGAATTATCTAAGAAGATAAAAGAATGTTTTTCTAAATTATATAAAGATTGGACGTTAGATGAAAAGAATGAAATGTCAAAAATTAAAATTCCAATATTGAATATAATTTTAAGAAATTCTGGTGGTCATGCTAGTATAACTAATATTCAAGGACTTACTTATTTATCAACTAGAAAGGACCTACTTAAAATATTATTTAAAACAGAAGATTATAAACAAGTAGTTAAATATATTGCAAATACTTTTGTTGAAATACTTAAAGAGAAAATAGATGCTGGTGGTGAGGTTTCATATAATTATGATCAAACTATGAATTTAGGGGATTCTATAATATCAGAAAACTATGAATATTATATATCAGATAATGGAAATTTAAATAAAGTTTCTAAGGATTATTTTATAAAAAATGGGATAAATTTATCAACAAATTCTAAAAATCCAATTGATAATAGTAAAATATTCAAGATAGATATTAATGATAAGAAAGTAATTGGACATTTTATTTAAAAATGTTCTTAGAAAGCAAGATAATTTTATATATACTTTATAAATTTTATAAAAAGTGTGTATGCAGTTTTTTTGTGTTTTTGTAAGAACAAAGAAAAAGTTTGATAAATATATTAAAGTTAATGCTATTAAAAATAAGTATATAATTGATATTAAGAAAATTATTGACGAAGAAGAGATAATTGATTATAATAAAGAAAAAACTTATATAAAGATACTTATTTTACAAAAGATTCAAATGGCAGTTGAAAGGAATAAAGATATTTATTATATTCCGGATTTTGATAATGAATTTTCCATAGAAAAAATCTTAAATATTAGGAAAATATTAGGAAAGGGTAATAATTTCAATGTACTTATATTCTATAATGAATTTAAGAAAGATATAAATATATTAGATGATGTTATAGGAAATCTATCCAAATTTGATAATAGTCAAATTATTAGAGATTATTAAAGATACAATGAATGTATCTTTTTTTTATATATATAAATAAAAAATCAATATGGCAATAATTGGTTCTTCTCCACTAGGTCTTACATTTGAAAGTACAGAATCTACCTCACTAACAGTTGGTAAGTATGAGAAAAGTAAGATAGTTGGTGATGAGAATTTATATAAATCTATATTTCAAAATACTGCATTTTCAATGTATGGTAAAACAAGTGATCCTGAAACTGGTAAATTATTATCAGACTCTAAAAACAGTGATTATCATAATGAAGATGTATATGATATATCAACATTATCTATATTAGAATATACTTCACAATATCAATCTATGTTATTGACACCTTCGGATTTTGCATATTTAAAAGATGTTGGAGTTTTTCCAAATAATAGATTAATTATTGCTAGAAGATTTTCTTCCCCAGTTTCAGATGACTTGACATCAATAACTAATAGAGATGTAACTCCATTATCAACATTAATTTCTTGGGTACCAGATGGAAATGATTTTATAAAAATGAGTTTTGGTGAAGTATGGGAAAAGACAACAGATGGTTCTTTTAAGGGAATATTAAATGATATTGGTAAGGATATAACAACTCCTGGTATTGGCAATATTGCAGCGAGTGGTATGGGTGCTATCCCACTGCCTGGATTTATGGAGGGACTTCAATATAAAGTTATGAAAGAAATGGGTATTACTGAGGGTCAAATCCCAGGTGGTAATCCAAACTTAATTAGAGATTCAATGAAGAGAAAAACATTGGATGATTCAACTGCGGGATCTGGTCTAAAATGTGATTTTACAATAGAGA
>JACCDH010225154.1_pt1 | contig 10450 bp, 10 predicted proteins | sample 7442481 | NCBI WGS metagenome assembly JACCDH01 (sample SAMN15323433, study PRJNA562643) | freshwater metagenome | isolation source: river surface water | place: USA:Blue River Watershed | collected 2017-08-15
ATTAGTAACAGAAATTGACAAAGTTGGTTTGCATGAATTTAAAGTAAAATTGCCAGTGCAGTTTTTAGCACCAAATAAATTTAAACTTACTTTTGGCTTGCATCAACCTAATGTGGAATTGATTGATTACCTTGAAGAATGCTTGTCTTTTGAGATTGTAGAAACAGGCTCCGATTTGCATATGTATAGCAATAGTGATTATGGTTGTGTTTTTGTTGATTGTAATTGGATATTATCATAGATTTTAATTAAATAAACAACAATATTTTAAAATGAATAAAATTAAAAAAATTATAATTGCAATATGCCCACCGATAATATTGAAAAGTATATATAAAATAAGGAATAAAAAAACTGCAATAAATACAAACAATAAACAAGTTATAGTTTCAAATACTAATAAGCAGGATTTAGATTTGTATTGGGATCCTGTAATGGCAGAATTACTTGAAACTTGGGGTGAAGATCATGCTTGGAATGAAATACAAATGTTATTAATAGAGGCTAAAGGAAAAGTTCTTGATATAGCTTGTGGTACAGGTATAACAATAAATATAGTTGCAAAAAATGATAATTTTGAAGTACATGGATGTGATATTTCTGATTTCCTGATTGAAAAAGCGATAAATAGAGGGATTAATCAAGAAAGACTAAAAGTATGTGATGCTACAAACATGGATTGTTATGAAGATAATTCTTTTGATTATTCCTATTCAATTGGGTCCTTAGAGCATTTTACAGATACTGGAATTCTTAAATTTGTTGAAGAAGTTCATCGAATTACAGTAAATTTATCATTTCATATGGTTCCTATATCAAGGAATGGAGTTGATAATGGATGGATTACGCCTTACCAAAGCTATTATAATAATTCTGAAGAATGGTGGATGGAAAAGTTTAAATCAAAATATAAAAATGTGCAAAGTATTAATTCTGGATGGAAAGATGAGATTTCAATCGGTAAGTGGTTTATTTGTTCCAAAAATTGATGCTCTCTATAACAATATAATTTACAGAAATATTTAAAATAATGCTCAAAAAAATTATTAGAAAAGCTTACAATTATTATTCAAACCAAGATGTTCAAAAAGTAATAGAGAGTCAAAATAATAATAAGGAAAATTACTTTAAAAACGGTCAGATTCCTTGGTCAGAAGGTTATGTGACCCATAAAGAAGAATCAATTATTACTAGTATTTCTAGTGCTGCTATTTTAGAAAAATTTTCAAAAAAAACAATACCTACTAATTACGGTTATCGCTTAGATGAACGAATTGTAGAGTATCCTTGGATTTTTGCTAATCTAAAAAATGATGAATCAATTTTTCTGGATGCAGGTTCTACATTCAATTTCGGCTATTTATTGGAAAATGAATTAATCGAAAAAAAAGACAAATATATCTATACTTTCTATCCTGAAGATAAGAGTTTTAATCATAAAAGAATATCCTATATCTATGGTGATTTAAGAGATTTGCCTTTTAGAAATAATTTTTTTGAGGAAATAGTTTGCCAATCCACCATTGAGCACATTGATATGGATAATTCAATGTATGGATATGATTTGAAATCAACTTTGGAACACGATAAAAACAAGAGTTATGAATATCTAAAAGTTATTGATGAATTATTGAGAGTTTTAAAAACCAATGGACAATTATTGCTGACTTTTCCTTATGGTAAATTTGAAAATCACGGTTTTTTTCAACAGTTTGATGATGAGATGGTAAATAGAATAACTGATAAAATGAAAGATTTAGGAAGTTTTGAATTAACTTTTTTTAAATATTTGCCACATGGATGGATTGTAGCCTCTCAAGAGGAATGTAATGAAGCGGAATCTTATAATCCTCATACTCAAATAGGAAAGAAGGATGATTTCGCAGCACATAGTAGAGCAATTTGTTGTGTAAAATTTATTCAAATTAAATGAAAATCTTAATCATAGGTTCCAAAGGATTTATTGGCAGTCATTGTGTGGATTATTTTGAATCCAAAGGATTTGAGGTTTTTCAAGCAGATATTAATGTGTCCTTGGAGTCGAATTATTATCAAATAGAAACCCATAATGCTGATTTTTCATTGCCGTTCAAGGAAAATCAATTTGATGTTTGTATTAATGCTTCGGGTTCAGCCCATGTGGGATTTTCATTCGAGAATCCATCCAAGGACTTTGAATTGAATGTGGTCAATGTTCAAAAAATAGTGGTAGCCATCAGGGATTATAACAGTAGTTGTAAGTTAATTAATTTTTCGAGTGCTGCAGTCTATGGCAATCCAAAATTTTTACCCATAACAGAAAATAGTAGTTGCAAGCCCTTGTCGCCCTATGGTTTTCATAAACTCCAGAGCGAGTTATTGCTAACAGAATACCATAGTTTTTTTGGTTTAAATACCTGTAGCCTTAGAGTTTTTTCAGCTTATGGACCAAGATTAAAAAAGCAATTGTTTTGGGATTTGTACCAAAAAACCATTCAAAGCGAAGATGTTTCACTTTTTGGAACAGGGAACGAAACCCGTGATTTTATTTATATTGATGATTTATTACAAATTATAGATTTGGTTATTCAAAACTCTCCTTTTCAAGGTTCTATATACAACGTTGCCAGTAATCAAGAAATAACCATTGCCAGTGCAGTACAAATTTTCCTGGATGAGTTTTGTCCTGAGAAAAGACTGGTGTTTACTGGAGAAGTGAAAGTGGGTGACCCAAATAATTGGCTTGCCGATATGGAAATCATCAGAAAGTATGGTTTTAAACCCCAATATGATTTATCTTTGGGACTTAAAAAATACGTTGAATGGCTCAACGAAAACGAGTAGGGATTATTTACAACTTCGATGAAAATTGGATAGGAGGCGCTTATTACATTCAAAATTTAATTCGTTCTTTAAATTTTCTTCCTAAAGAAAAACAAATTTCATTGTATATTTTAACCAAGGATAAATACCAGTTTCTAGAATTGCAAAAAGTGACAGGCTATCCTAAACTGAAGTTTATTCAATACAAACCGCAATTCAACAAATTTGAACAATTGCTCAATAGAATAACTCAAAAACTTTTCAAAAGGAAGTTGATTGTAAAAAAAGTGAAGTTGGATTGGGTTTTTCCGCTTTATGGAGTTCCTCAAGATTTAAAACATATAAAAGAAGTGGTTTTTTGGATTCCGGATTTACAAGAAAAATATTTGCCTAATTTATTTTCTCTTGAAGAGGTTTGTAGCCGGCAATCAAGTTATGAAAATATGATAGCTTTAAACTTTCCAATTGTTTTTAGCAGTCAGTCCGCTTTAAATGATTTTAATACTTTTTTCCCTGATTCAAAAAACAAAAAAAATGTTTTGCAATTTGCAGTAATTCACCCAGATTTAAATTTAAAGAATATTGAGGAAGTGAAAGCAAATTACGGAATAGAAGGAGACTACTTTTTTTCGCCTAACCAGTTTTGGCAACATAAGAATCAAAAAGCTATTATTGAAGCCACCAAAATTTTGAAGAAAAAAGGAATTGCGGTAAAAATTGTTTTCACAGGTAAAGAACACGATTATAGAAATCCTGACTATATTGCTAATTTGAAGCAAAAAGTTATTGATTATAAGTTAGAAAATGAAATCATTTTTTTAGGTTTTATTGATCGAATTGACCAACTTGTGCTCATGCAAAATGCCCAAGCCATAATTCAACCTTCCTTGTTTGAGGGATGGAGTACTGTTGTCGAAGACGCAAAAGCTTTGAATCAAACGCTAATAGTTTCAAATATTGCTGTTCATAAAGAGCAATTACAAGATAAAGCTTATTTCTTTTCTCCTGACGATTATGCTGAATTAGCAACTAAAATAATGGAAGTAATTGAAAATCCTGTGAACAAATTGAGATATGATTTGGATTATACTGTTAACATTAAAAAGTTTGGTCATAATCTAATAGCAACAATAAATAGCAACTAAGTTTTTTTAAAATTCATAAAAAACTTACCCTCATCACCATCAACTACAACAAGTTCTAATGAGGGTTTTTTACTTTTGGACTTTTATGAAAACTTTTACTCCTGATTTGGATTTTTTGTTGCCATAAAAAAGTCCTCAACTGCCATTTTATAAGATATGATTAAAAAAACCACTAGTATAGGAACATTTTACAGCCTGATAAACGGAATCGTCAACTGGGATTTAATATAATGATGTTTGGTATAAGCTGAAAATATAGATAATTTTGTATTGTGTAAAATACAAAAAACAGCTATATTTGTCTTTTAAATAATGCAAAATATGGAAATGATACAAAAAAAGCATTTAAATCTAATCAGTCAAACTGAATTTGGTTTTGAGCGGTATTTATTAAATTCACTTCCTTGGGAGCAACGATTATTGGGTATAAAAGGAGCAAGAGGAGTGGGAAAGACTACACTTTTTTTGCAATATATAAAGAAAAACTACGGGTTTTCGTCAAAAGCATTGTACGTTTCCTTAGACAATTTGTATTTTTCGGCCCATACATTGAGCGATTTGGTAGAAGATTTTGTAAACAAAGGAGGCGAGCATTTGTTTGTAGACGAAGTGCATAAATATCCCAATTGGTCATTAGAACTTAAAAATATTTATGACAATTATCCCAAATTGAAAGTAGCTTTTACGGGTTCTTCATTGCTCGAAATATTGAATGCTCGTGCCGATTTAAGCAGGCGTGCCTTGGTTTTTGAAATGCAAGGATTGTCCTTTCGAGAGTTTTTAAAGTTTCGCCATAACATTGACTTGCCTTCTATTTCTCTCGAAGAATTGCTGGAAAATCATACCCAAATAGCACTCGATAGCAATGCGGAATTTAAGCCCTTGGCAATGTTTGAAGAGTATTTAAAAGTAGGTTATTATCCTTTTTACGATAGTAACAGGCTGTTTTATTACAAGCAATTACAGGAAATTATCACTATGATTTTGGAAATAGAATTGCCCTTATTGCGTAAAACCGAGGTAGGCATGCTGTTTAAAATCAAGCAGTTAATTTATATTATTAGTCAATCCGTACCTTTTAAACCCAATATTTCGGCATTGGCAAACAAAATCCAAGTTACACGAAAAACAGTTGTCGACACTTTGTCTTATTTGCAAGATGCCGGTATTTTGAATATGATTTATAAAGATAATTTTGGAGTAAGCCTATTACAAAAACCAGAGAAAATTTATTTAGAAAACACTAATTTTGCCTATGCTTTGAGCAGTACTGAACCGAATATTGGTGCTATTCGAGAAATTTTTTTTTTGAATCAAATCAAGGAGCAACATCGAGTAAGTTACAGCGAAAAAGTTGATTTCACTGTAAACGAAAAGTATTTGTTTGAAATAGGCGGAAAAAATAAAGGCAAATCACAAATTGTTGGTTTAGAAAATGCGTATCTTGTCCAAGATCAAATTGCTTTTGGAGTAGGAAATACCATCCCATTATGGCTGTTTGGGATGCTGTATTAGGGGTTAATAAAAAAACTAAAAAATATAAGTTGTACACATGATTCCAAAACTCACCATCATCACCATCAATTACAACAACCTAGAAGGGTTGAAACGAACTGTTGAGAGTGTCCTGAATCAAACTTGGCAAGAGTTTGAGTATATCGTTATTGATGGTGGTTCCAATGATGGAAGTGCTGAATATATCGAGAGTCAAAGCGAACATATTGATTATTGGGTCAGCGAACCCGACAAAGGAATTTACAATGCGATGAACAAGGGGATTGCAAAAGCTAGGGGAGAGTATTTGTTGTTTTTGAATAGTGGGGATCATTTGTATAGTGCCAAAGTGCTCGAAGAAAACTATGGTAAGATAGCTGATTTTGATTTGATTTATTTCAATATCCAAAACATTGGAGTGAATTTCTCCAAGATAATTTCCTATCCCGCTATTTTGCGCTTCTCTGATTTGTATTTTGATATTTTGTCCCATCAAGCCACTTTTTTTAGAAAAGATCTTTTTGGTCGAGTGGGTTTGTATGATGAAAACTTGAAGATTGTATCCGATTGGAAGTTTATGATTGTGGCATTGTTCAAATACCATTGCAGTTATTTGAAAGTCGATGAAACACTTTCTACATTTTATTTGGATGGCATAAGTTCCGTTATGGAAAACAGGGAAATGGTTTATAAGGAAAGAGACCTTGTTTTGAATTCCGATTTCAAAGGCTATATGGAGGACATCAATCAATTGCTAGAGTTGAGAACCACTGTTTCTAACTTGAGGAAGTCAAAAAAAATAGCTTGGTTGGTCAAATGGGGTCTAATTCAAAAGTTTTAATATGAGTAAGCCAAAAGTTTCCATCATTGTTCCCTGCTACAATCAAGCTCAATATTTGGATGAAGCTTTGCAATCGGTATTAGACCAAACCTATCAAAATTGGGAGTGTTTGATTGTCAATGATGGTAGTCCCGACAATACCGAAGAAATTGCCAATAAATGGGTGGCTAAGGATAGCCGTTTTATTTATTTGCCTAAAGAAAATGGGGGAGTAAGCAGTGCTCGGAATTTAGGAATCGACAAAGCCACGGGAGAGTATCTTCAATTCTTGGATTCGGATGATTATTTAGACCAACAAAAATTAGAATTGTCTTTGGAGCAAATTGAAAAAAGAGCTGATACCACTCTGGTTATTTCCAACTTCCGGATGTTTACTACAAATCCTGGAAAAACGACAAAACCTTTCTGCCATTTAAACGCCCAATTATTTACTTTTGAAAATATGCTTTATCGGTGGAACGAAAGTTTTTCGATTCAGGTACAATGCGGTTTTTTTCATTCTTCCTTATTTGAAACCATACGATTTCCAGAAGATATTTCGGCGCAAGAGGATTGGATTGTCTGGGTCAGGGTTTTTAAAAAGGGTTGTACAGTTTTTTTTATAGACGAGCCTCTAGCCTTGTATCGAACAAATCCAAACAGTAGAATGAATACAAAGGGTTTGAGTGATGACCATCTGAAAGCCTGCGCATATTTTGGAAGTTTTTTGTCTGAGGAGGAATATCAGCAGTTTGCGCTTGTTCTGCTTTCGAGGTATTATAAGTTATATATTGATTACAAATTCAGATTAAGCAATACTAAAAACTCGAATAGTTATCAAACGGGTTTAATGATAAAGAAAGTTTTAAAAACAATGGGTGTTTTGACATTATTCAAGCGTTTTTTACCTTATATTTTTAATTTAAAACTAAATAAATGATATTTTTTCTATGCTTGCCATCATGATCCCCTATTACAAACTGACTTTCTTTGAAGAAACCTTACAGTCCCTGGCGGATCAAACCGATCAACGTTTCAAAGTGTATATAGGCGATGATGCCAGCCTTGAAAGTCCTACTGACTTATTGGCTCAATATCAAGGAAAATTTGATTTTGTTTACCATCGGTTTGAATCCAATTTGGGCGGGATATCCTTGCCCCAACAATGGGCACGCTGTATCGCTTTGTCTGGTCAGGAGGAATGGTTGATGATTTTGGGTGATGATGATTATTTGGGGGAAAATGTAGTAGAGGAATTTTACCGTCAGTTGACCGCGTTTCAATCAAAGACCAATATCGTGCGATTTGCTTCGCGAACGATAGTGCAAGAGGGAAATTATAAAGCCACTATTTGTGTCCATCCTGTTTGGGAAACTGCCCCTGATGCCTATTTGAGGAAATTCAAATTCTTAACCCGAAGTTCGCTTTCGGAGTATGTTTTTTCTAGAAAAAGTTACGAGAAGTATGGGTTTTATGATTACCCTTTAGGGTGGAATAGCGATGATAGGGCTTGGATAGATTTTTCCGGAGATAAACCCATTTATAGTATAAATGAAGCCATAGTTTGTTCGAGATTATCCGCCATCAACATCACCGGGAAAAAGGATAATTTAGAATTGAAAAACGCTTCTTTAGTTCTGTTTTATCGGTTTTTAATTCAAAATAAGATCCAGTATTATAGTAAATTTGACAGAGTAAAAATCATCCGACAATACCATTATGTATTACAGTGCACAAAGAAATTAGATAGCACCGATAGACTGTTTTTATTTAAAAATTATTTGAAAAACACAAGCGCATCCGTAGTCGTTGGATTTATAAAAAAATACGTCTAATGATCATACAAAAAGTGAAAAATCACAAATGAATCCCACAGTAACCATCATCATGGCAACCTACAATAGGGCGCATTTTATCTTAGAAACACTAAGGTCTGTGCAGGCACAGACTTTTTTAGATTGGGAGTGCCTTATCATTGATGATGGCGGAACGGACAATACCATGGAAGTAATTGCACCAATTTTGGAACAAGATACTCGATTTCAGAATAGCAAACGTCCTGATACTTATAGTAAGGGATTGCCAGGTTGTCGCAATTATGGTTTGGATTTAGCCAAAGGGAAATACATTATTTTTTTTGATGATGATGATATTCCACATCCCCAAAATCTGGAGTGTTGTGTTGCTGAATTATCCAAAAGCGATATTTCATTTTGCCGCTACATTCGAGAGGTTTTTGTAAATGATTTTGATTATAAATTTGATTATTCCAAAGACTATACTTCATTTCATATTGACAAACAAGATATTGAAAAAATGTTAAAAAATGAGCTCCAGTTTAATTCTTGTGCTGTGATGTGGAAAGCATCTTGTTTTAAATCCAATCGTTATGCTGAACAATTAATGTTTGCAGAGGAATGGGAATTGTATTCTAGAATTGTATCTTCTGGTTTTTGTGGAATATCAATAAATAAGACCTTGTTTTACGGCAGAAAACATCCTCAATCCAATACGGGAGAATATGACCGAAAAAATCCTATTCGTAAAGCGTCTTATGCAGAAGCTGTTTTGTTGGTTGTACAAAATCTAAAAGAAAAGCAGTTATTGACCTATTCCTTAAAGCGTTATTTTATTGCTTTTTCGATAGATTTTGAAGAATATTATTTATTTAAAGGGATAGTAAATGTCTTAGAATTGTCTATATTTGAAAAACTAAAATGGCAACTATTTTATACGGTTTTGCCTTTGAGGTTGAAGCTGCATCGAATGAAAAAAAGTATTGGAAAGAAGATAAAATCATTGATTTTTTTAGGATTAATTCCTATATAACTTGAACTCTAGGATATAGAAATTTAACTAATAAGAAGTAATAAATGAAATTTTTAGTAATAGAACAAGATTTAAGAGTATGGGGAACTAGTCAGGGTATTATATCCCGTTCTTTTTTGGCAAAATTGCGAACTGCCTATCCCGAATCTGTTATTGATGTTGTTTATTTAAAACCGGATAATAGTGAGGATCGATTGGATTTATTGCCGGTGGACTCTATCGAATCTTTTGTCTTGGATTTAAAATTTTCTTTTTTTACTAAATTGTACAATAAAATCTATTGGAGATTATTTCATGTATCCTTGATCTGGAATCATGTTTACAAAGTATATGGTTCTTATATGGCAAAAGTAAATTTTGACTCATATGATCATATTTTTATAAGAAGTGCAGGTATAGAGCACGAAACCATTTTAGGGGCTAAAAATCTGCCTATTCTAAAAAAAGCAATTGTTAACTTTCATGATCCCTATCCTTTATTTTGGTATCCTGGCTCCAAGAGTCCGTTAACCAATCTGGAGTTATTCCGATTAAAAAATATGTATGAAGTGGTCAACCAAGCCAAAACCTGTATGAGTTCGGCCAGTTTCATGGCGGAGGACTTACAAGCCTTATACGGTTCTAGAAAGAAATTTTACCACTTGCCCCATCAATACGACGAGAGTGTTTTTGATTTAACCGATGTCACTACTATTTTGAAAAAGAATAAAAAAATATTGATTTCCTATCATGGAGCCATCCAGTTCGGGAGAGAAGTAGATCTTCTTTTAGATGCTTACGAAGATTTGGTTGAAACCAATCCATTATATAGCGAAAATACAGAGTTTGTTTTACGATTAAAAGGAATCAATGTGGCCCAATTAGCTAAAAAACATGAAAAGACTAATAATATTGTAATTTTGAATACCACCAGTTTCTCCAATTCCTGTCACGAACAAATGTATGAAGCAGACATCAACATCATTCTGGAAAATGGTCCTTTGTATTGCAATATTTTGGTCGGAAAGGCTCCGTTTTTGGCGGCTACACAAAAACCCATACTTTCCATTTCTCCTGAAAGAAGCGAAATGAGACGCATAATTGCAGATCCTCAGTATATTGCAACTTGCACCGATCAGGCGGAAATCAAACAAAAACTAGAAAATCTGATACTCGGCAGACTGAATTCTCAGGAGCCTGTATATCCGTTTGGAGATTATTTTTCGGATGAAAATTTTAAAAGGATGTTGGAAGCTGCATTATTCGAAAAGAATATTTAATAATTATTAATACTTTATTTTGAAACTATTCCCTTTACCTTCTTCATGCTCATAACTATAAAAAATATAATAAAAGATGAATAATCCTAAAATAGCTATCC
>JACCDH010589170.1_pt1 | contig 10450 bp, 5 predicted proteins | sample 7442481 | NCBI WGS metagenome assembly JACCDH01 (sample SAMN15323433, study PRJNA562643) | freshwater metagenome | isolation source: river surface water | place: USA:Blue River Watershed | collected 2017-08-15
CACGTCTTGGTTAAACGGCAGAGGCTGCAACAAGTTGAGCCAGTAGTGCAAGCACACGCGTGTGGACTCGGTGCTGTCGTGAGCGGCACGCTCGTAGTTCCACGCGGCCCATGCCAACTTCTTTTTGGGCATGACAGACGTGGCGGTATGCAGCACGGCGCGGTTGGGGTGGTAGCGAATGGCGCTGAGGGTAGCTTGCTCTTGTGCCGTTGGCTCGGCCAACATGGCCAGCGATTGGTCGGCGTGGCTGGCCAAAATCACTTTGTCAAAACGCTCTGCGCCTTGGTGCGTTTGAAGGGTCACGCTGTGGGCGTCGCGCTCGATTTTGAGCACGGGGGTGTTGAGGCGTTTGTCGGCGATGCGAGCCAAGATCTTTTCAACATAGTGGCGTGCGCCACCCGCCACGGTGTACCACTGGGGGCGGTTGTTCACTTGGATCAGGCCATGGTTGTGGCAGAAGCGAATCATGGTCGCCACAGGAAACTTCAGCATTTGGTCGGTGGGGCAACTCCAAATGCAGCCGAGCATGGGTAGCAAATACCAATCGCGAAATGCATCGCTGAACTTGTGCGAGAACAAAAAGCCACTCAATGGCTGCGCCAATTCGTGGTCTTGGTTGCGTTCGGCCAACTCGGTGGCCAGCGTGTTGAAGCGAATCACATCGCGCAACATGTTCAAGAAGCTGGGCTTGAACAAATTGCTGCGTTGAGCAAACACTGTGTTGAGGTTCGCGCCATTCCACTCCAAAGCGCCCCGCCCATTTTTGTGCGGCACTTGCACCGAGAAAGACATGTCGGATTTGGCGGTGGTGACGTCCAGCTCTTTGAAGAGCGCAATCAAGCCCGGGTAGGTGCGTTCGTTGTAGACCAAAAACCCGGTATCGACGCCGTGGGTTTGCATGCCTGTGGGCGTGGGAAGAGTTACGTCTACCGTGTGGGTGTGACCGCCGAAATAGTCACCCGCTTCAAACAAGGTGATCTCGGCCTTGCCATGCAAATGATGCGCGGCCGACAGGCCCGAAATGCCTGAGCCAACAATGGCGATGCGTGGCTTCATTGGGTGGCACCTTTCATGGCCAGTTGTTTTTCAATTTCTTGCACAAAGCTTTTGTCTTGTGGGCCGGTCATGCTGCTAAAGCTCTTGACGTCTTTGCCGTCACGGCTGATGACGTATTTGTAAAAGTTCCACTTCGGGGTCGTGCCACTTTGCTCCGCCAGCTGTTTGAACAAAGGCAATGCGCCCGAGCCTTTGACTGTGGTTTTGACAAACATGGGGAACTTCACGCCAAAGGTGTTTTCGCAAAAGTCGGCGATCTTGGCGTTGCTCTCAGGCTCTTGTGAAAAGTCGTTGCTTGGAAAACCCAGCACCACCAAGCCCCGCTCTTTGTATTTGGCGTGCAAGGCCTCAAGGCCTTTGTACTGTGAGGTAAAGCCGCAAAAGCTGGCGGTGTTCACGACAACCACCACTTGACCCGCATACTGGCAAAGATTTTGTGGTTTTTCATCCTGCAGGCGAGCTACGGTGTGTTGCAACACGGGTGGACAGGCCGAAACCCCAGCAACCACGCCTTCGGCGGCGTGAGCAGGTGTCGCCAGCCAATGCAGCAAAGTCGTCAAAACAAAAACAAAACGTAATTTCATGCCAAATCCTCACCTGTTTGGTAGACAATCATGGCGTAGTATTGCACTTTTGTCTAGGACATAAATTGTCCTTGTCCAACCATGGGGGATTGCTGTTCATGAACTCACGCGACGATCATTCCAACCTGACGCTGTCTATCGCTGCTGTCGAGCGTGACACCGGCATTGGTAAGGACACCCTGCGCGTGTGGGAACGTCGCTACGGCTTTCCTGTGCCTGGGCGCGATGCCAACGATGAGCGTAGTTACCCCATGGCGCAGGTTGAAAAGCTGCGCGTCATCAAGCGTTTGATGGACCAGGGTCATCGCCCTGGCCGCATCGTGGCGCTGCCCATGGATGTGTTGCAACACCTCAGCCGCGGCGAGGCCAGTTTGCAAGATGGCGCTGTGGCCCATGTGCCACAACGTGAGGATTTGGCGGCTTATATTGAAATGCTGAAAACGCAAGATCACGAAGGCATACGTCGTGAGCTGCTTAAAACACTGTCGCAACACGGTCTACAGAATTTCGTAGTGGATGTGGTGGCTCCGCTGACCTCGATGGTGGGGGACGGTTGGGCCAGAGGTGACATTGCCGTGCACGAAGAGCATCTCTACACAGAGTGCGTGGGCAGCTTGATGCGTCAGGCCATCGTGTCTATTCCTCAGGTATCCAGCGGTGAAGGGCCAACGGTCTTGCTGACAACTTTTCCGCAAGAGGCCCACGGATTGGGCTTGTTGATGGTTGAAAGTTTGTTGACCTTGCAAGGCTGTCGTTGCGTGTCGTTGGGCACGCAAACGCCAGTACGCGACATTGCACAAGCTGCCATGGCGCACTCGGCCGATGTGGTGGCCTTGAGCTTTAGTGTCAACATGAACCCCAACCACGTGGCAGACGGTTTGCTTGAGCTCAACAACTTGTTACCTGATTCAGTCGAAGTTTGGGCGGGTGGTGCAGCTCCAGCATTGCGTCGTCGCCAGATTGAGCGGGTACGCGTCATGCATGAGCTCGGTGCGATTGAGCGAGCAGTCAAAGACTGGCGCGAACAAAAAAGCAAATATGAGAACAAGACCAAAGACTGGTCTTGATATGTGAATGCCTGTCAGGGTGACGCCTAGAATGAGCGCACCATGACAGATACTGCTTTTTCACCGCCTGTATTTCTATCTAAATTAGCCTCTCGACAAGAGGCTGCGCAACGCATGGCCGCTTTGCGTGCCAACGGGCCCGTCGTGTTCACCAACGGTGTGTTTGATGTGCTGCACCGCGGCCATGCTTCATACCTGGCGCAGGCCCGCAGCTTAGGCGGCAGTTTGGTGGTGGCTTTGAACAGCGATGCTTCTGCTAAGCGTTTGGGCAAAGGCCCAGACCGCCCGCTGAACAACGAACTCGACCGAGCTGCCCTGATGGCTGCCCTTGAATCGGTGAGTTTGGTGACTTGGTTTGACGAAGACACACCGCTGGAAATCATCACCGAGCTACGACCCGACGTGTTGGTCAAGGGTGGCGATTACGACATGAGCAAATTGGCCGAAACCAAGGTGGTCGAGGGCTATGGCGGTCGTGCCCAAGCCATTCCTTTTGTGGATGGCTACTCGACCACGGCGCTGGTAAAGAAGATTCGCCAAGGCTAAGCGACGGGCTTAACCAAACACCGCCTGCCACAAAGCCTTGATGGCGGCACATTCTTTTTCTAGCTCAGTCGCTGGTACTTGTGTTGGTTGTTCATCCAAACGTGCGCGGTGCTGCACACGGCGTAGCTCACGGTAGGCACTGCCTGCTGCTTCGCCCACGCCCGCAGGTAGCAAGCCTACTTTTTCGGCGCTGAGCAGCAAGGCAATGTTGCCCACGTTGGCCAACAAGCTTGGGTGTTGCTGGGCATGCGCCAGCACCAAATACTGCACTGCAAACTCCACATCTACCATGCCGCCGGCGCTGTGCTTGACATCAAACAAGTCAGGCTTTGCAGTGTGAGCTGCGCGCAACTTGTCGCGCATGGCCACAATTTCTTGGCGCAGCGCAGCTTGGTCGCGTTTGGCATTGATGACATTGGCACGCACGGCATCAAAGCGTGCTTGTAGCTCTGGTGACCCTAGGCAAAACCGCGCACGTGTCATGGCTTGGTGCTCCCAAGTCCATGCGGTGTTCTCGCCGCGTTGGCATTGGTAGTCGGCGTAGGCTTCGAACGTGGACACCAAGAGTCCCGAATTGCCGTTGGGCCTCAGGGCTGTGTCGATTTCGTACAAATCGCCATCGCCTGTTTTAACAGTCAGCCAGTTGATGAGTTTGCGCACATAGGCCGAGTAAATTTCGCCGGCGCGTTCGTGCGTGTCTTCGTACACAAACACGATGTCCAAGTCGCTGCCATAGCCCAATTCTTTGCCGCCCAATTTGCCGTAGGCGAGGATGGCAAAGAGGGGCTCGTCGCGGTGGCGTTGTTTGAAGTTTTGCCATACCCAGCGGCTGGTGACTCTGAGCACACAGTCTGCCAAAGCGCTCAAGTCGTCTGCCACTTGTTCAACGGTGATACGTCCTTCCACATCGCGCGCCAAGGTGCGGAATACTTCGGCATGGTGTGCACGACGCAAGAGGTTTAGCAAAGTTTCTTCGTCGGCTTGCCCTGTGGACTGCAAAGAGGCAAGGCGACGTTCAAGTTCCTCTTCAAACTCAGCAGCCACAAAACGCTCGCTCAGCATGGCTTCGCCGGCAAGCTCGTCGATCACGCCAGGGTGTTGCTGCAAATATTTGGCCGGCCAACGTGCCAGGCCCAACAAGCGCATGAGTTGTTCGTGCACACGGGGGCGCTCCATCAGCAGCGCCAAATAGCTTTCACGGCGCAGCAGCGGCTCCATCCAGTCGGTCCAGCGCACAGCGGCTTCTTCACTTACGCGGCCATCGTCAATCCAGGCATTGGTGCGTTGCAAAAGTTTGAGCAAACGTTGCACACCGTCGTCGCGCAAGGCGCGCACACGTGGCTGTTCAGACCAGTATGTGACGCGTTCACGCAAGCGAGGGCTCAAGTCGGGCAGCAAAGAGGCCAGGTCGACATAGTCGTTTTTGGGTGTGCAGCCTTTGCAATCGCCTTTGTTGGAGGCGTCGGGTTTGTCGCCCAAGCCCAGCAAGCGGTCAAACTCTTGGGCTACCAGTTCGCGGTGGCTGTCGAGCTGGCTTAAAAAGTCGCACACATCGCCAAAGCCCAGCGTGAGTGCCATCCAGTTCAAGTCATCGTCGTTGGTGGGCAGCACATGTGTTTGTTGGTCGTCCAGGTATTGAATGCGGTGCTCGATTTGACGCAAAAACACATAGGCCTTGGCCAGTGCATCTGCTGTAGCAGCAGGCATCAGGTTGGCTTGGCTCAAACGCTGCAAGGCTTGCAGCGTGGGCCGTGTGCGCAGCTCAGGGAAATGACCGCCGCGCACCACTTGCAGCAGCTGTACCGTGAATTCAATTTCACGAATGCCCCCGCGCGACAACTTCACATCATTGGCGCGCTCAGGCCTGCCCGCGCTCTGCGTGATCGAGTGTTTGCGAATTTGTTGGTGCAAACCACGCAGTGACTCAAATACGCTGTAGTCCAAATAGCGGCGAAACACAAAGGGCAGCACCGTGTCACGCAGCTCGAATGCGTTGGCTTTAGCAGTGAAGGGCGCCACCACACGGCTCTTGAGCCATGCAAAGCGCTCCCACTCGCGGCCCTGCACCAAGAAATACTCTTCCAAGGCTTGGCGCGACACCACGCTCGGCCCCGAATTGCCGTTGGGGCGCAAGGCCAAGTCCATGCGAAACACAAAGCCATGCTCAGTGGTGTCGCCAATCAAGGTGTAAATGAGTTTGACAGCGCGCGCAAAGTAATCGTGGTTGCTGATGCGCCCACGTCCATCTGGCAGGCCTGTGGTTTCGCCGTCTTCGTCGTACACATAAATCAGGTCGATGTCGCTAGACACGTTCAGTTCACGTGCGCCGAACTTGCCCATGCCGATGATCCACAGCGTGGCACGTTCGCCGCTGGGTGTGGTGGGCATGCCGTAGCTGTTGTCGAGCTGTGTTTGGGCCTCTTTGAATGCAGCATCGAGTGTGAATTCGCCCAGTTCGGTCACAGCGCGGGTGATCACATCCAGGCTGGCATATTGCTCACAGTCGAGCACCACTAAGCGCTCCATCACCAAGTGGCGCAGCATGCGCAGTGAATCGCCACAGCTGTGGGTTTGGCGCAAGGCCTCAAAACACGTCTGCATCGTGGCCAAAACAGGCGCGCCAACAGGGAGCAAAGGCAGTTCGTTGGCATACCGGCGACGCAAACGCTGCACGAAGCGTGAATAAGTACTCAAATTTTCCATGGGGCAGGGGATAATTCCCGTCATATTGCTCGTACCGTGAAACTGTTGTCTGACTCGTGAATTCCACCCCTGAAAACCTGCCACCTCCATTCAAAGCCAAGCATGCTTGGCGACGTGCGCTGCAATGGGCCTTGGGCTTAGTAGCGTTTGCGTGGGTGGCTGTGTTGCTCGCTTGGAGTGCGTTACACATTTTCATTGTGCCGCGAATTGGCGATTACCGTGAAGTACTGCAGCAACAAGCCACACGTGCCTTGGGGCTGCGCGTCGAGATTGGGCAGATTCGTGCCCAAGGTGGTTGGCTGGTGCCTTGGTTTGAGCTCAGCGACATTCAGCTTTACGACCGCGAAGGGCGCGAAGCCCTGAGCTTGCCCCGTGTGCTAGCGGCTGTGTCGCCTTTGTCGGTGTTGCGTGGCAAGTTTGAGCAGCTCGACATTGAACAGCCCGAATTGGAAATTCGACGCGACGCCCAAGGCCATGTATGGGTCGCAGGTTTAGATACAAGCGTAGGTGGTGATGGCGGTGGGGCCGACTGGTTTTTCTCACAGCCTGAATTTGTGGTGCGCGGTGGCGTGGTGCATTGGCGTGATGAAAGTCGCGCGGCCGCGCTGCAAGCAAGCGCACCGGTGTTGACGCTGCAGGGCGTCGATGTGGTTATTCAGAACCAATGGTTTCGCCATGAACTGCGTGCCGATGTGACGCCACCTGAAGCATTGGGCAAGCGTTTGTCGGTGCGAGGCAAGTTCTTCCAAGCGCCTTGGCATGCTGCAGGTGATGTGGGTAGTTGGTCGGGCGAGTCGTTTGCTGAGCTGCCGCATGTCGACCTTGCCACGCTGCGTCAATGGGTGTCGATGGACAAAGGCTTTTCCTTGCAAGAAGGCCGCGGTGCGGTGCGTTTGTGGAGCGATGTGCAACACGGTGAGCTGATCGGCGTCACAGCGGATGTGGCCTTGGATGCGGTGGATGTGCGTTTGGGTGCAGATTTGTTGCCTTTGAGTTTGCGTCGTGTGACGGGGCGCATAGGGGGCCAAGCTGTGGGCAAAGAGGTTGAAGTCAGCAGCCAAGACTTGATGTTTGACACCCAAGAGGGAGAGCGTTGGCCTGGTGGTGTGCTGCGTGTGAGTTGGGCGCGTGATACGTTCGCTTCGGGCACATTACACGCTGATCGGCTGGATTTGGAAGCTTTGAGTCAAATCAGCCAGCGCCTACCGCTGTCGCAAGAATTACGCGCCATGCTGTCGCGCGTACAACCGCAAGGCCAAGTCAACCAGCTCAAAGCGACATGGCAAAAAACAAATGAAGCGTTCAACTACACAGCACATGGCCAAGTACGGCAGTTGTCCATGCGCAGAGATGCGCAAGCAGACAGCCCATTGGCTCACTTGCCCGGTTTGCAAGGCGCACAGCTTGAATTTGATTTGAGCCAAAAAGGCGGCAAAGCGCGCATCAGTGTGAACCAAGGCAGTGTGACCTTGCCTTTGGGCTTGGATGATCCTCATTTGGTTTTGCATGAAGCCTCTGCGCAATTGGCTTGGCAGCTCAAAGGCGATGAGGTGGCCTTGCAGTTCACGCAAGGCCGTGTGTTGAACGACGATCTCGCGGGCGAGTTCAGTGGCAATTGGAAAACCGGCGATGGTGATGCGCGCTTGCCGGGTGTGTTGGATTTGACCGCCTCTATCAGCCGCGCCAAAGTCGCGCAGGTGTACCGTTATCTGCCCAACACTTTGTCAGCCGATGTGCGCAGCTATGTGCGCGATGCGGTGCGCAACGGGGATGCGAGTCGTGTGAGCCTACGACTGCGCGGCAACCTCAACGACATGCCGTTTGACAACCCCAAACAAGGCGAGTTCCGAATCGTTGTGCAAGTGGCCGATGGTGAATATGCGTACGTGCCCTCGCCTTCTGGCAAAGCCAAAGGTGTGTCAGCGTCTCAGTGGCCAGCGCTGACGCAAATCAATGGTGAGCTTGTGTTTGATCGAAGCGCTCTGCATTTCAAAGGCCGCACCCAACTTGCTGGCGCGCCTGATGTGACATGGCAAAAGGTCGAAGCGCATATTCCCAACTTGGCGCAGACCGTGGTGAGCGTGACGGGTGAAGGCCGTGGCCCTTTGCAGCAGGTGTTGGACACAGTGGCTAAAACAGCACTCAATGATTTGACGGGTGGGGTGCTGAACAAAAGTCAAGGCAATGGGGATGCCACTTACAAATTGGCTTTGACTTTGCCCATTCAACAGCTGGATGCGTCTAAGGTGCAGGGCAGCGTTGGCTTTGCGGATAACGCTTTGCAAGTTATTCCAGGCACACCTGTGCTGGGGCATGCCAAAGGCACACTTCATTTCAGTGAGCACGGCTTTAAATTAGAAAACTTGCGTGCCGACCTGCTGGGTGGCGAAGCCACATTGGATGGCGGTTTGTCGTTCGCCGCCCACGAAGACAAATCGCCTTTGCAGCTCAAGATAGACGGACATTTGACGGCTGAGGGCTTGCGACAAGCGCGTGAACTGGGCTTCGCTTCACGCCTGGCGCAGCGTGCCACAGGCAAAGCCACCTATACCGCCACCCTGGGCTTGCGTCGCGGGCAGCCGGAATTGTTGATTCAAAGTGACCTCAAAGGCATGGCGCTGGGCCTGCCAGCGCCATTGAACAAAGTTGCCGCAGCTGCGATGCCCTTGCGGATTGAGCAGCAGCTGACACCAGAGTCTTTGCAGCCTAGAGCGCGTGTGCTGCAAGATCAAATCAAAGTTTCGTTAGATCGATGGGTGTCTGTTGCCTATGTGCGTGATTTGACAGGGCCCCGCACGCGCGTGATTCGTGGCGGCATTGCCCTGGGGCAGTCGGCATCAGATGCCGTGCCGATGCGCGACAACGCCGTGAGTTTGAATATGCAACTCGCTACGGTGGACATAGATGCTTGGGGCGCAGCGATGTCGCAACTGACGGGGGCTTCTTTGGTGAAAACCAAAACATCTAACAAGTCAGTGGTTGGGCAAGAGGCCAGTGCAGACAACGCACAAGATTACATCCCTACCTATGCAACCATTCAGGCGGGACAGGTCAAAGTGTCTGATCGCATCATCCACAAAGTGGTGATCGGCGGGACCCGACAAGCGGATGTTTGGCGTGTGAACATCAGCGCCGATGAGCTCAATGGCTCAGCTGAGGTGCGCTCACCCAGTGGGAATATGCCAGCGCAACTCTATGTTCGACTCGCCTATTTGAATATTCCACCAAGCTCTGTTTCGGATGTTGAACGCCTGCTGACTGAGCAGCCAAGCAGCATCCCTAGCTTGGATATCGTGGTGAATGAATTGACATTGCGCAACAAAAAGCTGGGCCGTTTAGAGATTGAGGCCGTCAATCGCGCAGGTGCCAATTCGGCGCGCGAGTGGCGCTTGAACAAGTTGAATTTGGCGATGCCAGAAGCCACGTTCAACGCGTCTGGCAGCTGGGCAACCACCGGTCCACGCACGCGCCGCACGCACTTGAACTTTGCCTTGGTATTGCGAGACAGCGGGGGCTTGCTTGCGAGACTTGGTACACCAGACGCAATTCGTGGTGGCGAGGGTCGTTTGGAAGGTGATGTCTCGTGGCAAGGTTCGCCCATCACCCTCGACTACGCCAGCATGGACGGCAAGATGAATTTGTTGGTTGAGAAAGGGCAGTTTCTTAAGACGGAGCCTGGTGCTGCCCGTTTGCTAGGTGTGCTGAACTTACAAGCGTTGCCACGTCGCTTGACCTTGGACTTTCGAGATGTGTTCAGCGAGGGTTTTGCTTTTGACTTTGTGCGGGGCGATGTCCGCATGGATCAAGGTGTGGCCTACACCAACAACCTTCAAATGAAAGGCGTGGTCGCTGGCGCTCTGATTGAGGGGCGTGCCGACGTGGTGCGCGAAACCCAAGACCTCAAGGTGGTGGTGGTGCCAGAGATCAATGCGGGTACGGCCTCTTTGTATGTGGCCACGATCAACCCACTGATTGGGTTGACCAGTTATTTGGCGCAATCTGTTTTGTCAAAGCCGCTCATTCGGGCCGGTACGAGTGAGTTCCATGTCGATGGCACGTGGTCTGACCCGCGCGTGACCAAGGTCGACTGATGTTGTTCACGCCCGCACCGCAAGTTCGCCGATGGGTGCTATGGGGCCTGTTGGTCGCGCTGGTGCTGACGATGCTCAGCACCTTGGTGTGGTTGGCTGGGCGCTACGAGGTTGGTCAAGAACAAAGTCGTTTGGAGCGTGATGCATCCGACGCGGTGACCGACATTCGCACGGCTCTTACCCGCAATGTGCAAAGTCTGCAAGCACTTCAATACGCCGATCGCAGCGCAGCGCCTTGGGAGCAAGACGCACACGTGATGCTGCGCGAGCATCGCGAGTGGTTGCGCCTGGAGTTGCGCGATGCGGAGTTGCGTGTGATCAAAAGTGTGGACACGCCGTTTCGTGCGCCTGTGTTCCATCGTTTTGGGCGTGATGCCAATCAGCCCGAGGTGGTGCAGGCCTG
>JACCDH010463879.1_pt1 | contig 10447 bp, 12 predicted proteins | sample 7442481 | NCBI WGS metagenome assembly JACCDH01 (sample SAMN15323433, study PRJNA562643) | freshwater metagenome | isolation source: river surface water | place: USA:Blue River Watershed | collected 2017-08-15
AGGATGGTGTGATCTTGAGGACGAGAAATACTCATTTTTCCATTGACACCGGAATTTATCGGAAACAAATGAGGTATCTTGAGTTGAATTTACAAATTTTGCCTATTATGACGATATGAATGTGAGATGGGAGCATTTATCAAGGACCGAGTGGGAAGAATTTCACGCGGAACACCTGGGTGCACTGCAACAGGCTTGGGCTTATGGCGAGGCTTTGACATCCCTTGGCGTGACCATGCACCGCGCCATGGTCTGGGATGGCGAGCAATTGGTGGCCATTGCGCAGTTCATGTGCAAGCGCATCTTGGGCTACATCTCTCTGGCATCGTGCACGCGAGGGCCCGTTTTTCACCCGGGTGTCAGCCCTGTCCAGCGCGCTGATATATACAAGCGTTTGCGCCAATCGATCCCTTTGCCGCGCCTCAAAGTGCCCTTGTTTTCTCCCGATCGCACGGCCGATCAGGTCGACCCTGCTGAAATGCGGGGCCTGTCGCGCGTGATGACGGGTTATGCCACCGTGCTGCTGGATTTGACGGTGCCGCTGCCTGTCTTGAAGGCTCGTCTGGAGGGCAAGTGGCGCAACCGCATGACCAAAGCGCTGTCGCACGACAAGATCCGGCTTCATGTGCAAGCCAGCCTCAAACGCTGCGAGTGGCTGCTGGGCAAGGAGGTGGCACAGCGCGAAGCCAAAAGATTTCATGGCTTGCCCACCGATTTTGTGCAGGCCTATATTGCCGCGGCTGTCGATCCTCGTCAGGCCTTTGTGGTGGCCTATGCTGAGCTGGGCAAGAACACCGTCGCTGGCATGCTGTTTTTGATCCATGGCCGTGTCGCCAGTTACCATATGGGCTGGGCTGATGAAGAGGGTCGCCAGCTGAATGCCCACAACGCACTGTTGTGGCAGACCATGGCGCATTTACAAGGGCAGGGCATTGAGGTGCTTGACCTGGGCGGCGTCAACACGCACGACCTGCCGGGTATCTCTCGCTTCAAGCTGGGCACCGGAGGCCATGCCGTGACCCTTGCGGGAACTTATTTTTGAGACGAAACATGACTTTGCCTGGTTTTTCAATGCGCGTTTTTGTCCTGACCGGGGTTTTGCTTGCGAGCTTCATGCCGATCTCTGCATCGGCCTGGACCCGCATTGGTGAAACAGAGGAGGTGACGCTTTATGTCAATCGCAACTCGATTGAGAAAGTGGACACCATTCGCCGGGTCTGGGAGATGCAGGACCTCAAAGCCCCCGATAGCGAAGGCGTGCGCTCCAGGCGCTACCTGAACGAGTACGACTGCCATTACAAGATGCACCGCATTGGTCAAATGACCAGTTTTGCGGGCCCCAAAATGACAGGCCAGAAAGTCGCCACAGTCGATGAAATGGGGTATTGGCGCAAAATCCCGCCCAATGGGATTTTTGTTCTGACCTATATTGCAGTTTGCGTCGAGTGAGCCGCAGCCCAATCGGCGCAAGCCGCTGACAGCATCAGGGTTTGGCAGGGGCTGGCGTTGCGCTGGCAGGCGCGGCGGTCGCCGCAGTGGCATCGCCTGGCTTGGGTGCGGTGTACCTGGGGAACTGCACCGCACGCTCACGCGACGCGTTGGCGTTGTTCTTTTGAACAGTTTCCAGGTAACGCTCTTTTTGCAAAGTCACCAGGGCTTCCACATCGCGTTTCAGACCATCGACGTTGCCGACAGTTGATTTAAGCGACTTCACCTCATTGCCCAAGGATTGAACCGCATTGGCCTGACTTTGCAATTTGGCGTTGATACCCTGAACCTGACGTACGATCGAGTCGCTGGTGGCGGCCACTTGCTTGGCGGTTTCGGTTGGCACTTTTTGAACCAGACTTTCGGACTGCTTGAGCGAGGCGTCAATGCGGCCTTCGATTTCACCCTGTGATTTGGTCAAAGCCATCTGCTGGGAGGCCAACTCTTTCACGCTTTGGTTCACCCCTTCGAGTGACTCCATGCCAGTGTTGAGTTCAACCACACGCTTGCCCACAGCCAGGATCATGGCATCGAGCTGGTTGATGCGGCTGACCAGGCGAACGCCCATGATCAGAAAGAAAATCAAGCTCAGGATCAATACGCCTGCGGTGATGGCCATCAGGAGGCGGGCTTTTTTGTGTCCCGTCTCGGTCAACTCTTTGAAGTCAGCTGTCGTTTGCCGCAGCTGACTGCTGGCGTTGGCCGCTGCCTCGGCGGACTTGGTGGCCAGCTCGGCAGAGTCGAGTACGACTTGTGCCAATGACTGGTACTGTTGATAGGCACGCTGGTCCACCGTAATCCCGATGTGCATGGGCTTGGCGGACGCTGTATCTGTAGCGGGTGGTTCGACCGGCGCAGCAGGGGCTTCAGTGGCCTCGGCTGCCAAAGGCGTCTCTCTGCCTTCTACTTCCGCGATGTCGATGGGTTCGTCTGCGGGCTTGAAAGTGGTTTCGCTCATTTTTTCTTTCCTCGAACTTGGAACGGGGGGCGCAGTCTTTGGAGTTGCTCTTCCAAAAGTGCGTTGCGTGTTTTCAATTGGGCCAAACGACTTTTGATCGGACTGGCTTGCTCCCACAATGCCGCTTCGTCCAGGACAGGCGGTGTGAGGGCCTGCGGCATCGCTTGGACTTCAGCTTCCGCTGGGGTCACGGTTTCGGCGGGTTTGGATGAGGCGCGGGGCTTTGCCGTCGCCGAAGGTGTTCTCGGTGTCTTGGCCTTGCGAGATGGTTTTTTTGGTGCAAGGGCTTTGCTGGTTTTCGTTGTGGCGGTTTGAGCAGCCTGCTTTTTCACGCGCGATCTGGGTGTGCGTGGCTTGGCCTGCGACGGGACGTCAGCCGCAGCAAGCTCGGCCATGACGGGTTCAGCCATCGCAGGTTCAGCCATCGCAGGTTCAGCGGCTGATGTCTCAGGCTTTTGGATATCTTTTCGACGTGCACTGGTCTTTTTCATGGAGAGACTTTCATCGCTCAAGTGGGGCTTTTCAGCAGCTCTTGCAAGCCGCGCGTGGGGCGAACCCAACTTCTGGGAATACCCGGCCGCTTGGAGGCCTCATAACCTTGGCCTACTTCATTGAAGGGGCCTGAAACGATCACGAAGTGGGCCAATTTTTCGCCAGGGCGATAGGCGGCGATGATCTTTGCATCTTTCAGCGCCGGGTGTTTGCGCTGGATGTCCAGAACTTTCTCATAAGTGCTGGCGGTGCCGTGCTGCAGCAAGAAGCTGCTGGCGTCCAGTTGCTTGAGCCAGGCCTGTGCTTGCAAAGTCGCTTCCGGTGCCTCGATGGGCGACTCGGGCGGTGTCACGGCCATCAGTGCTGGTGCACGCGGTGCATTTTCTGCCAATGGGGCAGGTTCTGTGGAGGGCTGAGGCGCTGCCGGCTGAGCACTCTTGGGGGCTGCTGCCGTGATGGGCTTGCCAGATTTCAGGCCGAATGCCTCGGGTTGTATCCACAGCATGATCAGCGTGGACATGATCAGTGCGAAGGCGATGCCCAGCGCCAACTTGCTGTTGTGTCGCAGCCAGTCAGTTGCTTTGCGCAGGTCTAAGCCCTTCAAAGTTCGCAGGGGCGAAATACTGCGCTGCTGAAAGGTGTGTATTTTGTTTTTGAGCTTGGACGCTGCGGTCAGTGGAGGCGCTTCTGGGGCGCTGGTCACGCTGGCGGTCAATACGGGGTCATCAAAAGGTGTGTCCAGCTCTGGGCGTTGCTGACGTTGGATGCGCTGGATCAATTGCTGGACGGCGCTGAAATTGCCCTCATGGTGCGCTTGCTCCAGAGCTGCCTGTGCTTGTTCTTCGGTGGGGGCTTCGATGTCCCAGCGTAGAATTTTTCGACCAAAGGCCGACAGCGGCGATTTGGCAGCGGTGGCCTTGCCCGACATCAACAAGATGGCTCGGATGTTGGCCCCAGGAAAGTTCTGGATCAGTCGGGCGAGCAACTGGATTTCACTTTCGGGCAGGTTGTGCGCGTCGTGTACCAGCCATATTTGGGCTTGTTTGGGTGTGGATGAGGCCTTGACCGCTTGGTTGAGAGATTGGCTGGCCAGTACTTCATTGAAACGGCCCAGCAAAGAGTCGGTATTGGCCGGAAAGTAGACTTCGATGCGATGGTCCGGTGCTTGCTGGCGCAAGCGTCCCAAAAGCAAGTTGACGTAATGGTCGAGCAATGCCTCAAACGGGCAGTAGAGCGCCAGACTCAGTCCTTCGTGCGCGACGGCATTGGCGCAGCCATCGATCCGCATGCGGTCTGCCGCTCTAAATACGTAATGGTTCAAAGCGGCGTTTTCGGGGTGAATCTGGATATTCATGCTCTGGCTCCCGCTTTCGTCATGCGACTGCCGTCAGGGTTGAACAGCATGCTGGGCGGAACTTTGACTCGGGGTTTGGCTTGTGGCGGATTCATGGGCGATGCTGCCTCGAGGCTGAAAACATAAGCGATCACCTGAGCCACGGCATGGTAAAGGTCTTCAGGCACTTGTTGTTCGACTTCTGTGGTGAAGTAAATGGCACGTGCCAGTGGAGCGGCTTCAAAAAGGTAAACGCCATGGGCTTTGGCTTCTTCGCGGATGAGGGCGGCCATGTGGTCTGAGCCTTTGGCCACCATGATGGGGGCACCATCACCTGTGGGATCGTATTCCAGTGCGACTGCAAAGTGTTCCGGGTTGGTGATCACCACGTCTGCGTCTTTGATCCGCTTCATCATGCGCGAGTTAGCCATCTCGCGTTGGCGTCGACGGATTTGAGCCTTGACCTCCGGGCTACCTTCCATTTGCTTGTATTCGTCCTTGACCTCTTGCTTGGTCATGCGCATGCGTTTATTGAACGAGTACTTCTGATAAGGAACGTCGATCAAGGCAATGACTGCCAGACTCAAGGCGACCAGCAAAGTCGACTTCATGATCATGGCCCCGGCAGCAGACAGCGCGGGTTCCAGGCCCATATGACCCATTCGGATCAGATCGTCCATATTGGACATGAGTGACCACCACAGTACCGCCGAAACCAGGGTGAACTTCAGAATGGCTTTGCCCAACTCGACGGCAGCATGGGGGCCAAAAATGCGTTTGAGGCCGCTCATCAAGCTGAGCTTGGATCCCTTGGGCGCGACGGCCTGCAGCGAAAACAGGTAACCGCCTGTCACGCCCGAGGCCACAATGGCGGCAATGACCGTAAAGACCATGATGGGCATCACTGTAATGAATGACGACAGCAGTTGATCACCGAAATGGGCTGGCAGTAGCAGGGGTTTGTTGATGGTGGTTCGGTCAAACACAAAACCGTTGGCAAACACCGTTGCTAGGCGAGAAACCAGCCAGCTGCCTGTCATCAGCAGCATCGTGAGGGCTCCGATCACGATCACCGCCGCGGGTAATTCCGAAGAGCGTGGAACTTGCCCGTCTTCGCGCGCTTTGCTGAGTTTCCTCGCCGTCGGCTGTTCCGTTTTGTCCTGATCCGAGCCATCAGACATTGGACACTCCCATCACGTCTCGCACGACATTGAAGCCTTGGACCCACAGCCACTCAATGCGAGCGCCGATGCTGCTCATCGAGATGATCAGGATCAGGAAGCCGGCGATGATCATGGCCGGAAAACCGACTGCAAAAATGTTCAGGCTGGGCGCTGCGCGGGTGACCACGCCCAGTCCGACGTTGATGAACAGCAAGGAGACCATCACGGGCAGGGCCATCAACACGGCGCCCAGAAACACCATGGAGCTCCACTGCAGCACCCGGCCGTAGACGCTTTGGTTGAGGATGGATGTGCCAATCGGCAGGGTGTTGAAGGATTCGGAGATCAGTCCCAGCATGATGGCGTGGCCGCCAAATCCGACAAAAATCAAGGTTGACATGACGATCATCAGCTGAGAGATCACGGGGACGTTTCCCATGTTGGGGTCCATCATGCTGGCCATGGACAAACCCATGGCCGCAGCAATGCTCTGGCCACCGACCACCATGGCCGCTATCACCACTTGCAAGATGAGACCCATGACCGAGCCGATCATGATCTGGTTGAACACTTCTACCAGGCCGGGGGCCGTGGACGGGTCCAGCACCGGCCAGCGGTGCAGTGGATAAACCAGCCAGGCCAGGACCAGTGCAATCAGAATGCGCAGACGCAAATTGAACGCATTGAGCGAAAAGATCGGGGCCGTGATCATCAAGGCCGAGATGCGCAGCATCGGCCATAAAAAGGTGTAAAACCTTTCGACGATGTCAGCTGCCAGGAAGTTCATGGTGAATGTGATCCGTGTTCAGGAGAACAAGGTCGGTATGCGTTGGAAAATACTGCGTGTGAAGTCGATCAGCGTGACCAGCTGCCAGCTGCCAAAAATCAGCAAGGCCAACGCCAGCCCGATCAGTTTGGGAATGAAGCTCAGTGTCGATTCATTGACCGATGTGGCGGCCTGGATGATCCCGACCACCAAACCTACGGCTAGTGCGATCGCCAGCAATGGTGCCGAAACCAGTACGGCCGTCCACAGGGCATGTCGGGCGAGATCGATGACCATTGCGGTGTCCATGGTGCGCTCCTTCAGGGCATGGCAAAGCTGGCGGCCAGTGAGCCCATGATCAGGCTCCAGCCATCGACCAGCACAAACAGCATCAGCTTGAACGGCATCGAAATCATCATGGGCGACAGCATCATCATGCCCATGGACATGAGCACGCTGGCCACAATCAGATCAATCACCACAAACGGGATGTAAATCAGGAAACCGATCGTGAATGCGCTTTTCAGCTCCGATGTCAGGAAGGCTGGTACCAGTGTCGTGAATGGCACGTCCTGGGAGCTTGCCACCCCTTTATTGCGGGCAATCTCCATGAACATGGCGATGTCGTCTTCACGGGTTTGCAAGAGCATGAAGGCGCGGATCGGCTTTTCGGCTGCGATCAGGGCTTTGTCGAACGACATGCCCTGGTTCATATAGGGCAACAAGGCATTTTGGTAAACGTCGTTCAACACGGGCGACATGACAAACAACGTTAAAAACAGTGACAAACCGACAATGACCATGTTGGGGGGGGTCTGGCCAGTGCCCAAGGCTTGTCGCAGGATGGACATGACAATCACGATGCGCACAAAAGCGGTCATCATGAGCAACAGGGATGGCAGCACCGACAAGGTGGTCATCAGCGCCAGCAGTTGCAGCGTGATGCTGTACTGCGTGCCTTTGCCCGTATTGCTGCTGGTAATGGCGGGTAGATCGGGCGCCGCTTGCGCCAAAATGGGCAGCAGTCCCACCAGCAGGGTCAGGATCAAACCGATGAGGTTGACGCGTTTCATGGGGCAGTTTTTTCCGGTGTGTGGGTTTGCACGTCGACGGCATCAGGCCAATGCGTCAGCACGGTCATTTGTTGAGCCGTGACGCCCACCAGGATTTCGCGCTCATCCACCCGGACCAGCATGATTTTCTGACGTGTACCCACGGACAATGTTTCCAGGACTTGCATCCGGTTAGGGTTCTTGCGCAGCAATGAGGATCCGTTTTGCAATTTGCGCAACGTCCACAACAAGGACAACAGCAAACCAATGACGAAAATGAAGCTGAACAGGTACTGCAGCCAGTCTCCTAATGTCCATACCGAGTTCATGCCGATTCCTGTGCAGGTCAGAGGTTATCGAGTCGCTCAGAAGCTGGAATCACGCGTGTCAATCGGATGCCATAGCGGTCATTGACCAGAACGACTTCCCCTTGCGCCACCACCGTGTTGTTCACCAGCAGGTTGAGCGGCTCTCCCGCTATACGGTCGAGCTCCACCACGCTGCCTTGCGTCAGACGCATCAGGTCGCGGATTTTGATGACGGCACGGCCGACTTCGATGGACAGCGTGACAGGAATGTTTTGTAAAACATCGCTGTGAATCTGGCCTTTGGTACCCGGCTCTGGGGTGAATTCTTCATCGTTTGTCAGTTCGCTCATGGGAGCTCCTCTGTGAGGTTCATTCAGGTAAGTTGGGGCTGATGGGTTCAACGATCTTGACGGCCACTTGGCTTCCCAGTGCGCCAACTTCGACCTCGAAAATGGGCATGTCTTCGATCATGGCTCTTGCCAATTCCGGTTTTTTGAAGGGCAAGACATCGCCAGGCTGCATCGTCTGGAGCTGGTGCAGGGACAGGTTTATTTTTCCCAGCAAGATCTGGATCTCGAGTTCCGCGTCGCGCACCGCGTCTTCCAGCTGGCTGCGCCAGACTTTGTCGGACTCCTCGTTGCCGTCACCGGTTTGCACTCGGCTGCGCAATACATCACGGACCGGCTTGAGCGCGACATACGGAATCACCATGTCAATGAAGCCAGAGCCCTGGTTGCTGGAATCAGACTCAAAACGACTCAAGACCACCAGATCATTTTCGTCAGCGATTTGGGCAAACTGAGGGTTGATTTCAGAACTGACGTGTTCAAAGTCGATGGGGGCCACAGGTGCCCAAGCTTCTTTGAAGGATCGGAAAAAAACCTGCAGGATGATCTTGATGATGCGCGCTTCTGTTGGTGTGAACAAGCGCCCGGAAGGCAGTTGCCCTACACCGCGACCAAAGCCGCCAAAAAAACTGTCCAGAGAACTGAAAACCACGGTGGTATCGATCACCACCATCGCATAACCGCGCAGTGGCGCCATCCGGATGATGTTCACCGACAGGGGCGCTTTGAGATCCTTGATGTAATCGCCAAACCTGACAATCTGGGCACGGGTAGGGTTCACTCGAGGGCTGGTGCGCAGTACCTCCAGCATGCCCAGTCTGAACATGCGGATGAAGCGCTCGTTGATCATGTCCAATGACGCAACGTTCACACCCAAGCTGCTGTCTTCCGCTGCCAGATCATGTTTGCGGACTTGGACATCCAGGTTGTAACCCGTGTCCACTTCCATGCTGCCATCGTTGAAGCTGGCCGACAAAGCGGCCAGTTCTTCGGGCGACAAGAGATTTTGGGTATCAGCCATGGTCATGAGAGTCGATCAAACCAGCCGCATCACTGGACCACAAAACTGGTGAAATAGACTTCCTCGATGCCACCAAAGTCTTCGTACTTTTGCAATACGCCATTCATTTCTTCACGGATCTTGGAGGCCAGTTCTTTGCGGAACTCCGGTTTGGCCAAATCCGCTTCGGTCATTTGACGCATCACATCCAATGCGACCGATCGCAAGGCAAATTCGTGTTTTTTTGCGTTCTTGAAAACCCGCTCGTCGTAATGCGTCATGATGGCCAGATTCAGCTGGATCACCTTGCGTGTGTTGGTCAGATTGGAGACCAGGGGCTTTTCAAGCTCCATGTAGCTGTTTTCAAAACGTTGCAGTTCGGGCGATTCCTTGGCAACTTTTTGGGGCGTCGTATCGCTGGCGGCCGCTTTGGGGTCGCTGGCAGTTTGTTCCATGTTTTTCAGGGCTTGCTCAGCCGCTTGGGTGTCTTTTTTGTCAAAGAAACCGGTCACAAACATGGTGCCCACCGCCGTACCAATCAGCAGCAGCAACACAACCAGTACGATCACGATGATTTTGATCAGCGGTGATTTTTTCTTGCCTTCTACTTCAATTTCTTCATCAGCCATAAGATTTCCTTGGTTGTTGCAGAGTCAAACCATCACATCCCAGCCGTCTTGTCCCATTTTCATGATGGGGGCGGGGGCTTGTGCCACCGTCAGGCTGGGGTTTTGATCATCCGAATCGTTTTTTGTCAATTTTGACATTTGTTCGGGTGTCGACTCTCCGCCACGTTGTCGTGTTTGACCATCTCCAACGTGGAGTGAAGCAACATCCATGCCCATTTGATTCAACGTGTCCTTGAGTTTGGACATGCCATCCTGGAGCAATTCGCGTGTGATGGCTTGGGAGGTTGTGAATACCGCGTCCAGCTCGCCGCTGCGCATGCGCATTTCTACCTCGATGTGTCCCAGTGTTGCAGGCCGTAAAGAGAGTTTCAGGTGCCATTGTCCTTTTTCAATCTCGGACAGGATGCGTTGACCCACTGCTTGCCCCATCTTTTCGGCCAGGTTTTGTACGTTTTCGCTGCGTTGGGCAAGGCCGGTATCGGGCGCATCCCCGCTGGCATTCGCATTCAGCGCTTCTTGTCTGGCGGTGGTTGACAGATCCAAGCGGTGTCCTGATGCATGCCCTGAGTGACCCGACAAGGGCAGGGGGTGGCCGTTCTGGCTTGACGAACCAGCCTCTGCCGGGGGCTGGCTCAAGCTTTCCATCAGCTCAGGACTCGCCACTTCTGTCAGATCCAGTTCGCTTTCAGCGATTTGGGCTGAGGTTGTCATGGCAGACTTGTTGGGAGCAGCGATGTGCTGGTTGTTGCGCATCATCCATACGGCGGCGGGTGCAGGTGAGGCCATCAGTTGGATTTGCACTTTGGAGACGTCAGACAACTCATCGTTTGCTGGTGTGATTGCTGGAGTGATGGTGCGGGCATGCTCCGTTGGCTGGGCCATGGCCCACATCGCTGCAGTGTTCAATGCAA
>JACCDH010928835.1_pt1 | contig 10447 bp, 9 predicted proteins | sample 7442481 | NCBI WGS metagenome assembly JACCDH01 (sample SAMN15323433, study PRJNA562643) | freshwater metagenome | isolation source: river surface water | place: USA:Blue River Watershed | collected 2017-08-15
TGCCGCATGGCATTGATCTGTCTCGTTTCAGCCCACCGCCAGACAAACTCAATGCTTGGGCCGACTCGGGCTTGCCCGGTCAGTACGGTATTGGTGTTTTTGGCCGGGTTCGCCCCGACAAAGGCACTGATGTGTTTGTGCAGGCCATGATCCAGGCCTTGCCCCAGCTGCCGGGTGCTACGGCCGTGATCGCCGGCTTGGCACAAGCCCAGCACCAGGCCTATCAACAAGACCTGCAGCAACAGATCGACGCAGCCGGCCTGCACGATCGCATTGTCTTTCTGGGCGAAGTGCCTGCAGGCGAAGTGCACCTTTGGTACCAGCGTTGCTTGCTGTGCGTGGCTTGCCCGCGTTATGAACCGTTTGGCCTGACGCCCTTTGAGGCGGCGGCAACGGGATGTGCGCTGGTCTGCTCACGCACGGGGGCTTTTGACCAATTGGCCATACCCGGTGAAACCGGTGAAATGGTGGACACCGACGACGTGCAAGGATTGGCCCAGGCTGTGTTGTCCGTGCTGCGCGATCCACAGCATGCGGCCCGAATGGGTGAGTCTGCGCGTGCGCGTGTGACCGAACACTTTTCGTTGGACCGAGAAGCCGAGGGCATTGGCCGTGTGTACAGCGGACTCTTTGATAAGGCATCCGTTTGATGGCGGGGGCTTCGTCCGAATTGAGTCGGGTCGAGCGTTTGGTGTTGGCTGCCTACGATGTGCTGATGCGGGGCTTGCAACCCTTGCTTCGACGCAAGCTGAACCGCCGTGCGCAGCACGAGCCTGAATACGGGCTGAACGTGGCGCAACGCTTTGGGCAATATGCAGGTGGCTCTTCTGAAGGCGGCTTTGTCTGGCTGCATGCCGTGTCTTTGGGCGAGACCCGCGCAGCGGCGCTGCTGTTGCCCGCTTTGCGCGAAGCCATGCCAGGCATGCGCCTTTTATTGACACACAGCACCGCCACCGGCTTGGTGCAGGGCAGGGCGCTGCTGCAAACGGGAGATGTGCAGGCGTGGTTGCCTTGGGACACCGCACAGGCCACGCGCCAATTTTTGATGCACTTCAAGCCCCGCATGGGCTTGCTGATGGAAACCGAAGTCTGGCCCAACCTGGTGCAGGCGTGTCGCTATGCTGGGGTGCCATTGTGTTTGCTCAATGCCCGCATGAGTGAAACATCCTCGCGTCAGGCCCTGCGCTGGCCAACGCTTTCTCGCCCTGCTTACAGTGGGTTGAGCCTGGTGCTGGCGCAATCTGCATCCGATGCGCGGCGCCTGCAGCGTTTGGGTTGTCAGGATGTGCGTGTCGTGGGGAATCTTAAATTTGACGTCACGGTTTCCAAGCAGGCCCGAATGCAGGCGGCACTTTGGCAAGGCAGTCTTTCTGACAGACCTGTCGTGATGCTGGCCAGTACACGGGAGGGCGAGGAAGCTGTGTGGTTGCAGGCATTGCAGTCCGATCCTGCTCGTCTGAAGCAACTCAAATCGCTGGGTGTTTTATGGCTTTTGGTGCCACGTCATCCCCAGCGCTTTGACGAGGTTCATGCGTTGGTAGAGCAAACCGGTTGGCGTTGCGAACGCAGAAGCGCATGGGGCGACCATGAGCCAGATGCTGCGCGCATGGCCCATGCTGATGTGGTGTTGGGAGACAGTCTGGGTGAAATGCAGACCTACTACCTGGCCAGCCGCATGGCACTGTTGGGTGGCAGTTTCGCGCCCTTGGGTGGGCAAAACCTCATCGAGGCCGCTGCTTGTGCTTGCCCGGTGGTCATGGGGCCGCACACGTTCAATTTTTCAGATGCAGCCGCTTTGGCTGTTGAGCAGGGTGCTGCCTTGCAGGTCCAGGACATGCAGGCTGCATTGGGCCATGTGGCCTTTGCATTGACCCATCCGGAATGGCTTGCGCAGGCTCAAACTGCGACCGTTCAGCTTTTGGACAAGGGGCGGGGAGCGGTGGCTAGCCATATCAAAGCCTTGCAGTCCATGGTGCCGCTGAGCATGGAAGAGGGGGTTGCATGAACCATGAGGCTTTTTCACAGGTCACCATTGTGGTGGTGACCTACAACAGCGCGCATTGTTTGCCGATGCTTGCACCTCTGTTATCTGTTTGCCCGAATGTGGTGATCTCTGACAACGGGAGCGATGACGACACGGCTGTCAAGGCGCAGGCGCTCTGGCCGCAGTCCAAGGTGTTGGCGCATGGCCGTAATCTTGGGTTCGGAGCCGCCAACAACCGGGCGCTTGCCCAAGTCAAGACGCCTTTTGCATTGCTCCTCAACCCCGATTGCGAAATGACGCCGCAAGCTTTGCAAGCATTACTGGCAGCTGCCGATGATTTCAATGACGCGGCGGTTCTTGCACCTCAACTCATGGCATCAGAAGACAGGGCAGAGGTCAATTACCGTTGGCCTTCGGCTTATTGGAGCAGTCGTGGTCCGGCTGCAGAAGGCCCCTTGTGCGTTGGTTTTGTGTGTGGCGCTGTCATGTTGTTGCGCATGGAGCGCATGGCCATGATCGGGTTCTTCGATGAACGCTTCTTTTTGTATTACGAAGACGATGATTTGTGCCTGAGGCTTTTTCAAGCCAAGTTGCCCATGGTGCTGTTCCCCCAAGTGAAGGTGCTGCATCGCTCGCGAGGGTCGGTTCGCGGCCGCTCACCTTGGCGCAGCGAATACCTGCGCGGGTACCACCATGCACAATCGAAGCTGATTTTTTTGAACAAGCACGAGTCTTTGCAAGCGGCCAAACGCTTGCAAAGACAATTGATCTGGACGACCACTCTGGCGCTGCCGTTGCGGGTCATCCTGTTTTCACCCAAGTTGGTGGCCCGCATGTGGGGACGCTGGCGCGGGTTGTTGGAATGGAACGCATCATGAAGTCTGTAGATCGACCCACTCTGTGCATTGGTATTTTGACGATGAATGAGGAACGTCGGATAGCACAATGCATTCAAAGCGCCAAGTTTGCAGACCAGATTGTGGTCGTGGACAGCGGCAGCACAGACCGCACGCTGGATATCGCTCAGGAACTGGGTGCTGAAATTCACCGCCATGACGATTGGCAAGGCTTTGCCGTTCAACGTACACGTTTGCTGCAACATGTCAAAGCTGACTACATTTTCTTCCTGGATGCGGATGAGGTGATCGGTGACGCTCTGGCCGAAGAAATTCGCGCTGCTGTGGCCAGCCAACGCGATGCCATTTGGGAAGTTTTGTGGAACCAGGTGGCCTATGGCCGCCCGCTTACGCTGATGAAATCGACGGCAGGGGTGCAGCGACTGTTCAAAACAGCCTCGGTAGAAAAATTTGAAGGCGTGGTTCACGAGGGAGCCGTGATGTACAACGGATCACGCCCGGTGATCAAGTTCCGTGAGCGCTTATTGCACTATTCTCGTGAAACGGTGCATGGCAGTTTGCTCAAATTAGCGCAGTATGTGCAGCATGGGGCAGCGAAAAGAGCGCAAGTCGGTAAAACTGGCGGCGTGCTTCGCGGCTTTGCATCGGCATTTGCCATTTTTCTCAAGCTCTACGTTTTTCGCCGAGGGTTTCTTTGTGGTGCAGAAGGTTTCTTGTTTTGCTTTTTCATCGCACTCGAATGCTTTTTCCGCTACGCAGCTTTGAAATATGACTTCAAGCATCCGGGTGTTGCCTTGTCTAAGCGTTGAGACTTATGGATTGATATGAAGATCTTGTTAGTTCATCAAGGGCTTAATGTGCCTGTGCATTCTTATGGTGGCACCGAGCGTGTCATCTGGGATTTAGCCAAAGGGCTGGTTGCCCTTGGGCATGACGTCACATTTTTGGTGCCTGAAGGCTCTGTCTGTGATTTTGCAAAAGTCATCAGCATCAATTCCCATAAAAGTATTTTGAGTCAAATTCCTCGAAATGCTTTCGATCTCGTTCATTTGCAATTTCAAATTGAGGATGAACCTGATTTTCCTTATTTGGTGACAGAACATGGGAACACCAAGTTTCCTTTGCCGCTGAATCTGAACACGGTGTTCATTTCAAAAAATCATGCAGACCGTTATGGCTCCAGGGAGTTTGTGTACAACGGATTGGACTGGGGTTCTTATGGGTCTGTTGATTGGACAATGCCTCGCCTGCGCCATCATTTTTTGGGCAAAGGCTCATGGCCAGTCAAGAACCTGAAAGGTGCTATTCAGGTGGCGCGCAAAGCGGGTGTGGAGTTGGCTGTGTTGGGCGGAACGCGGTTGAATGTGTCACGCACTTTTCGGTTCACCCCATGGAGCTCCATCCACTTTCACGGCATGGTGGGCGGTGAATTGAAGTTTCGATTGCTGAACGAATCAAGAGGGATGATTTTTCCTGTCCGCTGGAATGAGCCTTTTGGCTTGGCTGTGATTGAGAGTCTGTATTTCGGTAATCCTGTGTTTTCAACCCCTTACGGCGCACTTCCGGAGCTCGTATTGCCTCAACATGGTTATTTGTCAAATTCCGTAGTCGACTTGGCGCGGGCTGTGCAAGGTATGAAATTTGACCCTCGCGAATGCCATCAATGGGCGGTTTCAAAATTCAATCATGTGGCGATGGCCCGAGGGTATCTGGAAAAGTATCAACGTGTTTTAGACCGTGAAACTATTAATAAGGAAAATCCAATACTCCAAGAAAATGGACATCAATTATTAATTTGGAATAAATAAATATAACTATGAATTAATATTCGGCTGTGAATCAAAATCATAAATTATGAAGAATAATTCTTGCCAGATAAACAGGTTTTCAGTACCATCAAATTAAAATAAACGATGATTCGAACTTACATGACTGGATGGCCTACTTATTTTGTTTTGCTCCTACTTGCCGCCAGCACGGTCAGCACCAAATCTGCAGGAGCATTCTGGCTAGCCTTACTGATCATTGGCGGTTACGGCTGGTTTAAAAGACAAAAAACTGAGAACCTTGTTCCAACAAACTCAGTACAAAATCAACTGGCCGGCATAGCCAAAAGCTGGTTGATTTTTTGTTTGCTAGCGATCGTACTCAAAAGCATTCCCATGGTCTATTGGTCTGGTCCTTGGCAAGAACGACATGCCGAATTCAGGCTACTCATCGGCTCAATCGGCAGCTATCTGCTGATAAGGCATACACGCCTGCCGAAAGGCTGGTGCACAGGTGTCGGGCATGCATTGGGGGTGGCTTGTGTATCGGCATTGCTACTGGCTGCCATCTGGGGTTCCAACGCCGCGCCCACCAACCGCATCCCATGGGCTGCTGGTGTCTCTGTCCTGACTTGCCTACTTTTGACTTGGAGTTTCAAACTGCCCCCAGGCAATAACATTGCAGGCCTGTGGCGCATCTGCAGCCTCTTGGGTGTCTGCGCGGTGCTCATCAGTGGGGTGCGTGGCAGCTATCTGCTGGTGCTGATATGGCCCGCCTTATGGTGGGTGCTTACCTTGCGTGCCGGTCAAACAAAGCTCGTGGGGCAACTTGCGAAAGCCATGATGGCAGTGGTCATTGCCATCGCCGCGATTGCACTGGCTCCTCGTGCTGAATCACCGCTTGCCCGTGCCCAACAGGTCGTCACAGAACTCGGACTGACAAGCGGCTCCAGTAGCATCGCCCAGAACTCATCCAACGGCGCACGCATGGTGCTGTGGAAAGCCGGAATAAGTGCTTTTCAAGACCACTGGTTCATCGGCCTTGGCTTTACGGGCGGCAAAGAACTCATCCAGCAAACCGCACAAGAAAGCCAATCAGAAACAATCAAAGCCTTGGGTCATTTTCACAACGACTACATTCATACTGCTGTTGAATTTGGTCTTTTCGGATTATTGAGCTATCTGAGCTACTGTGTTGGTATGGCTTGGTGCGCTTGGCGTTTGCATGCGACAGGTCACACTACAGCTGCCGCAGGCATGTGCGCAGTGCTGACCATACACATGAGCACCGCCATGAGCAACATGAACTTTGCTCATAACTATTACCCCACGATCTTGTCAATGGCTATCAGTCTGTTGCTGCTGTCTCCACGTCTTCAAAAAGCACCTTCAAATCACTAATCTGGTTATCTGCCGCATTATCATCTCTTGCCCCAACTATGCCAAAACCGTTGACTGCTTCCATCGCCATGTGCACGTACAACGGTGAACGCTATTTGCAAGCGCAACTTCAATCAATCTTGGACCAAACGAGACACCCAAATGAACTGATCATCTGTGACGATGCCTCACGCGACAGCACGCTTGGCATCATCGAGACTTTTGCCATCACTGCACCTTTTAAAGTTCACATTCAAAAAAATGTCAAAAACTTGGGGTACGTCAAAAATTTTGAACAAGCCATCTCCCTCTGCACTCAAGACATTGTCTTTTTGTGTGATCAAGACGATGTGTGGGTCGCTACCAAAATTTCTGAAGTCCTGTCCCGTTTTGAGGCTGACCCCGATGTCGGCATGGTGCTGCACAATTTCACCAACATTGACGGCCAAGGTCAGCCGTACATCCAACCCCAAGAACAATATGGACTGCAAGGACTGTTGGCAGAAGACCTACCAGAAGACATCCAGCACCACTCCATCCAGTCATTTTTATTGCCCCAGTCCAGGGCTTGGTGCGGCTGCATGTCGGCATTCAAGCAGGCGTTTGCCAACATTCTGTTGCCCATATTTGAAGGCAAAGGTCATGATGACTGGATTCTGAAAATCATCGCCCCCTTGTCAGAGATCAGATTCATCGCCCAACCACTGATCCGATACCGAATTCACGCACACAACACCAACAGCGATGAATTCACACATAAAGGTTTGGGCTTTCGTTTTAAAAAGCTCAATAAGAAATTTAAAAATGCCATCAGAGGGCATTCAAAAAGAAACTTCTACAAGCAAGTTATTCAGCGAGTTTGCCAGTCTGGCATGCAGATTCGACACCCCCACTTGATCAAAATTTACAAAAGCTACATCAGGCTCCTGTAAAAAAACAGTCGGCCAACCTGCCACGGCGTACCCAATCGGTGTTGACGGCGATACCGCTCTTTCTGTTTGGCCGTGGATGTAAATTTACCGCCCGAAAAGCCCATTCAATGCCTGCACATCGTCAACCTTCAGCACCCCCGCCGCCTGCCGCAGCTTCAGCTGCCCCAGCAACACGTCATACCGGGCTTTGGCCAAATCGCGTTTGGTTTGGAAGAGTTGGCTTTGGCTGTTGAGCACGTCGATGTTGATGCGCACGCCCACCTGGTAACCCAGTTTGTTGGCATCCAAGGCGCTTTGGCTGGAGGCTTCGGCGGCTTCGAGGGCCTTAACTTGGCCCAAGCCTGATTGCACGCCAAAGAAAGCGGTGCGTGTGGCTTGGGTGACCGTGCGTTGCGCCGCGTCGAGGTCGTTGCGGGCTTTTTCTTCTAGCGAGACGGTTTCTTGGATGCGGTTTTGGGTTGCATAACCCGCATACAAGGGCAGGTTAAATGCCAAGCCGATGGTGCCGGTGTTGTTGTTGACCCTGGACGGGGATGCGTCACCGCGGAACCGCGTGCCGCCATACGAGGCGGTCAAGTCCAATGTCGGCATGTGTCCGGCTTTGGCTTTTTCGGTTTCGAGTTGGGCCACTTCCAAGCCGACGCGGGCTTGCTCAATGGCTGGGCTTTGCGCGGTGGCTTGCTGAACCCAGGTTTCTGCATCTCCGCCAGCAGCCGCATTGAGGGCTGCACCTGCTTTGAGGGCCAGGGGCTGTGCGTTGTTTGTTCCCACCGATTGGTCGAGTGCCAGTTTTTTGACCCGCAAATCGTTTTCGGCTGCAATTTCTTGGGCCGTCACCAAGTCAAAGCGTGCTTGCGCTTCACGGGTGTCGGTGATGGTGGATGTGCCCACTTCAAAGTTGCGCTTGGCTGCAGCCAATTGCTCGGAAACGGCAGACTTTTGGGCTTTCACAAAAGCCAGGCTTTCCTGCGCGGTGAGAACATCAAAATAAGCTTGACTGACGCGCACGATGAGGTCTTGTTCTGCAGCTTTCAGCTGCGCCTGGGCGACGTCAACCTGCTTAAGACCTTGCCGGTAGCCGGCCAGGTTGGCGGGACGGAACAGCGGTTGGCTGGCACTGAGCGTGGTGGTGCGTGTGCCATACCGTGCATCTGCATTGGTGCTGGTTTTGTTGTCGAAATCAGACTCACTCACCGTCGCCCCGAGTCCAGCGGTCGGACGCAACAAGGCTTTGGCCTGTTCGGCTTTGGCCAAGTTGGCTTGGTATTGAGCCTGTGCAGCTTTGAATGAAGCGTCATAACCCTTGGCAGCTTCGTAAAGTTGGACCAGACTTTGGGCGTGGGCGGTGCCTGTCAAAACAGCCGCCAGGGAAAGAGTCAAGGGCAGGAGACGCAGTTTCATCGGGTTACTTTCAGAATTCAGTGTGACCAGCCGATTCAATAAACCGGAATGGTGGGGTCGACTTGCACGGACCAGGCATGGATGCCGCCAGATACGTTGGCGACCTGGAAGCCATGTTGGGCCAAAAAAGCCGCCACTTGCATGCTGCGGCCGCCGTGGTGGCACAGGCAGGCGATGGGACGGGATTTGTCCAGCTCATCCAGTCTGGCGGGGATGGTTTGCATGGGCATGTGCACCAGGTCCAAGCCTTCGGGCTTGGCGCTGGCGGTTTGCACTTCCCAGCCTTCACGCACATCCAGGAGGATGGGGCGTTGTGTCTGGCCTTTGGCCCAATCGGCGATTTGTGCCGGGGTAATCTGTTCCATGATTTGCTGCTTGGTCGTCCCTGAAAAATTCACTTTCAGACCAGGGTCAAGTTCATTGATCCGGACTTGACCGTGGAACCCATAAAAAACTGCCGCAATCGGTGGCCCAACTCCCCCAAACCGGTGGACAAAAGCAGGCGCAAAAAAAGGCTGATGCCCTTTTTTACGATCATGCGCAGCAGCCACCGAATGTTGTAACCGGCTGCGCACAGCACCGCGTGCAAACTGTCGCCCAGTGACCCTTTCAGGTGGCACCGGTTCATTCTGTGATCTGCTTTCAAGTGTCCAATGATGGGCTCGATGGCTTGTCGGCGCTTGAGATCTTTTTTGTTTTCATCCGTCAGACTTTTGAATTTGCCCCGGTGCTTGATGTCAATGTCGGGGTTGGCTTTGTCCACCCCCCGGTAGCCCAGGTCAACGATCGCCTTGTTCGGCTTGGTGTCCAGGGCTTGCATGAGGATGCTGGCTTGTTCCACTTGCTCGCTGAGCGTGTGTCCGTCGTACGGATTGCCTGGGAAGGCTCTGGCACCCACGATCAAAGTGCCTTGGAGTGTGGTGGCAATGCCCACCTTCACACCAAATTCATACGGGTTGCGGCTCTTGCCTTTGGAGATGCACTCCACTTCCGGGGCGTGCCAGCTGTACAGCTTGGGTTGTTTGTCTTGCGCCTTTTTGCTGCGCGACTGGGCGATCAGCCTTTTGGCTTTGTCGATGCTCACGCCCAAAGCGTCTTGGACGGCCTGGCTCAAGGTCGTCATCTTGCGTGCGATCTCGCGGTGCAATCGGCCCACGATGGTGGCTTGTCGTTTGATGGCCTTGCGCATGCGTTTGAACTGACGGGCATGGGCGTAGCGCCCAGCCTTGTAGCCCAGCAGTTGTCCCTCTTTGGCGTAGGTTTGCTTGAGCTCGATGCCCTGGGCCTTGGCCGCTTCGACCAGTTTGACGCGAGCGGTCTCCAACAACTTGCTGTCAGTGGGGTGGGCGATGGCTTTCTCTTGAACAGTGGAGTCGACAATGATTTGACTGAGCTCTTTCTTGGCAATCAGCTTCAAGGTCACGGCCACCTCTACCGTGCGGGCCAGGAGTTCCTCGACGCCTTCTTCGCCAAGCAGTTTGCGGAACTTGACCAATTGGGTCGGGTCGCAAGGCCAGCGGTGCTCAAAGTATTCGTTACCAGAAAAGTATTGCCAAGTGGGTGTTTCGCCCCAGCGCTGGATGAGGTCTTCGTCGCTCTCGTTGAAGGCGTGTTTGAGGTACAGCAGGGCGACCATCAGGCGGGTGGGCAAGCGGGGGCGACCGGCTTTGGAGACGCCAGCACCGGCAATCACTTCGGTCGCACCAAACAAGTCCGAGTCTTCGATCTTCTTGCCTGCGCGAACCTGGCGGGCAAAGAGGTGGGCCAGAGAAGCTTCGATTTCTTGCCAAGGCATGCGGTTGGCCAAAACGGCCAATGGATGACGCAGGTCAATCATTTGATCGAGGCGGTTGCGAAAGAAATCGGCGGTGATGGACATATGGGCCTCAAGAACTCCCAAAAAACAGGCTCAATTGAATATCAATGTGGGAGTTTTGAACATTGGGAATGACCCTGAAAGCTAGCATTCATGCGGGTTTCAGGGGTTTATCAGGGACGACTAATTCATCCATCATGAATGGCACAGCAGGTAGTCTTGCCAGTTCAACCCTTGGTTTTGACATGGAAAAAATTACTATCCCCGTACTCAACATTGCACATGAAGCAGACCAGTGCCCAAGCACCCCA
>JACCDH010962554.1_pt1 | contig 10446 bp, 9 predicted proteins | sample 7442481 | NCBI WGS metagenome assembly JACCDH01 (sample SAMN15323433, study PRJNA562643) | freshwater metagenome | isolation source: river surface water | place: USA:Blue River Watershed | collected 2017-08-15
ACGCTTTCGCACCCGCTTTGACCCCAGCGTGGTGCCCCAGATGCGCGACCAGGTGCGCAGCGCCCTAGCTGCTAAAGCCGCCCGCGAGCTGCGGGGGGCGATTGCGGATCCGAGTTTTATGCCGTAACACGTAACTAGGTACTCGTAACTCGTTGCTCGTAACTCGTTGCGGCGTACAGGGAACGATAAGATGCTCCGACGAATTCGGATTTAAGGAACGTCACGTTTTCAATCGATCAAAAAGTGCTGGATTCACATAAAAATGTGTGTTGCCAACTTTCTCTTTTCGAAGCACCCCGTCCTTGGCCAACGTATTGAGGTAGCCTGATGCGGTAACGCGCGAAACCCCAAGGTCGTCCATCACAAACTCGATTTTAGTGTACGGATATTTGAATAAGTTGTTGAGCAAGTCGTGACTGTAGAACCTATAGTTCGACCTGAGTAGCTGCTTCATTTGCTGCATTTGCTCTTTTATGTCCTCTATGAGTGCAATGGTCTCACGGGCGGTCTGTTCAACCCCTTGAATCATGTAGATCAACCATTCCTCCCAATTACCATGTTCCTTTACTTCGCGAAGTAATCGATAGTAATCTGCCTTATTGTTGATAATGTACCTACTTAAATAGAGGATCGGCACATCCTGAATCCCATTCAAAATCAAGTAGAGGACATTGAGGATTCGCCCAGTACGACCGTTGCCATCGTAATAAGGATGGATGCTTTCAAATTGATAATGGATCACCGCCATTTTAATAAGCACATCACAATCGTCGATGGATGGATCGTTAATATAACGTTCCAAATTCGACATCAATTCTTGAATCTCAAGCGGATCCTGAGGTGGTTCATACACCACTTCTCCGGTACGCGCGTTTCGCAATGCGGTACCCGGTAATTTTCGCATACCGGCATTATTGGACTCAAGGATTGACTGAATTAGGTTAATGTCATTCACCGTGATCAATTGACGTCGCCTGACCATCTCAAAACCAAATAGCAATGCTTCACGGTAATTCTGAACTTCTTTAGTCGTTTTACTCGCTCCATGTTCCGATCGTTCCGCGGCTCTAAACAATTCGTCGTGCGTAGTAATAATATTCTCGATCGCGGAACTATCCTTAGCTTCCTGAAGAGCCACGGTGTTCAGTAAAATTCGTTGGTCCGGAATACCCCCTGCAATTCCTTTAAGTTCAGCGAGTGCCGCATGAGCACTTGGCAACATTTTAAGCACCTTCTTCGTTTCAAGCTCAGCCTCAACCGGTAAGATTTCCAATGGTGCACCCATAACCTATGTAAACTTTTTTTTGATTTCTTTACAAAGATACGATTCTATGCATAGATTCTGCGATTTTCTTTACATACCCATGCAGTAGTGCATAGAAAACACCAAAAGTTGTGCGCACCTAAGGGCAGCCAGCGCGTGAATCGCCGTGGTTTTGCATTTTTTGCGTAAACAACTCGCTAAAGTTGCACGGTGCGGTCAAAAGGTTTGCCTAGATTAGGCCAACCTAAACGCACCTTAATGTCTTCACTTCGCGCGATTTGGCGCTTAACCGCAGCCTGTTGGCTTTTTGCGGTGTTGGCGCTCACGCTGCCCCTAGTGCGCCTTGCGGCGGGGCCTCGACGGGCACACCGCTTTTTTCTTGCTTGGATCGGCGCCATGCACCGAACGATAAACTTACAGGTGAACCGAATTGGTGAGCTGCCCGACGAGCCGACGCTGCTGCTGGGCAACCACCCCTCCTACCTCGATATTTTTTTGTGCTACGACCGGCGCCCGACGGCGATTGTGGCTGCCGCTGAATTCAAGTGGTTTCCGTTTGTTGGGTGGGCCGCACAAGCCATTGGGACGGTATGGGTGCGCCGCACGTGCCCTGAGTCGCGCAAGCGCATTGTTCCGTGCCTGCTCAATAAAATTCGCGAGAACCGCAGCGCGTTTGTGTTCCCTGAGGGGCGCACCACCGACGGCGTGCTGCCCAACACGGTGCGCTTGGGGATGTTTAAGGCGGCGGCCGAGGCTGGCGTTCCGGTGACCTATGTCGGAATCCGCTACGGCAACCGCAAGGCGGCCTACTTTCACGACCTCAAGGGCGGATTCCTGCGCCATCTTTTGACCCACCTTTGGTCGCTGCTGCGCGAGCCCAAGATTGAGGTGAGCTTGCGCTACAGCCGGCCCCAGGTGCTGAAGTGCCCGGAGCGCGGAATGCGGCGCTTCGAAAACTTTGTGCGCTGGCACCTGCGGCGCGACGTACCTTTGCAGCCTGCGCACGCAGTTTATCGGGGCTGACCGGTTTTGACAGCAAGCCGAGGCGGTGTGTAAGCATGCCGAGCTATCCTGATGTCGCTCGTAAATCGATGCAGGGAACAACAACAGGCGAGTACAACTACGCTCTTGCCGCCTAATCATCCGATAGGAGATTTGGCTTGTTTCACACAAGGTGTGAAAGCAGGACATCCCTCGAAATCCCGGTCCCACGGAGTTCGATCAAGGGGTGCCGTAAATGCGGGAACCGGAAGCCACCGGCCACTGAGGGCTTCTTAAATTGTAGTGGCTAAGTTTAAGGTAGGGTGTGGCTCCCCGGCCTTCGATCGAAAACCAATGATCCACTAAGCATGTAGAAAGCGCATGGTTTCCTTGTTTGGACGTGGGTTCAAATCCCACCAGCTCCACCAAGATGCTCGAACGCACGAAGCGCCCCGCAAGGGGCGCTTTTTTCATTTTAGGACACGCTTGTTGAACCGTGTAGGACACGGGCTTCAACCTTAAGAGGACGGAATCCAATCGCTACTTACCTCCAATATTATTGTAGGTGGCTGCTGGAATCGCCCAAAAATCCAATGTCGTTATTTTTAGTACCTTAGAGATACGATGAGCAGATCGCGCTTTTCACTAACTAAAAGTTCCGGGGGTTCGAATCCCTCTTCTTCCGCCAGTCAAATGAGCACATTTGAGCAAAATCCTGAAAATCAGCGCATTTTCAGGATTTTTTGTTTTCTCAGGTGCGCGATGAAATGCAGTTGTGCGCAATTCTCGTAGGCCAAATCGTAACCCCTACATGCTTTGGGTTACAGGGGTTACGAATTAGAATTGTTTCTCACATACTGCGCTGATATGCAGCATATTGCGCAGATGGGAATTTGACACTTCCCGTAGGTTTGTAAAGTCGAAGTGAAGGCGTAATGGGGGTCAAAAAGATTTCCCGTAACCCTTTTCGTAACCCCTGGCGTTTTTCAGGGTTGAGGGGTTACGATTTCTGGCGACCGCAAACATGAACGAATGAAGTCTAATAAGAACACCTTCAAGCTGTTGTTCATCATCAACAGGTCCAAATCAAACAAGGATGGAGCACCTATTTTGCTCCGCATCACCGTCGATGGCTCCATGGTAGCCATGAACCTCAGAAAACGCATCCCGGCTACCGCTTGGAGTACCAAAACTGGAATGCCTTGCGGTAAATCGATAGAGGCACAGGACATTTCCCTCTACCTGGAGACCATTCGCAACAAAGCGTTTCAATTGTTCACAGAACTATCTCGGGAGTACGACGAAGTAACCCCGGAACAGATCAGAGACCATCTTCAAGGCGTCAAAGGCGGTACAGCTCGTTCCCTAATGACAATCTGGGAAGAGCACAATCTTGAGTTGAAAATGGCCATTGGCAAGGAATCATCACACGCTCTGTGGCAAAAACATAACACCTCAAAGAATCATTTCTGCGATTTTTTGAAAATCCACTACCGGACCTCTGATGTGCCCATCAAGCAGGTTCGCTACCACATGATTCGCGAATACGAGCAGTATCTCAAGAGCGAGAAGGGGCTTTCTCATAATACCGCCGTCAAGTTTTTACAAATGATGAAGAAAATCACAATTAGAGCAATTAAATCGGGCTGGTTGAAGGTAGACCCCTTTCAGGATTACAAACTCAGCCTAAAGGAAACAGACAGACCCTATTTGACCGAATTGGAGTTGCATTCCATCAATGAAAAGCACTTCAAGAACCTCCGCCTGGATCAGGTGAAGGACATTTTCCTTTTTTCCTGCTATACCGGCCTGGCCTATGCTGATATCAAGAAGCTCAGTCGAGCTGAAATTGAACGAACGCCCAACGGATTATGGTGGATCAAGACCAGAAGACAGAAAACCAAACAGCGAAGTCAACTTCCCCTTTTTGCAACTGCTAAGGAAATCATCGACAAGTACACCGATCTATCTGCCCTGTCTGCAAAGGATGCAGTACTGCCGGTGATCAGCAATCAGAAGATGAATGCCTACTTGAAAGAGATTGCTGCCATCGTTGGAATAGAAAAAAACCTAACCTTCCACGTAGCACGCCACACGTTCGCGACGACGGTAACCCTCCAGAATGGAATTTCCATTGAGGCCGTTAGTCGAATGATGGGTCACACGAATATTCAGAGCACCCAACATTACGCCCGTATCGTCGACAAGAAAATCGCCGATGAAATGATGGCCATGAGTGAACGGGTAAATCTGCCTCTAGCCCAGTGATTACAAGGGTTTGTGCACGTGCAGATTCACAATCACCCCCATTAGTGCAAAGTGCAATCCCTATCTATATAGAGGATTGCACTATGCACTACATGGAGATATATGATTTGAACTAGGAAAATTACCTTGAAAATTTGCGCAGAGATGCAGCATTTTACTCAATACATGAGAAGAACAAATGCCGAAACTTGTACCATGGAAGATGAGATATTTAAAATCAGGGTATACGGTTTTGGGGAGTTGGCTCAGTTGTATTTGCCTGATGCAACTCCGATGAGTGCTTCGAACCGGTTGAGGATTTGGATTGCCCGAAATAAGACTTTAATGGAAAAACTTCGGTCAATTGGATATTCGAAGGGAGTGAAATTGTTGACGCCCGAGATGGTAAAGGAGATAATCGCCGTAATCGGAGTGCCGTAACTAAAATAAACAATCTTTTACTGTTGAAAATCAATGATCTGTCATGGCTAAAGTATAATTAATTAGTATGAATCTGAAGCTAATTAATTTGAACATTACTTGAAAACTGAATTCATTTTATTCACAATTGGATAAAAATCAGTAAATATTTCCATATTTCCTTTGCTTTCTTCAAGTTTGAATGACTCTAGCACCTTTGCTTTAATGCGAGATCTCGCAGTTTTACCATCCTCTGAATTCTCTAATGACTGTTGGACTAGTTCAACGTTGTCCGCATAAACTTTGGCCAATAGCGATTGTGGAACCAATCCTTCTATGCATTTTTGACCAACTGAATTTTTTCCAATAACGATAAATTCCTTGTTTTCTGTTAAGCCAAGTGATTGAAAAATCCTTCTTGTTTCGGAAATCTTATCTAAATCAATCGTTACAATAAATCTTTTAAATCGTTCTTTTATAAACCGTAATAGTATGTTATTTTGCAGATTTCCTGTCCCGCCATAGGAGAATATCTCTCCATCAAATTGAAGTTTGTTCTTCCCATGTTTTGGTTTTTTCAATAAATCAAAATATTCCTTGTCAGATGGTCCCTCAACTAAAATAATATCACTTTTATTACTAAAAAATGTTGACTTCAATGGTCCAAAATCTTCCCCACTTATTCCCAAAGAAAGTGCAAATGGTTCATACCATTTATCGCCATCAGTATCAATTAACTTTGACCCCTTTTCTTTCTTGTTTAGATCCCGTTCTAAAAGTAAGTTTGCTTTTGGGTGTTTATGACTAAGGAGATATGGACTGTGGGTGGCTACCAAAATTTGAATTTTAAATTCACTGGCTATGTCCTGAAGGATTCGACCAAACTCTGCTTGGGCGGACGGGTGTAAGAAGCTTTCAGGTTCCTCAATAATCACAACTGGAGTTAATCTTTTACTGAGATTTGAAGATTCTTGTATCCTTTTTGCATTCATTAGATTGAGCAATATCAAAGTTCTGTTTTTTGTTCCAGAGCCCCAATCTTCTAATGAAACTTCTATTCCTCTTTCTTTAAGTAATATTTCTATACTTTCTCTGTCAATATTTAAACTAGGAATTCCTAATGATACATCATATTTTTCCGTAAGTCTGCCGAGCAATGAGCTGAATTCAGTTTGATGCTTTTTCAATGATTTTTTAACCGCACTTTCTAAGATTTGCTTTTTTTTGGTTATTATCTCCAAATCATCATTGTTTAAATATGAGGATAGAGAATCTCGTCTTCTTTGAGCTAAAAAGAAGGGTTCATTTTCAGTAGAGTTATGAAAGAATATACTCTCAGAACCTCTGATTCTATTCAGCAGTTCTTCGCTTTTATAGTCATCTTCAATTTTATGTTCTCCAAAATAAACATCAATATTTGTTTTGTTTTTTTCAGGTTCATTGGTTGCTTTTATTATCAATAATTCCTGATCATTATCTGAGGTTTCATCTTCCTTGAAGATCAACTCTTTTATGAATTTAAAAATACCTGCATCATTCTCTTTATCAAGTTCAATGACTATTTCAATATATATGGATTGTTTAATTTTTTCTTTGTTTTTCCAATAGGGATAGTCAGTATTATAGTTTATTGGCACTAAGGGTGTTTGTGAGAAAAAACGAAAATTATATGTCAGGAAGGCTAGTAGAGCTCTAATTATATTTGACTTTCCTGAATTGTTTTTTCCCGATAATGCGTTATAATATGGGTTAAACTCGATTTCTATATCTTCGAGGCTTCTATAGTTTTTGGCTGAAACTTTCTTGATTACCATTTTTTCAAGTTATTATGAGTTTATTCAATTAAAAATACAATTATTCTGCTTTTATGAACTTATGAATTATTTGATTTATATTATTTATTCAAAATTGAAACATTTGCTTGTTATTTTGAGGTCAGTGATTATTTTGAGTTCAGTTTTATTTTTATGTTGTTGTGATATTCAAATTATTCTTATTTAATCTCTCTTTAACTATCTTTTAACAAGCTAGCTGATACTCGCAAAACTAGCGATTTTGGAATCCCTGGAATTTCCAGCATAAAAACTACAACAATTCTGTACATTAAGATTTATTCTTCCGAGCATGGCTATGGCTATTCTGCTCGCTTGGAAGTTTTGTTGAGCGTGCCCCGAAGTAAGCCAATTTTACGTAGACAGTTTATCTTGTTTGCCATGTTTTAGTTGTTAATAGGCAATTCTAATAATTCGCCGCAAGAAAAACATGATACAATTCTATCATCATGACGCGATTTTAAAGAAGTTTAAAACCTAATAATCAGCGCCGTTCCACTCTTCACCACAATACACAACCTATTACAATCCTACACCAACGTTTACCACTCCTAGCTTAAACCGCCCCTCCATCTTTGGCTTCACAATCCGAGTGAATCCCAAAAGATGCAGCACGATCACAGTCTATCAATAGCCACTACAGCCTCCGGAATGGTTGGAGGTGTTTCAAGGGCGCTAGCTGAACAGCAGACTCTTTCATCCATTTCTCTGCATGGCATTGTAGACGTTGCATTTTATGCAGTGGTATCTGCATCAGTTGGTTACTGCGTCAAGGTAGCCTGGGACAGCCTCTACCAGTATTACAAACTGCGCAAGTCAGGCAAATGAATAAGGTCATCGCCATAGGACTTTCGGTAGGTTTATTGCTCTTGGGCAGCAGGCTTTGGGGCTTAAAGCGCATTAGTGATAATTCGGTGGTGCGTACGCTAAATCCGCGCATTCACAAGGTGGATATCAGCGGAATCACAGTGCGTATGGAAGTTGCCGTGGATAATCCTACCAAGGATTCCATTACGGTAACTAAACCTGTCATTATCCTTACCAGCGACGGCAAATACCTAGCGAGTTCTGTACCAGAGAACAAGGTCTACACGATTGAGCCGCTTGCACAAACCTCACTAGATACCGCGGAGATTGCCATTGCCTGGACCAGCCTTACAGCCTATATGTCAACCTTGGTATCTAAGGTCCCTTCGCTGATTTCAACGTACAAGAACACTGGCAAATTGGAGTTTTCCACGCTTGCTATTCCGTTGGAATACAAGTATTCGACCTATGTCGACGGAAACCCGTACGAATCCACACCTGAAAAGCTGGTATGAGTTCTCCCTACCGCTTAGGATCCATTACTACGGGCTACCGTCCTATCCAGGACGGCAAGAAGTACGACAAGTACTTCCCAAAGCCGGAGACCCAAGACAGGATTGTCATCCAAGACGGCGAGGTAACCGACACCGTGGAGCTGATGAAGCGTGTGGTGTGGAAGTATATCAACGACACCAAGGGTATAGCCCCGGTATTAAAGGGAGGTAGCACCAAGGCCACCTGCCAAAACATTTGGGAGTTTCTGTACCACAACATTCAGTACAAGCTCGACAAGCGCGGGCTGGAACAGCTGCGACGGCCTGCCAGAAGCTGGGCGGAACGTCAGACTGGAGTTGACTGCGACTGCTTTGCCATTTTCTGCTCGAGCATCCTAACGAACCTAAAAATCCCGCACTCGTTCCGCATAACCAAGTACGGCGGCGATCATTTCCAGCACGTATACGTAGTCGTACCCGATGGCGAGCAAACCATCATCATCGATCCGGTACTCTCTGAGTTCAACTACGAAAAACCATTCACGCAAAACCAAGATTTCAGTATGAATCTACAAGGAATAGATGTCGCCGTGCTAAGCGGTACGGACGACCCACTTGAGGAGACCCTTTTGGGCTTTGAGATGGGCGATGCCTCCGGCCAAGCTCAGCTGGATGCGATGTTTAAATACCTAGTTTCTAGTCGTAATACCCTCGCGCAATACCCCAACATGATTGCTCATGTGGAAGATCCGGAAGGCTTTATTAAGATGTTGGACTACGCCATCCAGCACTGGAATACCGACAAGCGCGACGCGGCTCTCGAAGTTTTGGCCGCCAACGAGCAGCAGCTCAACCAGCTTCATGGCCTCTATGGTCAAGAAGGCTTGGGCGCCGCCAAAAACTTCTTTCAAGGCGTCAAAACGTTTTCCCAAAACGCGGGAACTGGTGTAAAGACAGCGGCGAAAACAGTTGCCAAGGCAGTGATCCAGTACAACCCCATCAGCTTGGCTGCTCGGGGTGGCTTTTTGCTTGCAATGAGGCTGAATTTACGCAACATGGCCTCCAAGCTCAAGTGGGCATACGGTTCGAAGGAGCAAGCAGCGAAGAATGGAATATCAGCCACCCAGTGGGAACAAGCTAAGTCGGCCCTAACGAAAGTTGAAGGCCTATTTGCCGATAAACTGCAAGGTGATCGAAATACCCTAAAGAATTCTATCCTTCAAGGAAAGGCGGGCGGATTAAGCGGAACCCAGCAGTTTGGAGAGCCAATTACCCTAGCAGCTAGCATTGCAGCAGCTACCCCTGTCATTGTAGCAACGCTGAAATTCTTAAAGGACGCCGGACTGCTCTCTACGGGTGAAGATGCGAATACAGGCAATCTGGCCAAAGAGGCAGAGGCGCTTAATAATGGCATGACCAACGCGTTGCCAAATGCCAATTCCAGTGCTGCCTTAACGTCCCGGACCTATCCAGATGCTAGTGCTTCAGCGGCTACATCCGCGGGTGATTCAAATTCATCCAGTGGTGGGGGTGTGATGAGCTTCATCAAGGAACATCCCATTATCACCGCCCTTGGACTTGGAGGGGTTACCTACGGCATCTACAAGTTGCTTAAACCAAAAAGCAAGGCAAAGGCATTGGCGGGAGCGCCAGCAAAACCGAGGGTTTCATCGGCTAAACGGGCCCCAGCTAAGAAGACGACCTTGGGCTCAACACCGAGAAAAACCAGCAAAACAAAGATTAAAAAACTCAAACTTCTATAAATCCCAATCTTATGAGAAAGCAATCAACCAATCAAGCCATGGTAGGAGAACTCAAGTCTCTGGCCATGATTTCCGGCGGGCTCATCATCGGAACCATGGGTGGTAAGGCCATCGACAAGATGTTGAAGGTGGACGACACTGTGCCCGGGTTCCAGGTGAAAAAGCTTGCCAAACCCCTTGTCCAGTTGGGCGCAGGGGTATTTGGGGCCCTCAAGCTCAAGGACCCCAATTTAAAGCTCGTTGCTGCCGGCGTTGGCGCGTCGGGCGTGGTGAGCTCGGTGCAGGTGATCTTGAAAAAAGATCTTTTGGCAGGCATCCCTGGCCTCCGCGAAATCGCCGGCCTTGGAGAGCCCATGTCGGTGTACCAGGATCCCATCAATTTGACAATTCCTCGCTACAACCCAGACTTGCCGCTTTTGGCAGCAGCCCCCAGCTACGCAGAAACTATGGATCGCAGCACTGGCCCTGCCGTGGATCCTCAACCCATCGAGGCCGACTTTGAAATCATCTAAAAAAATCAAGAAAATGACACTAGGAGAAATCACTCAGAGCGAATTCACGTTGCTTGGAGCAATCAGTGAAGATGAGCTGTTGACGGCCTTAGAGGGTGCGACCCCCCAAGCCAAACGCTCGTTCGC
>JACCDH010081396.1_pt1 | contig 10445 bp, 6 predicted proteins | sample 7442481 | NCBI WGS metagenome assembly JACCDH01 (sample SAMN15323433, study PRJNA562643) | freshwater metagenome | isolation source: river surface water | place: USA:Blue River Watershed | collected 2017-08-15
ACGAATGTGATCAACAAGACTTATGGCGACGAGAAGTATTACGATTTCACCCAGGGCGATATCAACGCTAATGACAACATCCTGATGAATCTGAAGGCCCTGAATCTGGCCGACGATACCGACGCAGGATTGACGCTTTCCTTCAAGTTCCGTCAGCAAGTGGCGCCTGAGCTGCAGGAGGATGGAGTCACGCTGGGTCCTGATCCGGATATTGCAGCTACAGGTGTAGTTGATCTGACCAACGATAATATCGGACTCAATGCCAATGGCGAGTATGTGTTCGCTGATCTATCTAAAGTCACGCGCGACGATATTGTCAAGGCAATGCAGGCGATCATCGATAATGCTGCGGGTACCGATAAGACATCAGATGCGTATAAAAAATTCTCTACGCTGAAGGTGGATTACGATCCTGTGCTTCAGTCATTCACATTCAAGAATGACGCAAACCTCGAGGTTCGTCTCAGTGCGCCCAATCTCGCAGTCAAAGGCCTGATGGGTCTTACCGCGAATGAGACTGCAGTTGACGCATCCACAGGTGGCTATGGCGAACATATTCTCCCCAACGGACAGCTTCTGGTTCCGCTGAAAGACCAGCGCTACGGCACCGTCGTTTCTTATGATGACGTAACCCGGCGTTTCACGATTTCCTCCGGCACTACTGGTGACGATTCCAGCGTGCAGATAGTCCACGCATCGGCAAATGCCTATTATCTGCTGGGCCTGGCGACAAAAGAGGTAGCCAACTCACCCGTCCCCTTTAGGGGTATCGTCTCCGAGCCAGCGGTGATCACTGGTGGAACGATCGGCCTGAACCTCGATAACAAGTTCCGTGTCGATGCCACGAATAATCAGTTTGTGGTCACTGTCGATAACGTGACTGGTCTGATTGAAATGCCGATGAAGGCGGATTACACGATCGAAGAATTCCGATCGACACTGGAAAACCGGATCAACTCGCTGGCTGACCGCTATGGCAGGACTGTGAATGGTGTGAAGGTTGAAGTGCAGGGCGATAAGAATAAATATTTCACCATCAGCACCGGAACGTCCGGTGACAACTCCTTCTTGAAGGTGTCGGGCAACAGCATCTGGGGCCTGGATAACCTTCCCAGCGCGCGTGGCTCCACGAGTACCTGGCAGGAGCCGACACAGGCAAGAAATGAGGATGGTTTCCCGCTGTATGTCAGCCGCGATGGTAAAGAGACGACAGATCCCGGTCAGTTCTCTGAAGATGAAACGCGCGATCTGTGGACGCCGGTGTTCTACGACAATGGCGAGCTGACCTTTAACAACAAGGGTGATCTGGTATCCCCGTTCGATGCGATTTCATTTGATCGTGCGACGCTGGGCGATTCGGGATCGACCCTGCAATTCTCTATCGACTTCACCGCATCGACCCAGTATTCCTCACCTTTCTCGGTGCGCAAGCAGGACCAGAATGGCCGTCCGGAGGGCGACCTTATCGGTGTGGATATTGCGGATGATGGTCTGGTGAACGCGACTTACTCCAACGGTACGACGAAGTCGCTGGCGAAGATTGTTCTCGCCAACTTTGCTGCGCCAACCGGTTTGCGGCAGTTGGGTGATGCCAGTTACTACGCCACCTCCAAATCGGGCAATGCACGCTACGGTGAGGCAGGTTCGGCAGGCTACGGTACCGTCCGCGCCGGCGCTCGTGAGCGCGCCAACGTCGATCTTACAAATGAGCTGGTGGAACTCATCACGGCACAGCGCGCTTTCCAGGCGAATGCGAAAGCGATCGAGACTAACAATACCCTGACCCAGGCCATCATCAACATTCGAAGCTGATGATCGCTGATTTCTGACGAGAACCCGACATGGACCGTTTAGCCTTTACCTCGATGGCGTCGATCAATGAACGACGCCTGTTACGCGAGCAGCTCAATAACGAGCTGGCCAACGTGTCCACGGTCGGCTTCAAGAAGAGCTATGAAAACGCGATGGTGGCCGTCAAGGCAGCCGGCGATGGCTGGGATTCGCGTATTCAGCCGTACATCGAAAAATTTAATGCAGTGAACCTGGAGCAGGGCCATCTGATGGTGACCGGCCAGAAACTGGATGTTGCGCTGACCGATAAGAACGTACTCGGCGTGCGTGCAAAGAACGGCGAACTAGCCTTTACTCGCCGTGGCGATCTGCGCCTCAACTCGCAGGGTGTTCTCGAAACGGGTTCTGGCAATGTCGTGCTGTCTCAGGAAGGCAATCCGATCACCATACCGGCCGGGTTCGATATTCAGATGACCAAGGAAGGCGACATTTTCGTGCGCGATCCGCTGCAGCCGGTGGATGCACCGTCGGTGCTGATTGGCCGGATGATGATGCGCGATGCCAGTCAGATTACCTTGCAGCGCCGTGAAGACACGCTGTACACACCGCATATTCAGTACCGCACAGCGAACGGAGATTTCGCGCCGGGACCAAATACCCCTCAGCTCGTGCCAGGGGCACTGGAAGCCAGTAACGTCAATCCGGTCACCGCGATGGTGAAGCTGATCGATTTCTCTCGCTCATTCGAGACACAGATCAAGACCATCAGCGAAGCCAAACAGCTGGACGAGGCGGGTACCAGCATGCTGAAGGCACGATAAATGCTAGAGGAATAAAAAGCTTAAAAATTTTGGACTGACCAGACAAAAAGCCGACATCTCCCTCAGTCAGATATCGGCAGTAGCAAAAATAACTTGAGCATCCACCCTTGAAGGTGGTGCCATAAAAAGAGAGGTAAACATGGACGCTTCATTGTGGGTAGCCAAGACCGGCCTGGATGCGCAGAACACCCGGCTGAACGTCATTTCGAATAACCTGGCGAACGTTAATACCACGGGCTTCAAGCGCGACCGCGCGAATTTCGAAGATCTGCTGTACCAGAATGTGCGTCAGGCCGGCGGCCAGACAGCACTGACCACCCAGTCGCCGACCGGTTTGATGCTAGGTACCGGTACCCGCGTGATCTCGACCGAGAAGCTGCATTCGCAGGGCAATATGATCAATACCCAGAACGCTCTGGATATTGCGGTCAATGGCGAAGGCTTTTTCCAGATCGTTCAGCAGGATGGCACGATTGCCTACACACGCGATGGCTCTTTCAAGCTGTCCAATACCGGCCAGATCGTTACTGCGACCGGCCAGCCTCTGCAGCCGGCCATCGTTATTCCAGCCAATGCGTCGTCGATCACGATTGGCGAAGACGGCATCGTCAGCGTCGAGCTATATGCCGGCGGTGGTGCGCAGCAGCTGGGGCAAATCCAGATTGCACGCTTCATTAATCCCCCGGGCCTGACACCACTGGGTGGCAACCTCTTCAAAGAAACGCTTGCCAGCGGCCCACCACAGCTGCTGAACCCGGGCACGCAGGCAGCCGGCACGCTGCGTCAGGGCATGCTTGAGGCATCGAACGTGAACGTCGTCGAAGAGATGGTGAACATGATCGAGACCCAGCGCGCTTACGAAATCAATTCCAAGGCCATCGCTGCAGCTGACGGCATGCTGCAGTTCCTGAATAACAAGATCTGATTGGAGCACTGATGAATAAATTGAAATCGATTGCAGTGCTCGCGCCTGCGGCTGCGTTGCTCGCCGCATGCGCCGGTCCGATGCCGATGGCGTATTCACCGCAGTTTGCGCCGGTACAACCGCTGCCTAGGGAGAGTGTAAAGGTGACGACTGGCGCGATCTTCGCTGCCGACAGCACTGACATGTGGCAGGCCAAGCGCAAGGATTATCGCGTTGGCGACATCATCACGGTACTGCTGGACGAGCGCGCTCAAGCGAACCGCACCCTCAGTAATGAGACCAGCCGCGAGTCGACGAATGACGCGGTACCTCAGGGGCTGACGAACCGAATTGCAGGTCTTAACGGCGCGCTCACTGGCCTGAAGACCGACGGTGCCTCGATCACTAATAAGGGCACGGGCACTGCGGGGCAGCAGGCTTCGCTGACTGGCTCAGTCGCTGCCACCGTTGTTGAGGTACAGGCTAACGGCAATCTCGTGATTCGGGGAGAGAAGCAGCTGTCGATGTCCGAAGGCGGTGAAATCATTCAGGTGTCCGGCGTGATCCGTCCAGATGATGTGAGCGCGATCAGCACGGTGCAGTCGCGCCGTCTGGCCAATGCTCAGATTGCCTATCGTGCAGCCGGTGATCTGGCCAATGCTACGCGTGCCGGCTGGGGAACCAGTGCGCTGTGGAAGTGGTGGCCATTTTGATGATGGGACGCTCTGACATGACCAAGCATTTATTCAAACAATTTGCTGTTATCACGATGCTGGCACTGTGCATCACCGGATCGGCGCATGCCGATCGTGTGAAAGACGTTGCCAGCGTGGCCGCAGTTCGCTCGAACCAGCTGGTGGGCTACGGTATTGTCGTCGGCCTGCAAGGTACGGGTGACGGTGCACAGGTCGCATTTACCGTGCAAACCGTTCGCTCAATGCTGGTCAAGATGGGTGTGGGACTTGACGGCCCCTTGTCTGACTTCGAGCGTGCCGCCGCAGCGGCAGGCCGAATGGATGTGCAGAACGTTGCGGCAGTGATGGTGACTGCGGAACTTCCGGGTATGTCCAAGCCAGGCCAGCGTATCGACGTGAACGTTGGCACCCTGGGAAAAGCCAGCAGTCTGCGTGGCGGCACTCTGATTCTGACAAGCTTGCGCGGCGTGGATGGTGAGGTCTACGCACTCGCGCAGGGGCTGGTCACGACGACGGGTATCGATGCGAACGCTGCTGGTTCCAAGGTGGCGATCGGCGTTCCGACCTCGGCACGCATTCCCAATGGCGCGACGGTCGAGCGCATGGTCGACACCCCCTTTGATAAATCCGACAACGTCGTGATGAACGTGCGCGATCAAGACTTCACGACCACGACAGCAATTGTTGACGCTATCAACAAGACCTTCGGAGCAGACACTGCCCGCGCACTGGATGGTGTGTCGCTGTCTGTACGCGCGCCAACCGACATGTCCAAGCGCGTCGCCTTCATGAGCATGATCGAGAACCTGGATGTGGTGCCCGGTGAGGCGCCGGCCAAGGTAGTGGTTAACTCGCGTACCGGTACCGTAGTCATCAGCCGGAATGTGAAGGTGACCGCAGCGGCGGTGTCGCACGGAACGATTTCGGTGGCGATTGCTGCTACCAATGAGGTCAGCCAGCCAAACGCTTTCGCGCAAGGGCAGACTGCCGGCGTGCAGAACGCGAACATCGCGGTCAGTGAGCCGAACAAGCCAATGTTCCTGTTCCAGGCCGGTGTCGACCTGCGTCAGATTGTCGATGCAATCAATCAGGTTGGTGCATCGCCCTCAGCGCTGATCGCCATCCTGGAAGCGCTGAAAAGCTCCGGCAGCCTTCGCGCCGAGCTCGTAGTGATCTGATGCTGTTCTGAAAGAAAAATACTGAGCACACTGAGATGAGTGACTTCGATCTGCCAAAATCGTCGCTGGACTTCGCCGGCATGGGTGCCTTGCGTGGCAAGGCACAGCGCCATGAGGAAAAGGCGACGCGCGAGACGGCGACGCAGTTCGAGGCGATGTTCATCCAGATGATGCTCAAGTCCATGCGCGAAGCGGTGCAGAAGAATGACCCGATGCGCTCATCGCAGCAGGATACGTTTGAAGAAATGTATGACCGCGAGTTGTCCATGCAGTTGGCCAAGCGCAATACGCTGGGCGTGGCCGACATGATTGTCAAGACAGTGGAGCGTAACAATTCCGGCGGTGCAGAATTTAAGGCTAAGGCTGAGCCTATGCAGCTCAAGACCGAAGCAAAATCCATGGCGATCGAAGCCCAAAAGACGATGCCGATTGTCCGCCCGGAGAAGTTCACGATCAAACCACGTGCCGTCGCTCCGACGCAGGGTACGGGAGCTGAATAATGAGTGACTTGCTTGGTATCAGCAGCGGTGCTGTCATGGCTTACCAGCGGGCGCTGGGAACGGTCAGCAATAACATTGCCAACGTTGGTACAGATGGCTATGTACGGCAGGAGACCACGCTTGCCGAAGCGGTGCCGCGCAAGCTTGCCAGTTTGTATGTCGGCACCGGTGTTCGGGTCGATGGCATACGCCGCGCCTATGATGAGTTCCTGGAAAAAAATCTGAGAAACAGTACCAGTGAGCTGAGCACTCAGCAGCCGATGGTCGATTTTGCAAACCGTATCGTCGACATCATGGGCAGCGATAGCATTGGCCTGCCACCGGCGCTGAATCAGTTTTTCGAATCGGCGCGGATGTTGTCTACCGATCCCTCATCGAATATCTTGCGCGCACAATTCCTGCGTGATGCCGACAGCCTCGCTGGCCGTTTCCGAGAGCTGTCTTCGCAGGTCAATACGATCGATACAGAAACACGCGAGGCGACAAAAAACACGCTGGATAAAATTAATACCCTGACCAAGCAGATCGCTGTGGTGAACAAGCAGATGCTCCGCGAAGTCACGGTCGACCGGCAGTCACCGGAATTGCTGGATCAGCGCGACAGACTGCTGAAAGATTTATCCAAGCTGGTCAAGATCAATGTGACCACCGCCACGAATGGCGCTGTCGATATCAGTCTGACCAATTCTGCCAAGGTTGGCGCAGTCGTTCGCGGGCTTGATGCGATTGAGCTGGGTGCGAAGTTCGACGAGACAGATCTCGGACGAGTGGCGGTCATTGCAGATCCTTATGACAACAAAACTGCCGAGAGTATTCCTGGTATTTCCAGCGGTGAGCTAGGTGGATTACTGGCGTTCCGTGAACAGATGCTGCAACCGGTGGTGGACCAGCTGAATTCGCTGGCTACGACTATGGCCACGGAGGTCAATGCGATCCACAACAATGGCATCGACCTGGAAGGCAAGGTCGGGCAGGACTTGTTCGCGATCGATAAGATCACGCGCGTCGATGAGATGAGCGGCGAGGCGATCACTATCGACCGGGCTGCCGCGGGCATAAAACTGGCGATCAACGATACCGCAAGGGTAGCTGCTGGCGCGCTATTCCGCGTCATCGAGAATGACATGAATCTCTCGAATGCCGATGCCACGCTCACGTACAAAGCGAACTACGCGGATCCGGCACGTGTGCCGGCGCTGTCATCTCTGCTGAAAAACAACCCAGATCCGACGGCAGGCATTAATGCTCCCAAGGATAAGCTGCTTGGTCAGATACCTCTCGGCAGCAGCAACTGGGAGCTGTACCTCGATAATGCAACCGGCAATCAGCAGTTGCAGGTATTTACACGGGACGGGCGGCAGCTGATCGGCGCGCCGCTGGCGGATGATACCGAAGCGACACTGTTGATCAATGAGAAGAACGGCTTTTTTGCAGGATCGACCTACTCAACGCAATACCTGAACCAGTCGGGCAATACGGGCTACAAGCAGGCAAATGTTTTCTACGGTCTGAAGGCTGAGCCGATTGAGCACTACGATAGCGAGACGCAGTTCAGCCGCGAGCATGACGTGCTGCCATCATCCCACCACTGGATCGTGGGCGATGCTTATGGTGAGGCAATTCCCAGCGACATCGAATCTATTCCTGCCAGCCGCCTGACCATCAATTCCAAGGTGTTGCCGCAGCTGCTGCCGACGGCACCGTCGCGCACCCTGCAGGCAAGCGATATCGCCAACTGGATGAACCGGGCGACGTATGGCATGGTTCCGACGGTGGCGGTCAACGCGCTCACTACAGCGCCTGTTGAAATTTCGAACCCGTCGGATGGGTTGTACATTAACGGCATTGCGATACCGGCTGACCCTTCACGCGCTTCGCTGGATCAGCTTGCTGAATACATCAACCAGTCGGCGGGTAACCTGACTAATGTGGAAGCTGCTGCAGTTGATGGCAAGCTTGTACTGACCAACGCTCCTGGCTACAACGGACGTGACATTCGCGTCGCTGAGATGAGTGCCGAAGGCAAGCTGGTCAATGAGCAGACTTACAAGGGTGTGCTCAAGTTCCCAGAAGATGGCACGGTCGCTATCGGCTATGGCCCGGAAGGGCAGCTCGGCGATCTGAAATTCCTTGGCAAGCCTGCAGGTGACTATTACACCGCTATCCTGCCGCGTGTGGATACGTTTGCAAGCATCGAAGGTGTGAGAGTTCCTGCGAACGTGGACAGCATACTGGGTGATGCTCTGACGATCAACGGCAAGACGTTGGGCGAGCTGGATCTCAAACGTACTTTACAGGCTTCCGACATGGCAAGCTGGATCAACGGCGTCAGCGAGACGCTGGAGCCACCAGTCACCGCTACTGCGAGCACGGAGATCAAGGTTACGCGTCAGCAGTACCGCGACAATCTGGCGACCAAATCCCTGAAACTGAACGGCGTGGACATCAGCGGATCCGGGCCAGCAGGCGGATTCACGAACGTTGCCGATCTGGTCGAATCGATTAATGTGGCCGATACCGGTAACGTCAACACGACCACAGAAGATCTGGATCTCAAACGGCCGCTGGAAATAAACGGCATTCAAATTACTGGCAGTAATCCGGACGGCAGCTTTACTTCCGCAGACGATCTCGTCAATGCGATCAATACTAGAAGCGCAGAGACTGGCGTCAGTGCTGAAACAATGCATCGGGGTGACTTGGAATATCACGTCCTGGCGGTGGTATTGAAGCACAGGATCGATGACGACATCGTGATCGGACCGAACGTTCCTGAAGGAGGCGGACTCAAAGTTCTCCCAGAAGAGATCGATCTCACCAAGCCCCTCACGATCAATGGAGTCTCGATCACGGGCAGCGAACCAGACGGCAGCTTTGGCTCAACGACCGAGATGATCGATGCGATCAACGCAAAGGCCGCAACAACCGGCGTCAGTGTCGCGCAGAACAACGCAGGTCTTATTTTCGCGCAAAGCTCGGGACCTTACGTGATCATCGGTCCTGAGAGCGGTTATAACGCGCTTGGTACGGCTGCAGGTGCCTACCCGCGTGCGGGCGTCAAGAATGCGCTTGGTGTGGTCGACGGTACCTACTCGAAGGTAAGGGCTGAGGTGACGGCGGATGGTATCGTGACTCTGGCGAATAAGAGTGGCGCAGATATTACCGTTGGCTCGCAGCTGGGTGGCAATGTGCTCGGGATAGGTAACGGTTCCTACAAGGGTGTATTGAAGCTCGAAAGTAAGGACACGATTCAGGTGAGCTTTGCCGACAGAGGCAATCCCGCCGAGCTAGCAAAGCTGGGATTACGCACAGGGGTCTATTTGGAAGGCGCCACACCGGAAGATCTGATCGTCATGGTCACCGGCGAAGGTAGTGGAACGGTTGCCGGCAGCTATGATGCGACGATGAAGGATCCGGCGTCACTGGATGCCGATCGCATTACCGCGTTGCGCGCACAGAATTTTGATGTGACCTTCACCTCCGGCTCGCGCTACCAGATTACCTGGAAGAATCCGGAAAGCGGGCTCGCGACCGTACTTGCCGAGCGTGATTATGATCCGATGCGTGGTATCGAATATCAGGGGCTGAAGTTCACGCTGAATAAGGCACCGGTAACTGGCGACACCTTCCGCCTGGATGGCAATCACGACGGCACAGGTAACAACCAGGCGATGCTAGATCTTGTCGCCCTTCAGAGCAAGAAGGTCATTGGCGGCGTCGGGGGAAGGACCATTGCCGAAGCTTATGAAGAATCGGTGGGCAAAGTCGGTAATTTCTCCAACCAAGCGACGATTGCGCAAAAAGCACTACAGGTCGTCAATGATCAGGCTGTCGCTGCGCGAGACAAAGTGTCTGGCGTATCGCTGGATAACGAGGCAGCCGACCTGATTCGTTTCCAGCAGGCTTATCAGGCATCCGCCAAGGCTATGCAGGTGGCGAACACTTTGTTTGATGCCATCCTTCAGGTTTGAATAAAACAACCGTGACGAGAGACTGAATCATGGAAATGTCCACCAATTTATATTTCGAGCGCTCCATTGCTCAGATGGGTGTGACCCAGGACAGACTGTCCAAGACGCAGATGCAGCTGTCGACCACCAAACAGGTGATCAAGCCCAGCGATGCGCCAGACAAATCGGCGACGATTACGCGATTGAAGTCAGCGATCGAGCGCCAGACTGCCTACGTCAATACCATCAATGCGGTGAAAGATAAGCTGTCCCAGCAGGAGACCGCTGCCGACAACGCTAGTTCACTGCTGTATCGTCTCAAAGAGCTGACCGTTCAGGCAGCAAATGACACATACAACGCGGCAGACCGTAAATCGATCGATATTGAAATACGCCAGCTGCGCGATCAGTTGCTATCGCTGGCGAATACTCAGGATGTCAACGGTAACTTCATTTTTTCTGGTAGCCGGGTGAGCAAGATGGCCTTCGCAACCAATGAAGAAGGCAAGCTAGTTTATCAGGGCGACCAGACAGTGAATGCGGCCGGCGTTGGAGAACAGAGTATGGTCGACGTCAATCGTGCGGGTACTAATCCGTTTGATAAGC
>JACCDH010279083.1_pt1 | contig 10445 bp, 9 predicted proteins | sample 7442481 | NCBI WGS metagenome assembly JACCDH01 (sample SAMN15323433, study PRJNA562643) | freshwater metagenome | isolation source: river surface water | place: USA:Blue River Watershed | collected 2017-08-15
AGTCCAGTATAAATGACTTCCATGCCGGCGTCTCTTAATGCTGTAGCAATTACTTTAGCACCTCGATCATGTCCATCAAGTCCTACTTTTGCTACTAATACTCTAATGGGTTTTTTGTCAGTCATTTGGATTTATTTATATCCTAGTTTCTATTTCAAGTTACATTAATTCTATGATAATAATTGCAAGCTATACTGAATTCTTGCAATGGTTTCTTTAAATTCAATAGCCTCTACAATTTCAAAAACACCAGGCCCAAATTTGCCACCTACTAGCATAATTCTGAATGGCAACATGAGCTCACCTGCCTTTAATTCGTGCTTTGTTACTAATTCTTTAAAGGCTGCTTCTAATTCAGCAGCTTTTCCAGTTATGCTTCCACCTTCAATTTTGCTTGAATATAAATTGGCTAATTCTTGAAAGAAAAGACTTTTTTTAGCATCCCATTTAGGCGCAATACTTGCGGTATCAATTGTACTCGGTGCCTTAAAATAAAAACTACTTTGTGTTATAAAATCAGGTAATAATTGGCAACGCTCTTTGACTAGACCAACTACTTTTACTAAATAAGCAGGGTCATGTACTTCAATATTTTCTTTATCAAGATAAGGCTTTACTAATGCAGCTAATTTTTCATTCTCGCTTCGTTTAATCCACTCGCCATTATACCATTTTGCTTTTTCATAATCAAACTTTGCGCCACCCTTATGCACACGCTCCATGGAGAAAGTTTCAACTAATTCAGCTAGCGTAAAAATTTCTTTATCGGTTCCATCGTTCCACCCCAACATTGCTAATAAATTAACAAATGCCTCAGGTAAAAAACCACGTTCCTTAAAACCAATCGTAGTTGTGTTCGTATTTGGATCAGTCCAATCCATACCAAATACAGGGAATCCTAATCTTTCTCCATCACGCTTACTTAATTTACCATTTCCATCGGGCTTTAAAATCAAGGGTAGGTGAGCCCATTTAGGCATTTGATCCAGACCAAATAAATATTTCCATAATAATACATGCACAGGGGCACTTGGAAGCCATTCTTCACCTCTAAAGGCGTGGGTAATTTTCATTAAATAATCATCAACGACAACGGCCAAATGATAAGTTGGCATGCCGTCTGCTTTTAATAAAACCTTATCGTCAACAATACTTGTATCAAAACTTACATGTCCTCTGATGACATCATCTAAACTTACTTCTTCATTTTCCGGAACCTTTATACGAATTACATGTGGCGTATTTTTATTTAATAAATCTGCAACTTCATCAGCTGACATAGAAATAGAATTTTTCATCTCCATTCTATGTGCTCGACTATATTGAAAATTTGGGATCTCTTTTCTTTTTTGATCTAATTGTTCAGGTGTATCAAATGCATAATAAGCATTGCCTTGTTCAATTAATTTTAGTGCATACTGCTTATACATTTCCTTTCGTTCACTTTGTCGGTATGGGCCGTAAGGACCAGCATGCAATGGACTTTCATCGGGAACTAAACCACACCAAGCTAAAGTGTCTTGAATATATTGTTCGGCACCAGGAACAAAACGTGTTTGATCCGTGTCTTCAATTCTTAAAATAAAATCCCCTTTATGGTGTTTTGCAAATAAATAATTAAACAATACAGTCCTAACGCCCCCTAAATGTAATCCACCCGTTGGCGAGGGTGCAAATCTGACTCTTACCTTTGAATCCATACTTTTAAATCATTTATACAAAGATAATATTCAAATGGGCAAAAGAACTATTTATCTTTGGGTATGTATTTGATTAAAACACCTTTTTGGTTGCGTGCAATTTATCCCAATTGTACATGGAAAATTCCTGTTCAGGAAAAGGTGATTTATTTGACTTTTGACGATGGGCCAGATCCAGAAGCGACCCCTTTTGTTTTAGCAAATTTGAAAAAGTATAATGCTAAAGCAACTTTTTTTTGCATAGGGAATAATGTGCTTAAGCACCCCAATATTTATGAATCAATTTTAATGGAAGGCCATAGGGTGGGCAATCATACCTATGATCATTTAAATGGATGGAAAACGGAGCATAATATTTATATCGATAATATTAAGGACGCGATGAATATAATTGACAGTAAATTATTCAGACCACCTTACGGACGTATCACAAAAAGCCAAATTAAAATATTAAAGCAAACTGATTCTTTGCCAAATCAAATAATTATGTGGGATGTTTTGAGTGGAGATTTTGATATTCGTATTGACGGTGAAACCTGTGCGCGTAATGTTATCAATAATACGGTGCCTGGTTCTATTATTGTATTTCATGATAGTCAAAAAGCATGGGATAGGATGTCAATAGCATTGCCAAAAGTATTGGAACATTTTTCCAATTTAGGGTATCGAATGGACCTTATTCCTTGATAAATGTCTCAAATATGTAAAAAAGGCCAAGGTAGAAACCTCGGCCTGTATAATCCGTACCCTATAAAAAACAAAAAGATAAATCTGTACTAATAAGACCTATCGTCCTGTGATTAAACGACGAAATAAATGGTTTTAGTATGTAAGCTGGAAAAAATATCTTTTTTTTGTGTTCTCAATTCACAATTATGCGCTTTATTGATACCCATACACATATTTACGACGAATCATTGCTTCCTGAATTTGACATTATTTTAGATAATGCAAAATCAAATGGTATCGATAAAATGATAATGCCAGGAATTGAAAGTTCTAGTATTCATGATATGTTATTGTTGGAATCAAAATACCCCGACCATTGTATTGCAATGATGGGGTTGCATCCATGTTATGTGAAAGAAAATTTTGAGGAGGAATTGAAAATTGTAGCGGATTGGTTGGCAAAAAGAAAATTTGTTGCCATTGGTGAAATAGGGTTAGATTTTTACTGGGATAAAACATTTACCGAGCAACAGTACAAAGCCTTTGAAATACAAATGCAATGGGCAATTGAATATAATACACCTATTGTTATACATACGCGCAATGCGATGGGAGAAACCATTGAAGCAGTAAAGCCTTATGCAAAAAAAGGGTTAAGAGGAGCCTTTCATTGTTTTAGTGGGAGTAAGGAGTCGGCACAACAAATCATTGAAATGGGATTTTATCTGGGATTAGGAGGAGTGCTTACCTATAAAAATGCAGGCGTTGCAGAAGCGATTAAAGACATTCCTATGGAGTGGTTATTTTTAGAAACCGATGCACCTTATTTGCCTCCTGTTCCTTATCGTGGCAAAAGAAATGAGCCAGCTTTTATGATTGAGGTTGCTAAAAAATTAGCAGAAATTAAACAAGTTCCCTTGCATGAAATAGCAGCCATAACAACTGCTAATGCCGAAAAATTATTTGGTATTTAACTACTAAATGAAGGCAGATTATTCGAAAATAAAATTATTGCAATAGTTTTCCATGTCATCTCTATTTTGATGCTTTTCAAAACTAAAATCAGCCAAGGGTAATTGATTCATTCCATGAATAATGCTGCCATTATAGCCTAATTGTTTTAAAAAATCAAAAGTAGCTAATACTTGTTCCTTACCAACATGTGCAGCTTCAATTTCGACAATTATTTTAGGCTTGTGTTTTTGTAATGTATTTACAGCGCCTTTGAAAACTTTTAATTCATTTCCTTCAACATCTATTTTTAATACATCCGGTTTTAATTGGTGCTTTTCGCAATAATGATCCATAGTTGTTGTAGCTACTGTTTCAGTTTTTGCTACCGCTCCTAAAGTATGTTGGTCAAATATAGTAGCACTAGGAGATGAGTTATCACCTGTCACATTGGATGGTATAAATAAAGTAGCAGTTGCATCAGTATCGGATAATGCAATATTGTTAATTGTTACATTGTCCCAACCCATAATAGGTTTCATTTTTACTAAGTAGTTGTATAAAAATGATTGAGGTTCAAAAGCATGAATTTGACCACCCTTGCCAACATTTTTTTGCATAAAATATAAGTACCCACCTTTGTGCGCGCCAATATCTAAAACTGTGTTTCCTTTTTTTACGGCGTCCATTATATAAGCGATACCGCCTTTGTCATCTCTATTCTTGTATTTTGAAGCTCTAAGTTTAAGCTTGAATTTTTCTATCCAATTCATATTTTACTTTTTCAATGATGATAAAACTAATTAAAATATTACAAATCAAGAGTCTTTCATAGTTAAGTATTGGGGATGCCGTCACTTCGCTCCGGCATCCCAATGATTGTATGATTGCCGACTCACTCTGTTCGTCGTCATCCCCAAGTCGTGCTCTTTTACCAAAGCCTTTCAAGGAGTACTGATGAAGAGGAAATTCATCAGTACTCCTTGGCTTTTTTAACGCTCCCCAACTTACGAAAGCGCGCTTTCGACGTTGTGTCGCATTAAAAAAGCCTGTCATTATCATGACAGGCTTTGCAGAGAGGAAGGGATTCGAACCCTCGATACGTTGCCGTATACACACTTTCCAGGCGTGCTCCTTCAACCACTCGGACACCTCTCTTTGGGGTTGCAAATGTAATAAAAGACCGGCGAATTGATTGTGATTGCTTTAAATAAATATAGCAGATACTATTGCTCCTTCATTTTCTCATCCATTCTTTCATTGTATTCCAATGGGTCGTCCTTCCAATTTTTATGATAGGAAACAAACATAGCAATCCAAATGGACCTTGACAAACGCATAAAAACAGGTTGTAATAATATAACTAAACCGATAGAGCCAAACATCCAATAAAATATTCGATTGTCATCTAAATCAAAGGTCATTCCAATCAATACTTTCCAAGCTACAAAAGTGGATACAAAATAGGCTACTATTAATGCATAACTAACATAACCAGTGCCAATGTAAAAACCTACTTCTATTTCAGTAGGTTGCCCGCAAACCGGACAGTTGTCATTCATGGTGGTCATTTTTGAAAAATTGTAAGGGTTGTTGCTTACAAATAATTTGCCCTCACGACATCTTGGACATTTATTGGTTAATATACTTGAAATTATATTTTTTGGCATGGCGCAAAGGTATAATAAAAAAAAAGAAGCGAAAATTATAATTCAATAACTTGTTCCATTCTGATGCCTCTCGACCCTTTAATTAATATGGTTCTATTGTTGAACTGTTGTTGTGCAAGCCAAGTTTTTGCATCCAGCGCATTCGGAAAGTATAAATAATTGTGTTTGCAGTTTTCAAAATCTCCACCTACTAATATTACTTTTTCCCATTCATTTTTTTCCAATAAATGAATCAGTCCTTGGTGTTCTGTTAAACTGGTATCTCCTAATTCCTTCATACCACCAATACAAACAATTTTATGTTGAGCTTTTAATTTTGCAAAATTTTCAATCGCCAATTGCATGCTACTTGGGTTTGCATTATAAGCGTCTAAAATAACATCATTATTATTCCATTTTAATAATTGCGAACGACTATTGGTTGGTGCATAGTTTTCAATGGCCGATTTTATTTTTTCAGCAGGCACTTTAAAATACAATCCAATACTCACTGCAGCTAAAATATTTGGTAAATTATACTCACCTACTAATTGTGTTTGAATCGTTTGAATAGGGGAGCCCTTGGTGAAATTAACTTGTAAAAAGCCATTAACGGTGTTAGCGGATGCTTGCAAATTACCTGAAGTATTTCCATAGGTAACCACTTCCCCAATTGCCTTGCTCATATTAACTAAGTAATCATAATCACTCATTACAAATGCGGTGCCTTTGTGTAAACGCAAGGAATCGAATAATTCACCTTTACCTTTTTTTACACCGTCCTCTGATCCAAACCCTTCTAAATGAGCTTTGCCACAATTGGTAATTAATCCATAATTAGGCATGGCGTATTCGCAATAACTTGCAATTTCATTTAAATGATTTGCGCCCATTTCAATAACAGCCATTTCAGCATCGGAACCAATACTCAATAAAGTTAATGGCACCCCTATATGGTTATTTAAATTCCCTTGTGTTGTATAAGTTTTGAAATGACTTGACAATACTGCATAAACTAATTCCTTTGTGGTTGTTTTTCCATTGCTTCCAGTAATACCAATAAAAGGAATGCTAAATTGTGATCTATGATGTTTTGCAAGGCTTTGTAATGTAGTTAGCACATCATCAACTTGTAATATCCTATTTTCAAATGATTCACTATTTGCAATGGGCTCATCAACAATGGCGAAGCTTGCACCAGTTTCAAGTGCTGCTAATGCAAAATTGTTCCCATTAAAGTTCGGCCCTTTCAATGCAAAATACAAATCACCTGTTTTCAATTTTCTAGTATCCGTTTGTACCTGAGGATGCTGTTTGTACTGTTGGTATAAAAATGAAATAGAGGGAAGTTTCATGATAAAAGATATTAATTATCAATAGCAGTCAGCAGGCAGGTAGCCATTGCAACGAGCCCTTCTTGTCTACCCGTAAAACCCATTGTCTCCGTGGTAGTTGCTTTAATTGAAATATCCTTATCACCAATGTGTAAAATAGATGCTATACAATTTTGCATTTCAATTACGTATGGCTTTATTTTAGGAGCTTCTAAACAAAGCGTAGCATCAATATTTACAATTTGATATCCTTGCGAAGTGATTAATTCGTAGGTGCGTGCTAATAAAATTTTACTATCAATATTTTTATAAGCATTATCCGTGTCAGGGAAGTGAGTTCCAATATCGCCTAAGCTTAATGCGCCTAGTAATGCATCGCAAATTGCGTGTAATAAAACATCGGCATCACTGTGTCCTAAAGCCCCTTTTGTATGTGGAATTTTTATACCTCCAATCCATAAATCACGACCTTCCACTAGTTGGTGAAAGTCTATTCCTGAACCAATGCGCAATTTCATTCAATTATTTTTTAAACAGACGCTTATACCAAGGCTTAGATTTGTCAGTAGCTTCACTTGCTGCATCAAATCCAAAAGCAGAAGAAACACATCTGAATCCAATGGTGCTTGTTGATTTATCTTGATCCAAAAATCTTCTTGTACCTGGGTTTAGCCAATAAGGTCTGTCTTTCCAGCTTCCTCCTTTATATACTCTTGATTTATTAGATATGAGTGTATTAACATCAGAATCATATTGTGCTACTTCAGCATCATCACCATCCAAAGTGCTGTCTCCTCTGTAAGGGTTAAAGTCATCCATGTCAACGCTACTTAATGGTCTGTATAAATCCGCAACCCATTCATTTACGTTACCATTTAAATTATATAAGCCTATTCTTGTAGGTGTAAAGCTTCCTACTTTAGAAGGGAACCCAGCACCATCGTTAGAATAACCAATCATACCCATATAGTCGCCTCTTCCATTTTTGAAGTTGGCTACGAACATTCCTTGGTCGGCTTTTTTGGTATTTCTTATATTTTCATTCCCACTTGAACTCCAAGGGAAAGGTGAATCAGATTGTGACACACTTGCATTTGGGTGACTAGAATTTGAACCTGCTTTAGGATTTTTAAAATTAGAAACATAGTTTTTTGCGCTAGACACTTTAGCTGCATATTCCCATTCAGCTTCAGTTGGCAATCTAAAGTCAGGCACCATAATCATTTCTTCACCTGATTTTCTTAATTTAGAATTTGGTTTTTTGCCACCGTATTCTAATTTTTCTTTTCCAGCAATTTTGCCAATGTACTGTTGTTTTTTATTCAACAAGCCATAGAATCTTAAAGTATTTTCATTGGCTCTATCTGTTCTCCATCTACAAAATTTAGTTGCTTGTTCCCAGCTTACGCCTACCACAGGATAATCATTGAATGCTTTTGCTCTGAAATAGCCAATAATCATTGGTTCGTTATAAGCCAAAGGGGATTTCCAAACTAAGGTATCAGGAAGTGCTTCAATTGCTAAGTCTTTATATTGAGCCGAATCCTTTCCTAACTTTTCAAGCCAATGAGTGTAATCTCTGTAAGTTTTATTGCTCACTTCATATTTGTCAATTCTAAAAGAACTCACAGTAACACGTCTCAAGGTGTTATTCCATTGTCTCATTTCGTTTTCTTCGGTATTCATACCCATGCCAAATGTTCCACCACGAACAAGAACGGTATTCTCGTAAGGGTCGTTTTTAATGGCTGCTAATTCAATTGAATTTGCATTATTAGTTTCAATTGTTGAAATCAAGCTAGGACTCAATAAAAGAATACCAAAAAACAATAAAATACTATTAATAAAATTCATATAAATAATTTATTCAAATTCAAGTTTAATGCTAAAGCGAAGATAGTTTGTTTTTTACTTATTTAATCATCAGAATACCACAATCTTATGTTACTAAAATCCTAATTTTATGTGATGAATAGCCCCAAAATTATATTTTTAGCCCTTTTTTTAGGCTTTTTTGGTCATTCCAATGGTCAAAATAGCCCGATGGCTGTTGGGAAATGGGCTAAAATTAGCACTTCTAAACAGGGAATTTACAAGCTGACAGGGGCGCAATTAAGCAGGTTGGGCTTTACATTACCCATTGTTTCAAGTCAATTACAGCTATTTGGGTTCAACTTGAGCCAATTAACCGAAAAAGTTAGCGGCGCTGTAAATTTTGGGCTTTCTGAGAACGCCATAAAAGTAGTTGATGGGGGAGATGGCCAAATGGATGCAGCAGATTATTTTTTATTTTACAATCAAGGGCCTGTCTATTGGAAATTTGACAGCAGCTTAAATAGGGTATCACATCAAAATTTCGCTACCGGTGATTCTGTTTATTATTTCATTACAATCGGTCAAAATGGAAAAAGAATTGGATTGCAAAATGTACAAGCAAATAATAGTAAACCTAGATTAGAATTTAATCAGCATATTTTGTTTGAAAAGGATAGTGTGTCGTTATTAAATAGTGGTAAAGTTTTTTATGGAGTTCCAATGGGGCAGGGAGTGGGTAAACAAAGCCAACTTAATTACAGTTTTAATACACAGGGCTTTACCAATATCAGTTATTTGAAAAGTTATGTTCGCTTAGCTTCAACCAGTTATCAACTAAACGGTCAATTTGAATTTACAGTTAACAATAACTTGGTTCATACAACTAGTTTGCCAACCGTTTCAGGTTTATTATTTGATGATATTGCCGCTGAAAAAGTAGACAGCTTTAACATTCAATCAACTCATTTATTACAAAGTAATAACGCTTTGAAAATATCCTATAACACAACTGGTAGCAGTTCCACTGGTTGGGTTGATTACGTTGAATTATTATTAAAAAAACAAATTGGATTTTGGCAGGATAGTACTATTTATTTTAGTATTGAAGACGAATTTGAACAAGGGGGAACAGCAGGTTGTATCATACAAAACATGGACAGCACGAGTATTATTTGGAATGTAACAAATACTGAAAATCCTGTTCAAGTACAATGGCAAATGACGGGTGCGCAATCAGGCCAATTTATGAACAGCAGTTCGGGTATTTCAAACTTTTTTGCTTTTAAACAAAATTCCTTTGAAGTGCCTACCTTAATTGGTCAGGTTGCAAATCAAAATCCAATCAGTTCTAATAGTGCTATTGATTATGTAATTGTAGCAGCTCCTGCATACATGAAAGCTGCCATAAAATATCAACAATTTCAAAATGATCATTTTGGCAGAAAAACAGTTGTATTTAATGCGAGAGAAATTTACAATGATTTTGCGGGTGGTCAAGCCCATGTAGTGGCCATAAGAAATTTATTAAAATATTTGAAAAATCGAGCTGTTCAAAATAATATCAGTGCTCCGACATACTTATTATTATTGGGTATTGGCAATTTCAACCCCAAAAAATTAAACATCGATTTTGAATTGCCAGTTTATGAAAGCAATAATTCAAATTCAATACTTTCTAGTTTTTCCTCGGATGATTTTTTCTCTATCTTGAATACAGGTGATGATATTAACGATTATAATAAGGTTCAAGATTTGTCTATAAGTGTGGGGCGAATTCCAACTCGAACAATTGCAGAGGCCGATACTGCAATTCAAAAATTAATTAATTATCAAACCCATAAAATAGGTGGATCTTGGGAAAATAAAATTACTTGGGTTGCTGATGATGGCGACTATAATTTGCATTTACAAGATGCGGAATCAATTATTAGTAATTTACAAATAAAGGCGCCTCATTGGAATCACAACAAAATATATCTGGATCTTTACCCTTCCGTAAATACAAGTGCGGGTATTACCTATCCTTTAGTATTCAATGCAATACAGCAATCCATTCAGGAAGGTTCGGTTGTTTTAAATTATACTGGCCATGGAAATTACTTAAGGCTTTCAGAGGAAGCGGTCATTTCACAACCACAATTTGAGTTATGGAAAAATGCTAACAAGTTGCCTTTGATGATTGCAGCTTCATGTAATTTCACTCCTTATGATCAACCTTCCTTGAGTTCAATTGCATGGGACGCTTTTATGAAAAATAGTCAAGGGATTATTGGTTTAGTGGCCGCTAACAGATTAGTATATGCATTTAGTAATAAGCAAATAAATGA
>JACCDH011406560.1_pt1 | contig 10444 bp, 5 predicted proteins | sample 7442481 | NCBI WGS metagenome assembly JACCDH01 (sample SAMN15323433, study PRJNA562643) | freshwater metagenome | isolation source: river surface water | place: USA:Blue River Watershed | collected 2017-08-15
GTGGATGAAGGTGGCAGCTATCGCGATATCATTCAGCTCGTAGAGTTTGAGTTAACTGCGGCTATCACCAATAGCGAGCCCTTACCTAACCCAAGCATGGGTCGCCTCTCAAGACAATCACGAACTTTCCCAATTCAACCACGGGTCCACATGGTTCCAGATGATCGTGGCCGTTATTACACACTAGCACTATCTGCAAGTGACCGCACTGGCTTGCTTTACACCATCTCAAGAGTATTAGCAAAGCATCAGGTATCGATTCATACCGCCAGAATCAACACACTTGGGGAGCGCGTAGAAGACGTACTACTCCTCGATGCCGCCAACCTTAGCAAAAATCCTAAACTACAGATTCAACTGGAAACAGAGTTACTAGAAGCTTTAGGGGCTTGAGCTAGCTTAGATAGGGCACGTTGAATCCGAATACTTTCAACGTCGTCAAAAGAACACCACCGGAATTTAATTGCTTCGCAAGGTTGCTCTTGTCGGAGTACCCTTAACCTATACAGTAAGTCAATATGTAAATGAGCAACTTCGCCCTTTTTAAGGTTTTCAGGAATCTCATGAATATCGATATCAATTGGATTTTGATTATCAGAATCTAGCTCACAGACGTAACCAGTTTCTTCATAAACTTCTCGTATAGCAGCCTTAACAGAAGACTCACCCTCATCAATGTGGCCACCGGGTTGAAACCACTGCTTAATGTAGGGGTGATATATCAATAAGACTTTTCCATCCTTGATCACTAATCCGCTGGCAGTTATGTGCCCGTCTTGCCTCGTTCTCGAATATCGATTCTCAGAGCTTAGAATTTTTTCTACATGTGAATTGAGATTTATTATGGACATATATTACTTAAAGTAAGACTTAAAAATCTCACTATCATGATTTTGGTTGTAGCAATTATCCCAATATGAAAGAAGAACGATGCAAGTTGCAGCCACTAACATAATGAAAGATATTAAAGCCCAGCTAGGGAAATCTATATAAGAAAGTATCAGGCCGAAAATAGCTCCAAAAAGCATTTCTATTGAGTAAAAAAGTCCCGAGATTAAGCCAATATTATTTTTAAAAGGCTTCATAACAGCAGCTTGGGTTGCTGGAAAAATAATGCCAATACCAAATAGAGCAAAAAAAATTAAAGTTAAGTTTATCCAAAGATATCCAGCATTTACCAAAGTAAATCCATAAAGGATTAGGGTGGATACCATGATAATTAATCCAGCCAGCGTAATGAGAAACTTTAAATTAGAGCCTTCAATTCTCCATCGAATAAAGATTGTTCCAGAGATAAAGCCGCAAATAGTTATGGCAAATATAAAGCTATATTCAATAGGATCTATTAAATACAGCCTTTGAATTAATATCGAGGAGGAAGATGCGAATGTAAAGTATATAGCCCATGCAAAACTAATAACTAAAGTATTAAAAATAAATTCGCGGTGTCTCAATAGGTCAAAATATTGGCAAAAAAGCACATTAATTTTTAAATTTTCTCGATGCCCAAAGTTTGCAAGACTTTCCTTCATACATACAGACACAAGCACCAATGTAACTAGAGAAAGGAAAGATAGCGCTAAAAAAATTGATCTCCATCCTAAATAAGTTGATATAAAGGCACCAATAATCGGTCCGAAAATTGGCGAAATCACCAATCCAGTAGCCAAATAACTCAGCACCCTCACTTGGGATTCCTGATGAAATAGATCTCTGACAATAACTCTTGCAATCAGAGTGCCACAACCCCCTCCTAGTGCTTGGAAAAAGCGCAATAGTACCAACTGCTCAATTGATGAAACAAAAAAACATCCGATAGTTGAAGTAACAAAAATAACCAATCCAATAATTAAGATAATTCGACGCCCATATATATCTGCCAAGATTCCTGCAAATAGCAGACTCAAAGAATATCCAAACATATAAGAAGTTAGGGTGTCGGTTATGTTGGATCTAGTCCCTGCTAGCTCAATATCTATAGAGGGAATTGCGGGAAGGTAGATATCGGTCGAAATCATCGGAAGAATCACGAGCAATAGAAGAATGGGTACCAGTAATTTATCCTTAAGAAACATGTACGCCTTCAAAGGGAGATTGAACATCCAAATCCTGACTGCTGCGCTTTAGCCTAAGACTACAAATTACATGTCTTGCGACATTTTTTGCTCGCATCGAAACCATATCTAGAGAGCTTACAAAGTAGTAAGTACCACACGTTAAGTGCCCTATCGCATAAAAATTCTCAATCTTTTTCTGCTGTTTATCTTTTATAAGGGACGTTTCATAATCCAACGAAATCCCACCATGCGGATTTTTAATAACCAACCCGGATGTAATCAAGTTATTTATTAGCGGTGATTCTGCATCAGCAATATCCCTAGATGGTCCGGAAGCATTAATTACCCAATCACAATTAACTTGAGTAACAGTAGTTGGGTTACCAAACTCACCAACGCAAGCGGTGAATTGATTCCTAATTGATGAATCAAAACTTCTAAGATATGGATAATGGCGCAGGATTCCGAGTTGGATTAACGAATATAGCTTGAGGCTAGTATGCGCTGGAAGGGGTACCCTTTTTGCCGCCCATAACCGGTGAATCCTATTTATAAATAGATCTTTTTCCTCTAATGAGAGAGCGTTCCAGTAATCGCCTATGATGGCATCAGTTTTAATTGCTAAATTCTGCCATGATGAAAATTCTTCCGAATTCTCTAATAAGGCGCCAATCCATGCTCCGTATTCAATCTCTGAAGCTTTAAAGAATTTATTCCATTTTATTCCGGCAAGTAAAAAATCTTTTCGCGCTAGTCTTAAGATTTGACGAATAGTAATTCTTTGCCGATATTTTTTTCTTAAGAAATTGAGGCCCTCAGCAGTTAAATACTTAAGTTCATAATTTTTTTTGCGACATCTTATTAGTGGAAAATTTAAATCTCTAGTAAAGAAGAATATGGAGCCTTGATGATCTTGATTTGCTAAGACAACTGCAATATCAGCTGCCGTAAGCTGTCCGCCAATAATTCCGACACTATCACTCCTTTTAATTAATCGAGAATACCTATTTATAGGGTATGGATTATTTATGTAATGACTTTTGCCTTGTAAGCTAAAAATGTCTTTAGGAGATGTAGTTCCAACACATAAAATTACGCAATTAAATCTCTTAGTTTGGTTATTGTTAAGAGTAACGCTAAAGTCATTTACATCTAAAAGATTGATGTTAATCACTTCCAAATTTATTAACTCGATTTCAACACCTAATCTTTCAAGTTCTGAGATTGCATCTTCTAGACGACTTTTTAGATACATACCAAAGAATTCACGAGCAATATACCCATCTGGCGCAATTCCAGATTGAGATAGAACTTGATCACCGCCTATACGATATCCTTTTTCAAGCATCCAATTTAAAAAATCATTTTCTTGCTCTGAAAATATAGATGTAGTTGCACTCACCATGTTCATTAGTAGCTCATTGCTATCACATTGATATGCAAATCCTGGCCCAAATGCTGAGCCTTTCTCAAAAATAGTTATTTTGAGATTTTTACTGAAATCAAAAGTAAGAAATTCTTTTAATCCAAAGAGTGTTGCAACTCCTGCCGCACTACACCCAATAATTGCAATTTGAAAGTAAACTACACTATCTTGAGGTTGATGAGTAACAGAGAGCTGAACACCATCATTTTGTAAATTATTTATTGGACTCAAACTCATTTTTTCCCTTCAAAGCATGGAGCTTATCTAGCGAAAGGAAAATTGACTACCTGATAATCTTGTAAGAAAGTTCTTACTTTAAGAGATTTAACATTGCCTCTTCATCAATCACGGCCACGCCCAGCTCCTCAGCTTTCGTAAGCTTGCTACCAGCATCGGCGCCAGCAACCACATAGTCGGTTTTCTTAGAAGCAGATCCCGCGACTTTGGCCCCTGCTTTTTCCAGTAGGTCTTTGGCTTCATCTCTGGTCATCGTGGGGAAGGTTCCCGTTAAGACAAATGTCTTACCTGCGACTGCTGCACTAATCACTTTTTCTTCAACAGCGAGCTGCATACCAGATGCCAAAAGTTGCTCAATCACCTCGCGATTGTGGGCTTCTTGCATAAAGCTGAGGATCGAGTCCGCGACTACCGGCCCCACATCTTTAACTGTCAACAGATTTTCGAGATTAGCATCCATCAAGGCATGCATAGAACGATAATGATTTGCCAGATCTTTCGCAGTCGTCTCGCCTACGTGACGAATCCCTAGAGCAAAGATAAATCTGGCTAAGGTCGTATTTCTGGATTGATTAATAGCCTGAATCAGGTTGTCGGCCGATTTCTCACCCATACGCTCCAGGTTTGCAAGAGCAGTAAATCCTAAGCGATAGAGATCTGCTGGAGTTCTCACCAGATTTTGATCTACTAATTGATCGACAATTTTCTCCCCAAGTCCCTCAATATCCATTGCCCTTCTGTGGGCAAAATGAATCAGGGCCTGCTTGCGCTGGGCGCCGCAGAAAAGACCACCACTACAGCGAGCTACCGCCTCATCGGCCAATCTTTCTATATGCGAATCACATACGGGACAGTTAGTGGGCATGATAAACTCTTGAGCACCTGATGGACGGCGATCCTTAATTACTGATACAACCTCTGGTATCACATCGCCTGCTCGTCTCACAGAGACAGTATCACCAATACGAACATCTTTACGTTTCACTTCATCTTCATTGTGCAGCGTCGCATTGGTGACGGTAACACCACCCACTTCTACTGGCGCGAGTCTTGCAACTGGAGTGATTGCACCCGTACGGCCTACTTGTACATCAATACCCAAAACTGTAGTTAACGCCTCTTGAGCCGGATACTTGTGAGCCAATGCAAATCGTGGTGCTCTAGAAACAAAGCCTAATTTCGCTTGCTCTGCAAATGAGTTGACTTTATAAACAACGCCATCAATATCGTAAGGCAGTGCATCCCGCTTAGCGCCAATCTCATTGTAAAAAGCCAGTATCTCCTCAACTGAATGTAATACTTTGCGTTCTGAACATACCGGTAGACCTAGCTCTACATAAGTATTCAATAGCTCTTCATGTGTTTTTGGTAACCAGGACTGAGGTTCGAGAGCGCCCAGACCATAGGCAAAGAAAGACAATGGTCTTTTTGCCGTAATCTTAGAATCTAATTGACGCAGACTGCCAGCGGCTGCATTGCGAGGATTAGCAAACTCTTTTTCACCCAACTCAGCAGCTTGGCGATTCATTTTTTCGAAGTCTTTGAGGTACATAAAGACTTCACCACGCACTTCAAGAACTTGTGGAATATTTTTACCTGTCAGCTTGAGTGGAATAGCTCGAATGGTTTTAATATTCGCAGTGACATCTTCACCGCTGGCACCATCTCCACGGGTAGCTGCTGTGACTAATGAGCCATTTTCATAACGAAGGGAAATGGCTAAACCATCAAACTTCAACTCACCTGCATATGTAACACGATCAGTATGCAATGCCTCTCGGCACCGGCGATCAAATGCAATGAGTTCAGCATCCTCAAATGCATTATTTAAAGAAAGCATAGGCACTGCATGCGTAACCGATTGAAATTCTTTTAAAGCAGTTCCGCCTACGCGTTGGGATAAAGATTCTGGGGTGATCCACTCAGGATGAGCGGTCTCTATATCGAGTAACTCACGATATAGGCGGTCATATTCGATATCAGGTAGAAGAGGATTGTCGAGTACATAATACGCATGCTCAAGGCGGGCAAGCTCGGCTTGCAAGAATGCATAACGCTCCGCTAATTTTGTCGGACTAGTAGACGACAAAGTGGCTTCCTAGCTAAATAGTCTGCTAGCTGTAGAAGATCCAGCAGACACACCAGACTTCTCAAGATTGTCATAAAGCACGTCGAGGTGCTGACGAATACTAATCACGGCAGCTTCACTAAGATTAATACCATTATCGTCAACTAAGCGTCCGTGAGCCGCTTGGGCAATCTCAATACCTTCACTCAACATTCTTTCAAACGCACGCTCATCTTGTGGCACCAATGGAACCTCAAGCAACAACGTGATTTGACTGACAGGTTTGTTGGGATCCAAATCTGCAGTGTTAAAAAGTACAATACCTTTACTAACATATTCATATTGACGCCCATTACGGGCTAGTTTAAAGCCGCGCTGACGCATGAGAGCGTCAAAATTACCCCATGGACATGGCTCATCAAAGAGGACATTAATACTCAACTGGATATCACTCTCAGCTGCCATGACATCCAATTCTTTTGCACTATCGAGCATCGTGCTGACACTTGGCATATCGATTTGTGAGCCTAAAGTTTCGGCGAGGGCTTGAGCACGAGAGCAAAAGTCAGACAATTCGAGAACCCCAATCGGACCCCTGCGGCTAGCCAACTGAATTGCCAACTGCAGATCAGAGTATTTAGATTCTGGATGCAACCCTTCCCAGTCTTCTGCAACATCAAGATTGGTATTTAAGCCTTCACACATCCAACGCGCTGTTGATTGCGCTTCAAGATCTGTCCAGGCATTAATCTCTTCAAGAATTTCAGCGCCACTAATAGGCTCATCAAAGCGAAGTGTGATTACACAGTCGATACGGGGATCAATCGCAAACTTTTCTGGAGCTGAAATCGTGGATAGTTGAGCATCACCAAAACTAGGCTCAGTACGAGTATCAGCATCGGCAAAGCCATTACTAAAGCTTGGCTCTCGCGAAAAGCGATCATCTCCAAGGTATTCATTCTGTTCTTTGGCTTTACGGCGAGCGCGTGCATAACGAATATTTAAAACAGCAACTGCTATCAGAATCAATAAACCAATAACAGCCAATGCCAGTTGCAAATCAGACAAACCTAACATCGTCATGATTTGTTCTACGTACACTTAAGCTGCCTCCACCATCGATACCGCAGAAGAAATATCCACCGCAACAATGCGCGATACACCTTGCTCTTGCATCGTGACACCAATCAATTGATGAGCGATTTCCATAGTGATCTTATTGTGAGAAATGAATAAGAATTGTGTTTTATCTGACATTTTGGCAACCAGATGGGCATAACGCAAGGTATTTGCATCATCGAGCGGAGCATCAACCTCGTCAAGCAAGCAGAAAGGAGCCGGATTCAAAAGGAAGAGTGAGAAAACCAACGCAATCGCGGTCAATGCCTTTTCACCACCAGACAAGAGATAAATAGAGCTATTCTTCTTGCCGGGCGGCTGCGCCATTACCTGCACACCAGAGTCCAAGATTTCCTCGCCAGTCATCACCAACTCGGCATGACCTCCACCGAATAACTCTGGGAAGAGCTTCCCAAAATGGCCATTCACTTGGTCAAAGGTGCCTTGTAGTAAATCGCGTGTTTCAGCGTCAATCTTCGCAATCGCATCTGTCAATGTTTGCATCGCTTCATTGAGGTCAGCAGATTGCGCGTCCAAGAACTGCTTACGCTCACGGGAGCTAGATAACTCATCAAGCGCAGCCATATTCACCGGGCCCAATGACTGAATCTCGGTATTTAAGCGATTGACTTCACTTTGGAGTGCGCCGACCTTAAGGTCAGGGCTAAAGCTTGCCTCGAGCTCAACTAGATTAGCCTCAGCATCCGCCAATAAGGTAGCGAATTGCTCAAAGTTCAGACGCGCAGCCTGTTCGCGTAATTGCAAATCAACCACTTTATCGCGCATTGGCTGTAGGCTACGCTCTACCTGCATACGAGACTCGTCAGCCTCACGCAATTGGTGTAACAGCGCATCTTGCTCTGTACGAGCATTTGCCAACGCAGCTTCGCGGGCGCTGCGGGCCAATAACAGCCCCTGTAATTTGTCTTGCGCTTCTTCATCACTCAAGGTTGCTAACTCTTGAGTAGCAGCATCATGTTTATCCTGAATTTCCATGATCTGAGTACGTGCGGTACTTTGATCGCGCTGTAAGTCAGTAATACGCTGCTGTAAAGAACGTGTTGCAAAAGCAGCTTCTTGAGCTGCCATCTCAGCAGCACGAAGCGACTCGCGCAAACGATCACGCTCTTGGGTTGAATGTTCTAATTTTTCTTGAGCGGCTTGTAAAGCTTCTTGTAAACCTTGTTTTGATTCTTCCGATACATTTAATTCTGCTGCAGATTGTTCTTGATTCTGACTTAAGAGCTCCATTTGTTGACGCAATTCGCCCAACTCACTCTGAATCTGCGCAGCACGCTGACTATATTGCTCTTCAGCTTGAGTCAACTGCATTCTTTCTACCTCAAAACCATGCGCTTCTTGAACAGCATGCTCAGCATTTTCGCGAGCTTGCTCAGCCGCTTGATGGGCAGCTTGATAATTGGCCATGCATTGATCGAGCTCACCCTTAAGTTCGCTTTGCATCAGTTGCTGTGCGCGTAACTGCTTCTCAAGACTCTCCATCTCTTGAGCACGCGCCAACATCCCTGCTTGCTCAGAATCGGCTGCATATAACTGCACACCAACACGACTAACTAAATGACCTTGCTGGGTTACAAATGCGCCGCCAGCCGGTAATTTTTCACGGCGATGTAAAGCATCTTCTAGGCTGCTAGCAATATAGATATTGTCTAGCCACTCTTGTAATACGGAAGTGAGTCTTGCTACGCCCGCACTTTGAACGCGACTAAGTAATGGCGTGAAATCCGCTGGAGCCGAGGTATGCGCAGGAGTAATTTCCTCGGTGAGCAAAATTGCCAAACGACTAGGAGGAGCATCATTGGCTAATGCCAAGGTTTCTTGCACACTTTTGGCGGTAACAGCGGCTAAACGCTCGCGCAATACTGATTCCAAAGCAGCTTCCCAGCCACTTTCCACTTTCAACTCTTGCCAAAGACGCTTGCTTTCTTTGAGACCCTTACTCTCAAGCCAAGGGCCAATCTTGCCCTGCGCCTGAACGCTGGCCTGCAGCGCTGTTAAGGCAGTTAACTTTGCCTCGGTTTGCGCTAAATCTTGGTTCGCTTCTTGTATTTTTTGCTGAGCAGCATTGCGCGCTTCATCGGCAGCAGGAACGCGTTGTTGAGTTTCAATAGCACGTTGCTTAGCTTCATCTACTTTGCGAGTGGCCATTACCTGACGATCGATCGCCATCTGCAATGCTTGGGCATCGGGACGACGTAAACCATTCAATTCAATTGTCAAACGGCTCTCGCGACCCTTGAGTTCGTCGGCCTGAGCAGACATAGAGCGCAGACGCTCACCCAAACTCGCCAAGCGTTGCTCAATTGTGGCCAATGAATCACGCGCATGATTTAATTCACGAGATGCATTCTGATATGCCTCTTCACGACTTGGCATCTGATCTTGTAAGCCATTTAAATCCGCCAATAAGGTTTGCTCTTTTTCAGCCGCTAATGAAAGCTCATGCTCGGTAGTGCGTTGCGCTTGAGCTGCATCTGTTTCTTGCACAGTCCAACGTTGTAGTTGAGCCTGTAAATCTTGGGTTTGCTGTTGCAAACGTTGGCGCGCTTCTTGTACATAATGAATCTGTGATTCAACTTGACTGACGTCTGCATTTGTCTGATACAAATCACCTTGTGCTTGCGAAACCTTATCCTGTAATGCGTACTGCTGGGTACGCATAGTCTCTAGCTCAGCTTCAGCATGACGAAGTTTGGCGGTCTGCTCCTCTAGACCAACCTGAGTGTCGCGGATTCCATTGGCATGTCGCTCTTGCTCTTTACCTGCCTCGGTTTGACGGACAAACCACAAGAGCTGTTGTTGCGACTTCATTTGCGCAGAAAGTTCAGCATGACGCTCGGCTACTGTCGCCTGCTTTTCTAGGCGTGTCAGCTGTTGATCCAGTTCACGCAAGATATCTTCAACGCGCGTTAAGTTTTCAACGGTATCCTCTAAGCGGGATGAAGTTTCTTTACGACGCTCTTTATATTTTGAAACACCAGCCGCCTCTTCCAAGAACACACGCAATTCTTCTGGCTTAGCTTCCAAAATTCGATTGATCGTACCTTGACCAATAATGGCGTAACCTCTTGGACCCATGCCAGTGCCCAAGAAAATATCTTGAATATCTTTACGACGAACTACTTGGTTATTAACGTAATAACTAGAATTTCCATCGCGAGTCAAAACGCGCTTGATGCCCAGCTCTGTGAAAGCACTCCATTGACCTTGAGCGCGCCCCTCAGAATTATCAAAAATGAGTTCAACGCTAGCGCGACCAGAGGGTTTACGTAAACCAGAACCATTAAAAATGACGTCTTGCATGGATTCACCACGCAATTCGCTGGCACGGGATTCGCCTAAAACCCAGCGGACGGCGTCAATAATGTTCGACTTTCCGCAACCGTTAGGGCCTACTACGCCAATTAGCTGGCCAGGCATTTCAAAATGGGTTGGGTCTACGAAAGACTTAAAGCCGGAAAGTTTGATGGGGTCTGGATTTTTTTTGCCAAACTCAACCAAACGATTGCGGGCATA
>JACCDH011659368.1_pt1 | contig 10443 bp, 6 predicted proteins | sample 7442481 | NCBI WGS metagenome assembly JACCDH01 (sample SAMN15323433, study PRJNA562643) | freshwater metagenome | isolation source: river surface water | place: USA:Blue River Watershed | collected 2017-08-15
CCTCGGCGCAGTCAAAACACAGCTGCGCGATCTCGCTGTCGGCCGCCGTGGCAAAGCCGGGCAACACCGATTTGAGTTCGTGCGTGATGCCCGTGTCGGGTGCGACCGCCTGCATGGCGGGCACCAGGCTCTCGCCAAAGGCTTTGGCCCGCGCAAACAGGTCTTCGGGCGTGTTCATGTGGTGGTGGCGGATTTCCCAAGTCACCTCGCACTGGCGCGGGATGATGTTGAGTGCGGTGCCGCCAGCGATCACACCGGTGTGGATGGTGGTGTGGGCCACGTCGTAAATCGGATCGAAAGGCCCGTTTTGCACCAGTTCGCGATGCATGCTTTTGAGGTTGGCCACGAATTCGCAAGCAATTTCGACCGCGTTGACGCCCAAGGGTGTGAGCGAAGAATGCGCTTCAAAACCGTGCACCGTGGTTTTGTACGAATGCTTGCCTTTGTGCGCAATCACCACCTGCATGCCGGTGGGCTCGCCCACGATGCAGCCTGCTGGCTTGAAACCCTGAGCCTGCATGTCCGCAATCATGCGGCGCACGCCAATGCAGCCCACTTCTTCGTCGTAACTGAAGGCCAGGTGGATCGGGCGTTTGAGTTTTCTTTTGAGCAACTCGGGCACCATCATCAAACAGGTGGCACCAAAACTTTTCATGTCGGTCACGCCGCGCCCGTACATCTTGTCACCGATCACGGTGACCTTGAACGGGTCGGTATCCCAGGGTTGGCCGTCGACCGGTACCACGTCGGTGTGGCCCGACAGCACCAAGCCACCCAACTTGGTCTCGCCATCGTGCGCGGGCAGTGTGGCCCAGAGGTTGGCCTTTTGGCCGCTGTCGTCGTACGTGCGGCTGCAAGTGATGCCCAAATTGTTCAGGTAGGCCTCGGTCCAATCGAGCAGAGCCAGATTGCTGTCACGCGAGACAGTGGCAAAGGCGATCCATTGCTCGATCAAGGGCAGTGCGGCCAAATCGACTGCTTGCACATCCGCGAGGGCGGTTCGTGAGAGAGGGGCATTCATGCTGAACTCCGTGTCAGAAAAACCAAGGGGTCAGCGTATCCGCACAAACCTCAGTCCCCCTGACCCCAGAGTGACACGGCCCCCTCTGATGAACCATGTGGGCGTTCAGTTGTTGAGCTCGGCAATTCTGGATTGGTAGGCAGCGACCAGGCACTCTTTGTCCGAGCAGGTTTTTTGGCTGTTTCGAAGCCACAGTCTTTGCTCGGCCTTGAGTGCGTTCACGTCTGCTGCCTTTTGCCGCGCATCGGCGTAAGCACTGGCCATGTCGACATCCAACTTGGACAGCTCGCGGTCACTGCAAATCAAGCGCTCTTGACCCGTGCTGGCCTTGGTGCAATCAAAACTGGGGGCAAATGGGTTGTTGTCCGCCACGACTTGGGCTGGGGTGGAGGGGGCATCGGCCTTTGCTGTGGCGCTGCGTGGTTCAGCCGGGGCAACCGCTGGGGCCGCAGGCGTGGATGCAGCAGAGGCCGTGTCTTTTTTAAACAAACCCCAAATGGCATCCATGATTTTTTTGAAAAATCCAATGACGCTGTCCACCCATGAAACGTCTTTCTGAATGACCGCATAAAAGTTTTGCGGATTTTTGAAGGCAACAGACATGGGCACAGTCCATGTCACGCTCTTGCCATCGTCTGCCATTTTGCCGTTCGACTCCAACACCTTGGGGGCGGCAACAGACCAAGAGATATTTCGCCCCGCCAGCATGGCGTCCAGCATGCCATCCATGCCCATGGTCTCCTTGCTGTTGCCCTGAAAGTCAATCACGCTGTCGATTCTGTACCGGCCGCCATCCAGTTCGGTGATGCGAACCATCTCGGATTTGTTTTTCTCGCCCGTTGAAAAGTTTTTGAACTTGTCGATAGGACCTTGGGCCGTGATCACACAAATGATGTTCCCGCCAGAAGCGGATTCCTGAACATCGACCACCACGCCTTCTTTTTGCTGCGAGTCGAAATCCCCACAAAAACCTCCTTGCTTTTTGTCTGCAAAAGCGGCCACTTTGGCGTCCACCCTCAATTCAGCCCGGTAATTCAGCTGGTCTTTGATCAAGGTGATTTTTTGATCCAAATCGATACAAGCGACCAGAAAGAAGGGCAGAACCCACAGTGCGGTCCGTTTGATAAATTGTTTCATGTTGATTTTTGGAAATAAATATTAATTTTATATTGAATGATTTGACCATCACCACGGCAAAAAGTGCTGTGCCAAATGAACCAGGCGCTGTCTGGGGCCCGCAGTTTGCCTCGCACGTCGCCTTGCCGACAGCCGCAACCCATGCGTCGTTTTAGAGTGAATCCATTTTGATTTTGGAGTTATTCATGGCCATTTATGAGTTGCGCACTTACAGTGTGATCGTCGGCAAAATGTCCGAGCTTGTCTCGCTCTACAAAAACGAGGGCTGGCCTGCACTGTCCAAGCACCCGCAGAAGTTGGTGGGCTACTTCACTGGCGACGTCGGGGCGCTGAATGAGCTGATCCATGTCTGGAAGTTTGACGACGACGCCGACCGCCGCGCCTTCTGGGCGGGTGTTTTTGCCGATCCCGAATTCATGGCTTTCGCCGCCAAAATCCGCCCACTGATGCGCGAGCAAAACAACAAACTCATGCTCTCAGCCCCCTGGGGGCCGCAGCCCTGAGGTGCATCAGGCGGTTAATTCCGCAAGCCACAGGCCATCACGGCGCGTGCCTTGCGCCAAGCACAGCCGAGCACATCCTGTCTTGAGGGAATGCGGGCCCGATGGCGACGCCGTTCAAACACCGCGCCATGCACCGCGTTGTTTTGTGGTGTCCATTCACTTTGAAATCGGTGATTGCGTCGTGGACAGCCCAACAGCGCCCTGCCAACTGAACCAATGATTTAAGAATATTTTCAAATTGAAATGAATTTGAAAGAGGTAAATTAAAATCCCTGCTGTTACTCCTCCATTCAAGCTTTCACCCCATGGTTTTTGCCGGCATCGGCTTTTGATTTAATTATTTATAACGACAAGACCGCTGCGATGAAAAAAACCAAACTCGTCAAAAATCTGGGTGGGGCATATTTTCACAAAGCGGGGCTCGTTGAAAACGCGGGGGACACGGGGTCGTTGGCAATGGCTCCTCGAGCCACAGAACCCCTCACACGGGCGCCTCTGAAACCCCGATTGAAAGAGCCGCCCAAATGGCCATGGGAAGTGACCACAGAAAGCGACGTGTCCACCGCTGAAGCGGCCATGCCTGCACTCGCCTCTGGCCACACCGATCAGTTCAATGACGCAGACGGGGGCAGCGATCAGGCAGAAGAAAGCTCGAACGAAGAAGCGCAAGCGCTGCGCAAAGATCGCGCAGCCCTTTCAGCGGATGACCTCACGCGCTTGCCGGAGTCACTGCCCGGCGCTTTACCTGCAGCGCGTGAATTCACCAACCTCGGCCTGGTGGCCACGGCAGGCGTGGCCAGCGTGGCGCTTTTGCAGTCGGGCGGCAAAAGCGCCACGGTGCAGCCAGCCATCATCAGCGGCAACACCACCGGCGCACTCACCGAGAACGACAGTGCACAAAGCATCAGCGGCACATTGAGCATTCAGGGCACAAACGGCGTTGCGACTTTCCGTGAGCAAGCGAGCATCGCTGGCAGCCATGGTTATGGCCATTTCACGATGAGTTCCGCAGGTCAATGGACCTACACCATGGACAGCGCACACCGCGAGTTTGTAGCCGGTCAGACCTACACCGACAGCTTTACCGCGGTGGCGGCCGACGGCACCACCCAGCTTGTGACCGTGACGATGACGGGCATCAACCATGCGCCCACCGGCGGTGTCACCATCACCGGCACTGCGCGTGCGGGTGAACTCTTGACAGCCAGCACCACCGAAAGCGGCAACTCATTGGCCGATGCGGACACAGTGGGCAACTTGAATTACACATGGTTTGCCGACGGCGTCGTGATCAATGGCGCCACCCAGCGCACCTACCTGTTGACAGCGGCAGAAGTGGGAAAAGCCATCACCGCTGTTGTGAGCTATGTCGACGGCGGCGGGGCCACCGAACAGCTCAGCGCTTTGCCGACACCCGCCACCTTGCCCGTCTTGGCCCTGCGCTTGGCCAGCGACACGGGCAATGAAACCGATGGCATCACCTCCGATGCGATCGTCCAGGTGCATGGCCTGGCACCCAACCCAGCATGGGAATATTCACTGGACAGTGGCGCCCACTGGCAAACAGGCACAGGGTCCAGCTTTGCACTGACCGATACCGCGCAACCGGCCTGGACGGTTTATGAAGATGGCACAGACCTTCGATTGCGCAGCTACATTTCCGGGCAATCTGCCTTTGACTTTCGAATTGGTGGTGCCGGTGCCATTTCAGACATTCTGGATTTGAGCAACAACAACACCCGACTGATCATGCCCCATGGCGGTACGGAAACCACCGATCGCGTTCTGCAGTGGACACTGTGGGATCTGCAGTTGAGTGGTGCCATCCCGGGTCAGACGGGCGCAGGTCTTCGTTTCAATGTGAACCAAGTGGGCAATGCGGCCAATGACTTCAACCGCACCTCGACGGTTGAAGTGCATCCCGACGGGGTGATTGACGTTTGGTACAAGCCTGACCTGCAATGGAATACCGGCTTGGAAGACCAGTTCGCCGAGAACATGAGCGCTTTGACACGCTACGAACTGGCAGCAGATGGCGTGATCAAGGTCAAACAGATGATCATGGTGGGCGATGTGACGCTCAATGGCCAACCCGCGACCCTGGCCCACCCGAGCTTGGGGATTTGGCAGCCGTTTTTGCACGATGCCGTCAACGGTTTCACGAGCATTGCAACCCAGTTGGACAGCACCGGTGCACCCGTTTCGGGCTACACACCCGCCGAGATGAGTACACGTCTGGCGCAAAACCTCAGATACACCAACAGCAACGGTTATTTGGTGGCTTACAACGCCAACCAGTCAGGCTCGATGCCCGCCATCGGTGTGGTGTTTGGAAAAGAAAACTCCACCGACGGCATGGCGTCCGCATTCATGGTCGACTTCGGTTCCGGACTGGCCATCAACCCCAATTTCGATCCCAGCCAAGCCTTGCAAAACGGGGCCGTGCTGGAGATGAATTACTACTTGGTCATGCGGCCTTCGTTGGATGACCAAATGGCCGAGTTGGTCCAGCACTATGCACAGACATCGATGACCAACACGGTCTGGCAGCCCGGCGAAGCGACCGACAACGCCACGGCTGAACTGATCCAGCAATTGAGCGCGGTGATGACACAAAGCACTGGGGTGCGTTCCGACCACGTCAACGATCTGGTTCAAGCCCAGAGCCCTGCCGCCACGGCCCCCACATTGGCAGGCGCGACCGATATTTTTGCGGCAACGCAGACCCAAGGCGTTGACTTTGGCAGCTACACCGCTGGACAAGTGCTGGTCAGACAGCAAGGCCAAACCGCGGGCAACGCACAAGCTTGGCAGATCGACACGGCCGCGCCACTTGTTGGCCTGATTGATTGGTCACTTGATCAAGGCTGGCAGACGGGTCATTTGACATTCACGCCTTCCAGCTTGGGCATCGTGGACACCACGCAAGTGACACTCACACAAGTGGTCCTGAAAACCATTGGCACCGACCCCGATCATTTGACTGCCGATGATTTGACATTGACCCAAAACAATGGCGCGTGGAGCGTCAATTTGCAGCCCAGTGGCATGAACAAAACCGGCAGCGCTGTTTACACGGTCACCGCCATGGATGCAACAGGCCACACCACCACACAGGATGTGACGGTGCATGCCCGCTTTGTCAATGACCGCCCCTCTGTGGATGCCAACATCATTTATTTCAACACCAGCGAAGATGCCGCCCCTGCAGGTCAAACTGTCAGCAGCCTGATCGGCGCACATTTTCAAGACCCGGATGCAGGCAGCAGCATGTCCGGCATCGCCATCCAGTGGAATCAAACACCTGCATCGCAGGGCATTTGGCAATACAGCCTCAACGGTGGCGTGGCATGGACTCCTCTACCCTCCGACTTGAGTGCCAACAGCGTCAGCCAATCCTTGTACCTTCGCAGCACTGACTGGATACGATTTGTCCCGGCCTCCAATTACAACGGCACCAGCACGCAAATTTTCTATCGCGTGACCGATGACACGTTTCCCACAACGATGGGCGGCACACGTGTTGATTTGTTGGCGTACAGCAATGGCTCTACAAGTTTTAGCCCCGTCTCTGCACCTGGTGGCGTGTCTGTGCTGTATGCCCAAGTCAGCGCCGTGAACGATGCCGCTGTGATAGGCGGCACCAGCACAGGCAACCTCACAGAATCCAATGCCCCACAAACAGCAACGGGCACGCTGACGATCACAGACATCGACAGCGCCACCACCTTCGGCGCGCAAAACAACGTGGCGGGCGACCATGCGTACGGCAAGTTCAACTTGACCACCGGTGGCGCATGGTCTTACACCATGGACAACGCACACAACGAATTTGCAGCGGGCCAAACCTACACCGACAGCTTCACCGCCGTATCGGCTGATGGCACCACCAAAACGGTGACGGTGACGATGACAGGCACCAACGACCAACCGACGACAGGCACCAACATCAACCAACAAACCTTGCGCAATACCCCGTTCAGCATGCAAATTTCGAGCTTGGTGGTCAAAGGCACCCATTGGTCGGATGCAGACGAAAACGCCACCCTCAAGGGTCTGGCGATCAGTTGGAGCCAGGCCACCACTGCACAAGGCACTTGGGACTGGAGTGCAGACGGCGCCACGGGCTGGACCGCGTTGCCTAACCTGTCCAGCAACCAACCCAGCACAGCGGTTTTCCTGAATGCAACAGACCATTTGAGGTTCACCCCCACAACGGGTTATACCGGCACCGCAGGCCAGCTGTATTTTCGTGTCGCAGACAACACCTTTGCCGACACCGCGTCAGGCACCCGTGTAAACGTCAGTCAATTCAACAGCACTGGCCAAGCCATGACACTGAGCCCTTTGACGGTGAGTGTTTCCGTGATGGTCCCGCCTGTTGTCATCGACCTTGACCGTGATGGCACACTCGCCTACGGCCAAGTGACGATGGATGTCAACGGTGATGGCCAATTGGACAGCACCGCATGGGCGGGCTCAGGCGATGGTGTTTTGGTATGGGACAAATATGGCGACGGCTTCGTGCACGACCACAGCCAATACGCCTTTGCGCAATACGCCAGTGCATCGAGCGCAGCATCCCAAGCTGCCACAGACCTGTCGGGTCTGGCCAATGCTTTTGACAGCAACCATGATGGTGTGCTGAACGCCCTCGACGCGACATTCCATGAGTTCAAAGTTTGGCAAGACGCCAACCAAAACGGTGTGAGCGACCCGAACGAAGTGCGCAGCTTGTCTGCCTGGGGGATCACCGACATCCAGCTCACCAGCGATGGCGTCATCCGCACACCCCACATCGGCGTGAAAGAAGTCGGGCGCACCACAGCCACAGCGACCAATGGCGACCTTTTGCTTGTGGCCGATGCGGCCTTTGCATTCAACACCCTGAGCAACCGCACAGCGGCCGATCTGCTGCCCCCATCTTCGAGTGCGGTCGACGTGTCGAACGGATCACAGAACCCCCTGAAAATCAGCTGGGGGGATGTGATGTCCGGTGCCAACGGACAGGATCTGCGCATCCCCGAAAATTCAGATGCCACCGCGCCATTGAACCCATCCGACTGGGTGTTCACAGACATCGCGCACTCGGACAATTTCCGGCTTGAGCATGCCTACGCCTCCTCATCGGCTTGGGCAACTCATGCCTTCATTGACGAATCCATCCACATCGTTTCATAAGTCCCGATGACCGCGGCTGCAGACTTCTGGCACTTGCGGGCACGGGTGATCTGACCGATACACAGCCAGCTCATTCACCGCATGTGGTCTGCGAAAACCCTGACGGGTGATCGCTCAAGTATCAATTGGTTTGAAGACTCGGCGCTGGGTTCAGGGCCGATTTGGCCATCGCCCCCACAAACGCACCGGTCACATTCATGGCATCACCCACGCTTTGGCGCAGTGATTTCTGACTCTTGGCACCACCTTGCCGTGCCAAACAAAACCCTTCAATGAAACGAAGCGTGATGGCTCGCTGAATCATGGTCGCGCTAGGCAAATCGCGCCATTTGCTGTTCAACGTCAAAATGTTTGCGTTGTAGATGAAGACTTGGTGTTTTTGACACAAGCCTTCGAGCATGGACATGGGTGTGCTTTGCAACCAAGGGCTGCGCGCGTCAATGAAGATCGTCTCAACAGCGCCGTTCATGTCCAACAACTCCATGGGGTGCGACATCAAGCGGATCTGGGTTTCAGCGTTGACCTCTTGGATTTTGGGGTCCAAATCATGCCCATGGTGAAAGATGCCGATGGCATTGCCTTTCACGGTGATGCTGTAACCATGGTTGGCCATGAAATTGATCAACGATTCAACGGCAATGCGCCGGTGCCCACCATGCGTGCGCGTCGCCTGCAGTTCGCCAGAGTCCACCCGCTTTTGCACACTGGCGATGGACAAACCCAACTTGCGTGCCACTTGTGCGGTGGTCAGATATTCTTTCGTATTGAGGCTCATGTTTGATCCTATATTCAGTGAAGAAATGGTTTTTTATATTTTCAAACCTGATGAATCAAATGAAATTAAAAGGGCGATTTCTTAATATTTTTTAACAGTTCTCTTTTTTACTTTACTCAATGTCCAAATTGCGGATGTTGCTGGATTCAAAAGTGAAATACAACATCCTGACTTTCAATGTATGAGGGTGGAGTGCTGTGGGCTGTTCAAGAGCAGTTCTCGTGAACCGCCAAGGGTGAATACTCCCAGCCCCTTGCGCAGTCGGCTGTTGATCTCGTCCGCAATAGCATCCAACTGCTATTGGCTGTAGTCCGACAAGTCTGTCCCCATGGGCAAGGTCATCTCTTTGCCTTGGTCATAGGTGAGCGTCTGGCGCATAGGTTGCGCAATGCTTACCCACTTGTCCGTGAACGCTTGCAGCACAGTGGCTGCGCTGGCTGGCTTGGGATTTTCCAGCTTGACCAACATCAGCAATCTACTGGTTCGCGACATCAAGGTGCCAACGGCGCTGGCGTTGGCTGCGGGGCGTGCGTTTGTTGTTCGCGTGGCGCAGGCAAGCAATCAGATCTTTGCGCAGCTCGCCAACGTGTTGAGCGTAAATGCAGTTGTAGATGGTCTCGTATGACACGCGCAGCCATGGCCCTTGGGATAGGTTTGTCCGAGCGTCAGGGCGATTTGCTCGGGCGAACAGCGTGCGCTCATGAGGGTGTGCACAACGCCAAACAAAATGGAATCTGTGTGGAGTTTACGCTGGGGGCGAGAGGCTATGCGGCGCTGCTGGCAGGCACGTTGTGCGCTTTGGCTGTCGTATGTCTTGCCTTGAGCGTTGCGCACCAGCTCGCGGCTGATAGTGCTGGCTGAGCGACCGAGCAATTGGGCAATGTCACGCTAGCTGTAGTTTTGCTGCATGAGGCTGGCAATAGTCATGCGGTCTTCAGGTTTGAGGTGGCGGTACGAATTCGTGGATTTAGACATCTTCTGACCTTAACGGGTCAAGTTTTGCCCTGCACTTTTGAATCCGCTCCTTTTAAGGCAAGCAAGGCCAACAGAAGATGCGCTGGTGTTTTTCACACTGCATGTATTCGTGGTATCAGTTGAAGCTGAGCGAGCTGTCGGTTTATTGGGCTGAGCAGAAGGTGGGTTGACCAAACGTGCTGCAATGATCAGATCGGCATTGCTCACCTGAACATCATAATTGCGGGCATCTGTACCGGTTGCACTCAAATCTGAGGTGTAGCGGCCTGCTTGTGTACCCGTGGCCAAACCAACAATCGCAATTGCATCGCCAGCAATGAATCCAATGGGGCTGGCGGCGTCTTGCATTTTTACAGTGCCGTCAGATATTGCGTTGGTAGTCGTGCCGGTGATGATGGCAGTTCTCTTGGCAATCACCAAATCCTTGTTGACGATGGTGACGTGGTAGTTGGCAGCATCCGTGCCAGTGGCCGATAAGTTGGAGGTGTAGCTGCCCGCGTTGCGGCCAGTGGCCACACCAGTAGCGCCCACGGTGCCGTTGCTCACATCATCCGCAATGAAACCGCTCAGCGCTGCTGCGCTTTGGGTCTGTGTTTGCCCGTTGTAGGTCGTGTTGGTTGTGGTGCCTGTGATCGTCGCGTCTTTTTTGTCAATCTCCAAGTCGGCATCGGTCACCGTCACGATGTAGTTGTCAGCGTCCGTACCCGTGACAGCGAGGGTTGATGTGTAGCTGCCCGCGTTGCGGCCAGTGGCCAGGCCGGTGACTGACACGGTCGCGTTGGTAATGTCGTCGGCAATGAAGCCCGATAGCACAACTGCACTTTGGGTCTGTGTTTGCCCGTTGTAGGTCG
>JACCDH010266391.1_pt1 | contig 10441 bp, 9 predicted proteins | sample 7442481 | NCBI WGS metagenome assembly JACCDH01 (sample SAMN15323433, study PRJNA562643) | freshwater metagenome | isolation source: river surface water | place: USA:Blue River Watershed | collected 2017-08-15
ACAGGGCCACAGAGACGAGCGTATTCAGTTACGGTGAAACGCGGTAACCTCCACCCGGAGCAATTCCAAATAGGCATGCGATGACGTGGCTCGCCGAGCATGCGGGTAGGAAGCTTGAGCGCCGGAGTAATCCGGCGCCTAGAGGAATGACTGTCATGGCAGTGAAAGCTGTCTTACAGAATCCGGCCTATCGGTCTGCTTCACATTTCCATTCAGCGTGTGTCCAGAGCGTCAGTGAGAGAGGCACCACAGACGCAAGACGGGCTCGCGCTATCGTTTCCTGAAAACCCGACTGGGTTGATAATCCAGTGTAGCTATCCAGTCGGCGATCTTGCTGATCATCTCTGGTTTTGGAAGGCGATCGAATTCTTCGTATTTCGACAGTGCTGACGGACTGATGCCCAGCTGGTCAGCGACCTCTTTGTTTCTCATGCCGCGTGACTGTCTCAGGTGTTTCAGCTGTGCCAGCGTGTTCCGCGTGTCCTCAGGGATATCGAGAATCATGGGCTTCCTCCTGTACGGGCAACTGATGCCCCATCGCGCAGACTACTCCTGTCGTTACGGCGAAGCCCCGATTCATCAACAGTTTGCCCGGCTATTCAGACGCCGGGCACACAGGTACGCGTTTGGTCTGGCAGGTAAGTATTACGATCAGAGAGTTTGATTCGCCCGCTGGCGACAAAATTTATCGCTTGTCTCAGCACTATATAGCTTCACACTATAACGAGAGGCCGCAGGCGCCCGATCAGAAATTCACAGAAAGCTGATCGATCTCAGCTTCAGAGCGAAGCCGCCTGCCTGCCGGTTTGCGATCATCAGCCCGATCTGACGTACTTGACCAAATGAGTGCAGCGCTGACGCGGTGACGGCCCTTCCGCGAAAGCTGGGCGTGAACTGATCCGGTCGGAGGTCGATATCCATCCACTGGTGAGAGGCCGGAAGGAAGTCTGTCTGATAGCTGATGCCGTCGAAGGTCTCGTCAGTACGCAGTGCGAGTTTGTAGATATGTCCATCACCCAGAACGTGCAGACGTAGTTGCCGGCTGTCTTCTGCGGGCGGCTGCCGCAGTTGGTGCCGAACGGATGCGAAGCCGCCATTATTCTCCAGCGAGACCTGGCCTTCGAAGCAGGCGACGCCTGCTTCATCCAGCCGCAGCCTGCTTTGAGACAGACCACCCATTACACCATCGTTGATGGCTACCCACGCGCCGGGTTCGACCAACTCTCGTACGCTCAGATGAAGATTCATGTCGGGAGTGTACGCCCGCGTGCACGCAAGACGCACAAGCCGCTTGACGTGCCGGCCTGCGCAAGAAAACATTTCTTATTAGAAAGTTTTATTGATCTGGCAGCAATTTCAGACGGGAGCGTCGCTAAATCATTTGGTCAATGCACAAAACACATGTGTATTACTAAAGTTCTACTTTCAGTAGCTGCGCTAAGTCCTTCATTTTTAGAGTCTATTCCATGCGCAATCCGCTTCAACTGTTGACGCTAAGTCCTTGACTTCATTGAAAAAAACCTACATTTCACCCTGTGATATTCCTTGACCGAAAATTCTCCATCCTCTAAAGTGGGCGATAGTGTGAAAAAGTGTTTTTTTGTGGGGAGAAAATTTTCAATTCTTCCAACATTCCTGCACTTGCTGTTCCAGCGATGTTCACTAATTTTTAACGACACAGGAGAAGACCTCGGTGTATCAGGGTGCGTCTGCAATGAGCATGGATGCGAAGGGACGGGTATCGATACCCGCCCGGCATCGTGACGCGCTGACGGTGCAGTGCGAGGGGCGCGTCACGCTCACTCGCCATCCGCATGGCTGTCTTCTGTTGTTTCCCCGTCCTGTCTGGGAAATTCATCGCGAGCAGATCGCGGCATGGCCGATGTCGGCGCGCGCCTGGCAGCGAATCTTTCTTGGCAATGCATCGGATGTGGAAATGGATGGCGCTGGCCGCATCCTCATTTCTCCCGAGCTTCGCAATGCATCGGGACTTACGCGTGACGTCATGTTGCTCGGTATGGGCAGTCACTTTGAAATCTGGGACGCTGCAAAACTGGAAGAGAGCGAATCGCAGGCAATCGCCGAAGGCATGCCTGATGTGTTGAACAATTTTTCGTTCTGACGGCAGCCGATGAATCAACTGACGGTGCCCGAGTATTCGCACCGAACCGTGCTGCTGGATGAAGCCGTGGATGCGCTGGCGATAGCCGATGCGCGCCGCGATGGCATTTATGTGGATGGCACGTTCGGAAGAGGTGGCCACAGCCGCCGCATTCTGGCATCGCTGTCGGCGCGCGGAAGACTCATTGCGTTCGACAAAGATCCGCAGGCCATCGAGGTGGCACAGCAGCTTGCGCGCGAGGATGCGCGGTTCGCGGTCGTGCACGACAGCTTTGCGACGCTGGATGCAGCGCTCACTGAAATGAGCGTAGAAAAAATTGATGGCGTGTTGCTGGATCTTGGCCTGTCCTCTCCCCAGGTCGATCAGGCAGCACGCGGCTTTAGTTTCCGGGCCGAAGGTCCGCTGGACATGCGCATGGACACCACGCGTGGCATGTCGGCGGCCGAGTGGCTGGCCAACGAGACGCAGGACAACCTCGAGAAAGTGATTCGCGACTATGGGGAAGAACGGTTTGCTTTTCAGATTGCAAAGGCGATTGTTGCTCGCCGCTCGGTCAAGCCCATTGTCGGCACGCGAGACCTTGCCGAAATCGTGGCTGGTGCCGTCAAGACCCGTGAACAAGGGAAAGACCCGGCCACCCGGACTTTTCAGGCTATACGGATTCACATCAATAAGGAACTTGAGGAACTGGAAGCAGGTTTAGTGCAGGCATACGGCCGACTCGCGCCGTACGGGAGAATGGTGGTGATCAGTTTTCATTCGCTTGAAGATCGTATCGTCAAGCGGTTCATGGCCGGCAAGGCCAGTGTGCCGCAGCCCGACCGTCGCCTGCCGATTCGTGCTGCCGATCTTCCTCAGCCTGAAATGAAACTCCTTTCCCGCATCATGCCCAGCGAGGCCGAGGTTGCTGCCAATCCCCGTGCGCGCTCCGCCGTCATGCGCAGTGCGATGCGCTTGCCATCGGGAGCGCAGGCATGAGCAACATGAGTAACCGTGCGCTCTTCTCCCTGGTCGCCCTGCTGGTGGCCTGTTCGCTGTTGCTGGTGAATTCGCAGTTCCACGCACGCCGCTTGTTCATCGAGCTTGAGCGCGCGCAGCTGCGTCAGAAGGAACTCGAAACCGAATGGGCACAGCTGCAGCTGGAACAATCGCTGCTGGCCAAGCATGCGCGTATCGACAGCATGGCGCGCTCATCGCTGAACATGGCGCCGCCCGGTCCTGGTCGTACGCAGTACATGAAGTACATGACACTGGGAGGCCCATAGTGCGCGCGCCCAGCAGAAAGGCAACAGGACGCGGCGTCGCTTTCGCGGCCAGCCCCGTGCTCGCCGTCAAGCTGCCCGCATGGCGCTCTCGTCTTGCGCTGTTCCTGATTTTTGCTGCATTTGTGGCACTGGCTGCGCGTGCTTTCTGGTTGCAAGCCCTGTCCACCGATTTCTTGCAAAAAAAAGGCGAGTCGCGCTACGCGCGTACGTTGGAGCTACCCGCAGTGCGAGGCAAGATTCTTGATCGCAGTGGCGAAGTAATGGCATCTTCACTGCCCGTGAAAGCCATCTGGGCGATTCCTGACAGCGTCGAAGCGCCACCAGAGAAGTTACGGCAGCTCGCGCAATTGCTCGACATCGGCTATCCGGAACTCAAAAAGAAACTGGAATCAGACACCAGTTTTGTCTATCTGAAGCGGCAGGTCGAAAACGATATTGCCGACAAAGTGATCGCGCTCGACATTCCCGGCGTACACACCAAGAAAGAATACAAGCGCTTCTATCCTGCTGGACATGTCGCCGCGCATGTCCTCGGCTTTACCAATGTCGAAGACAAGGGACAGGAAGGCATGGAGCTTGCGCAACAGTCGACACTGGGTGGCGTAACGGGTAGCCGCCGTGTCATTCGTGACCGTCTTGGCCGCGTCGTGGATGACATTGCACTATTGCGTGAACCTCAGGACGGCCGCGACCTCACACTGTCCATCGACAGCAAGATTCAATACATTGCCTTCACTCAGCTGCAGCAGGCCGTCGAGCAGAACAAGGCGAAGGCTGGCGGCATTGTGGTGCTCGACGTGAAGACGGGCGAAGTACTCGCGCTGGCCAACATGCCGACTTATAACCCCAACAGCCGCACCGGACTGACCGGTGCCCAGTTGCGCAACCGGGTGTTCACCGATACCTATGAACCCGGCTCGACACTGAAGCCTTTCACCGTCGCGCTGGCGATGGAAAGAGGGCTGGTTTCTCCGACCACCGTACTCGACACGCCCAACAAGCTGACCATCGGTCCATCCACAATTGGTGATTCGCATCCGCATGCGGGTTCACTGTCGGTGTCACAGATCATTCAGCAGTCTTCCAACGTGGGTACGGTACGTATGGCGCAAAAGCTTGAGCCGCGCCAGATGTGGGACATGTTTTCTTCTGTCGGCTTTGGTCAGCAGCCACGTGTCGGATTTCCCGGTGCGGTTGCGGGGCGCATGCGCCCCTACAAGACCTGGCGTCCGATCGAGCAGGCAACGATGAGTTACGGGCACGGTATTTCAGTGTCGCTGATACAGGTCGCACGTTCTTACATGATCTTTGCGCGTAATGGCGAAATGATTCCGCTGTCCTTCCAGAAAGTGTCGCAGTTGCCGCAGCCGCAGCGGGTGATCAGCGAAAAGACTGCGCTTCAGATGCGACAGATGCTTGAACTGGTCGTCGGACCGGGAGGCACTGCACCGCAAGCGCAGGTGCGTGGCTATCGTGTTGCTGGCAAGACAGGTACGGCGCACAAGCTGGAAAATGGTCATTACGTAAACAAGTACGTTGCATCTTTCGTTGGTCTCGCGCCGGCTTCGGATCCGCGCATCATCATTGCGGTGATGATCGATGAGCCCAGCGCTGGCAAGCATTTCGGCGGTCTGGTCGCAGCACCTGTATTTGCGAATGTCGCCGCCAGTACGCTGCGTTCGCTGAATGTACCGCCAGACGCGAGCGTGACCAATGTGATCATGCCGGCCCAGCCGGTGGCGGAGAGCATGTGATGACCGCCGCCACCGTATTCGAGGTAGCAGACGTGAGCCGCTGGCTGCGAGATATCGCGCCCTCGGCGCAGCTCTCACTCGACTCTCGTCGCGTACAGCGGGGTGATGTGTTCATTGCCTGCCCTGGTGAAAACGGCGATGGCCGCGACTATATTCCGCAAGCCATCGAGGCTGGCGCACGTGCGGTGTTGTTTGATGTCGCCGGTGATTTTCAGTGGAAATCCGAATGGCATGTCGATCATTGTGGTGTGCCCGGTCTGGCGACAAGTGCAGGTCGAATCGCCCATGAGTGGTATGGTAAGCCGGACAGCGAAATGTTCAGTGTGGCCGTGACCGGTACCAATGGCAAGACTTCGTGCACGCAGTGGCTGGGTCAGGCCTTGTCGCGCGACGGTCTGCCGACCTGTGTTGTCGGCACGCTGGGTGTAGGTTTGTATCGGCACGGAGAAAGCGGAGAGTTTCAGTCCACCGGTTTCACTACACCGGATGCCGTGCAGCTCGCACGTCAGCTTGCAGCACAGCGTAACAATGGCGCAAAGGCGCTTGCGATTGAAGCCTCATCCATCGGGCTGGTGCAGGGGCGTCTGGATGACATTCATGTCGATGTCGCCGTGCTGACAAATTTCACGCGCGATCATCTGGATTTTCATGGCGATATGGCCGCCTACGAATCGGCAAAGGCCAAACTGTTCGACTGGCCCGGACTGCAGCATGCAGTGGTCAATCTGGATGATCCGATGGGTGTGCGTCGTCTGGCGCAGCTGCGGGCACGTCAGCTTCGCGTCGAAGTGATCGGATACACCACCGAGGGCGCCTCTGCGCAGGACGTCGCCGTCTTGTCCGCCACAGATATTCGCATCAGCCAGCACGGCGCCAGCTTTCAGCTGTCATCACCTTTTGGCAGTGGCGCAGTGCGTACGCATCTGATTGGCCGTTTCAATGTCAGCAATGTGCTGGCGATTGCTGGTGTGCTGTTTGCGCGCGGTCTCGCATGGAACAGCGTGATCCGTCATCTGGAGGCGCTGGTCGCCGTGCCCGGACGCATGCAGCAACTAGGTGGCCATGACGGTCCGCTGGCCGTGATCGATTATGCGCATACACCGGATGCGCTGGAGAAGGCTTTGCAAACGCTGAGGCAAGTCGCAGAGGCTCGCCATGGGCAGTTATGGTGTGTGTTCGGTTGTGGCGGCGATCGTGATCCGGGCAAGCGTCCGCAGATGGGGGCGGCCGCACTGGCAGCTGATCATCTGGTGATCACCAGCGACAATCCACGCAGCGAAGATCCTTCTGTCATCATCGCGCAGATACTTTCTGGCACCGGCGACCTGGGCAAAGACCGCGTGCAGGTAATTGACGACCGTGCTAATGCAATCCTGTCTGCAATACGTCATGCAGGCAAGAATGATGTGGTGCTCGTAGCTGGCAAGGGCCACGAAGATTATCAGGAAGTCAAAGGCAAGAAGCTCGCTTTCCGTGATGCAGATCATGCCGCGCTGGCGCTGGCCACGCGCGCAACACGTTACGGAGGCCACTGATGCACGCCAGCCTCTCTGATCTGCTGAACGTTTTGCCCGGCGCGCGGATGACTGCGGATGCAGCCTTCGATGGCGTGTCTACAAACAGCAAGTCGGTTGCAAAAGGTAATCTGTTCGTTGCGCTGCGTGGAGAGCGCTTTGATGCGCATGACTTCCTGCAGGAAGTCGCTGCGCAGGGCGCAGCGGCGGTTATCGCTGACCGCGTGCCCGATGGTTTTGTATTGCCCACACTCATTGTTAGTGATACACGTCATGCGCTTGGACAGATCGCGAATTTCTGGCGAAAGCAATTCCCTATACCCGTGATCGGAGTCACCGGCAGCAATGGCAAGACCACCGTCAAGGAAATGATTGCCTCAATTCTTGCCGCTGCTTTTGGCGAAGGGAATTACCTGTCCACGCGAGGTAATCTGAATAATGAGATCGGAGTTCCTCTCACGCTGTTCAGACTGGAAGCCTGTCATCGTGCTGCCGTGATTGAAATGGGCATGAATCATCCCGGTGAAATCGCGCGTCTGGCCGAAATCGCCGAACCCACTGTGGGTCTGGTGAACAATGCGCAGCGCGAGCACCAGGAATTCATGGCCAGTGTTGCTGCGGTGGCAGAAGAAAATGGTTCCGTCATTCGGCTGCTGGGCGATGAGGGCTGCGCGGTATTCCCCGCCGATGATGATTACGCGTCACTCTGGCGAGACTATGCTGGTCAGCGTCGCACGATGAGCTTTGGGCTGGATAACCGTGCGGCCGTGAATTGCCTGTGGAAGCCGCGCGATTTCGGCAGTGACTTGCAGATCAATGCTGCTGGAAAGACGCTGAAGGTATCGCTTTCCGCTGCCGGCATTCATAACGTTCGCAACGCGCTCGCGGCATGCGCTGCCACGCTGGCGATAGGCATCGATACCGACAGCATTGCGCGCGGGCTGCAATCCTTCGCACCGGTCGCCGGTCGTCTTCAGCGCAAGAGCGCACGTAATGGCGCACTCGTCATTGACGACACCTATAACGCCAATCCTGATTCTGTACGTGCTGCGATCGACGTGCTGGCCGCCGCGCCTTCCCCGCGCACACTGGTGCTGGGTGATATGGGTGAGGTCGGCAGCGAAGGCGTGGCTTTTCATGAAGAGATCGGCAGCTATGCGCGCTCGCGTCAGATCGATCAGTTATTCACCCTGGGCACACTGGCCCGCCATGCGAGTCTCGCATTTGGTGGCACTGCCCGGCATTTCGACACTATGGAAACACTCAATCAGGAGATCGCTGCCGTGCCTTCCGATGCCAGCGTGCTCGTCAAGGGATCGCGCTTCATGAAGATGGAGCGTGTGGTCGACATGCTTACTGGCGCTACGGCGGGAGGTCACTGAGATGCTGCTCTGGCTAGCTCAACAATTTCAGGACCAGCTCGGTGCGCTGCGGGTCTTTAATTTCATTACTTTCCGCGCTGTGTTCGCCACGCTCACAGCTTTGCTGATCGGTCTACTCTCAGGCCCGGCAGTGATCCGCATGCTCACCACATTAAAAGTAGGGCAGGCGGTACGCACTGATGGTCCGCAGACGCATCTGGTGAAGTCTGGCACACCGACCATGGGCGGTGCGCTGATCCTGATCGGGATCGGGGTCTCGACTTTGTTGTGGGGCGACTGGAGCAATCGCTTCATCTGGCCAGTACTGATCGTTACGCTGGGCTTTGGCGTGATTGGTTGGGTCGATGACTACCGCAAGGTGGTCTTCAAGGACCCGAACGGAATGCGCTCGCGCGAGAAGTATTTCTGGCAATCGTTGATAGGTCTGCTCGCCGCGTTCTATCTGGCGTTCTCAGTCTCTGGTCCCACCAATACCAAGGTGTGGGAGCTGTTCATTGCGTGGGTGCAGTCTGGCTTTTCGATGGATCTGCCACCCAAGGCAGACCTGATCGTGCCCTTTGTGAAGACTATCAGCTATCCGCTGGGGGTATGGGGTTTCATCGCACTGACGTATTTCGTCATCGTGGGTACCAGCAATGCAGTGAATCTGACCGATGGACTGGATGGGCTGGCCATCATGCCGACCGTGATGGTTGGCTCTGCGCTCGGTATTTTTGCTTACCTGACTGGCAGCGCCACTTATGCGAAATATCTGCTGATACCGCACATACCCGGTGCAGGAGAACTGCTGATTTTCTGTGGTGCGATGGCGGGCGCAGGACTGGCCTTCCTTTGGTTTAACGCCTATCCGGCGCAGGTATTCATGGGTGATGTCGGTGCGCTGGCGCTGGGCGGTGCACTGGGCACGATTGCAGTCATCGTCAGGCAAGAGATCGTGCTTTTCATTATGGGCGGCGTGTTTGTTGTCGAAACCTTGTCCGTGATGCTGCAGGTCGCCTATTTCAAGTACACCAAGATGAAGACCGGCGTGGGTAAGCGTGTGTTGCTGATGGCGCCGCTGCATCACCACTATGAACAAAAAGGCTGGAAAGAAACGCAGGTCGTGGTGCGCTTCTGGATCATCACCATGATGCTGGTGCTGGTTGGATTGTCGACACTGAAACTGCGCTAAACATCGATCAGGGAACAAGCCAAGGGATGGAAAAGCAAGGAATGAATTTCGCAGGCAAGCATGCACTGGTGCTCGGGCTCGGTGAGTCTGGGCTGGCGATCGCGCACTGGCTCGCGCGCGCCGGTGCACGCCTGCGTGTCGCCGATACGCGTCCATTGCCCGAGCGACTTGCCGGCCTTCGAGAGTTCGTGCCCACTGCAGAATTCATTGCGGGCGAATTTACGCCCTCTCTGCTGGATGGAATTGATCTGGTGCTGCTCAGTCCCGGTTTGGCGCCGGACAAAGAGCTTGCCGCCTTGCTGCCATCGGCCAAAGAGAAGCAGATTCCGGTCTGGGGTGAAATCGAGTTGTTTGCCCAGGCGCTGGCAGCACTGAAAGAGGAACGCGGCTACCAGCCAAAAGTGGTCGCAATCACCGGCACCAATGGCAAAACGACCGTCACCAGTCTCACCGGCCATCTGTGCCGGGCAGCCGGATTGTCCGTAAAAGTGGCCGGCAATATCAGCCCGGCGGCGCTGGATGTACTGCGTGAAGCACTCGATCAGGACAGTCTGCCGGATTGCTGGGTTCTCGAACTCTCCAGCTTTCAGTTATGGAGCACGCACACGCTGGACGCTGACGCTGCCACTGTGCTGAACATCACACAAGATCATCTCGACTGGCACGGCGACATGAACGCTTATGCCAAAGCCAAGGAACGCATCTTTGGTGCGCATACGGTTCGCGTGTTGAATCGTGACGATGCGCGCGTCATGAAAATGATGGGCAAGGATATAAGCGTAGTCAGTTTCGGTTCAGATGCACCCGTCGAAGCCGATTGCCTAGGCCTGACCGAAGAGCACGGCATGCGCTGGTTGATGCTGGCTATTGGTACTGACGAAGAGGGTGAGAAAAAACGGCGCGGCAAAGCGAAAGTCGAAACCGAGCTATTCATGAACCGCTTGATGCCAGCCGATGCGCTGAAGATACGCGGGCTGCACAACGCGACCAATGTGCTCGCTGCGCTCGCGCTCTGCCGTGCGATAGATCTCCCGCTTGCGCCGCTGCTGCATGCGGCGCGTCAGTACAAAGGCGAACCCCATCGTGTGGAGAGCGTGACAACGATTGCTGGCGTTGAGTATGTCGACGACAGCAAGGGCACGAATGTGGGGGCGACCATCGCTGCACTGGAAGGTCTGGGTGGATTGAGTGCGGGTGATGAGCCTCGCCTGATACTGATTGCTGGTGGCGACG
>JACCDH011841210.1_pt1 | contig 10441 bp, 10 predicted proteins | sample 7442481 | NCBI WGS metagenome assembly JACCDH01 (sample SAMN15323433, study PRJNA562643) | freshwater metagenome | isolation source: river surface water | place: USA:Blue River Watershed | collected 2017-08-15
AGCCGTCAACGGCCCCCGCGCCGAGGCGTAGGTGACAGTCAGCTTCTCGATCGAAAGGCGTGGTGCCGTCATGGCTTCCAGGCCCGAGCCTGGCGGATGACTGCTTGGGGGTCGAACTTGTTGTACTCGGCGACCAACTCGTTCGTGTACAGCGAGGACATGGGGATGTTCTCGTTCGTCACTTCACCGCCTTCCTTCAGTGCGGCAATCAACAGCTTCCAGTCGCGGTCGGCATAGGCGCCCCACTGGCGCGGTTCGCCCGGGCGGAAGTAGGTGACGTTGTCAATACGCGGCTTCATGATGGCCAGCTCCTTGCGCAGGATCTCGGCCTCGGTTCCGACTTTTGGCTTTTGCTCGGGATAGTGCTTCCAGAACGCCTGCAGGCAGCCGGTCATATTGGCCTCGCAGGCCACCGAGCCTTTGGACACTGCACGCCCGAAGCGGGCAATCAGTTGCGGGTTGTCTTTGAGCAGCTTGTCGGTAACTTCAAAGCCGTGGCTGGACATGCCTTGGAATTCCTTGGGCATCTCCAAGCGGCGGATCGGCGTTCCACTGACCTCCAGGGCCGCGTGGGCGCTGTCCCAGAGATTCAGGGCCTGAATCTGATTGGTCTTGAGCGCCTGGAAGGCCTGCCCGCCAAAGCCCACGGGCTGCAGGTTCACCCCTTTCCAGTCGACGCCGGAGGCAGCCAGGATGGCACGGGTGGTGTAGACGTTACCCGAGCCCAACGAGACGACGCCGATGCTTTTTCCCTTGAGGTCCGCGAGCGTACGCACCGGACTGTCGGCGGTGACGGCGAACTCCCACACCGAGTTGCGCAGGTAGTTGTAGACGAACTTGAGCGGGAAGTTCTGCTTGCCAGGTTGGCGCGCGACGACCAGGGGCTCCATGCTGGCGCCGGCCGCATGGATCTGGCCCGAGAGCAGCTGCGGAATGATCACGCTGGAGCCTGAGAGTGGCACCAGTTCAACCTGGATATTTTCCTGGTCGAAGTAGCCCAGTTCTTTGGCGAATACGAAGTTCGCGATCGCGGAGCTGATGGCGGAAGGCACGCCATACACAAACTTGTCCTGGGCCGCGGCGGGTACGGCGATCGAGGCGAGCAGCGTGGCCGCTGCCAGGTGGGCAATGGAACGTCGAAGCATGGCAAGACTCCTTGGGTGAGTTGAGGCGGGGAAATTTTTCATGCGTGATGGGCGTCACGGGCCCGACGCAGGGCGCGTGCCGTGACGGCGATGATCATGTCGACCTTGGCGGCGTTATCGCGCAGGGGCAGGGCGCCGTAGACCACCTTGCGGGCGGCCGCGTCGATACGTGCGTCGGTCAGGTCGGTGCCGGCGGCGAGCAGGGCGCGCTCGGCATGGGTGGCCCGCATAGGCAGCGGGGACACGCCCCCGAGTGAAATGCGAGCGGCGGTCAGAGTGTCGCCCGTCCAGGTCAAGCGCACGCCGGCCGAGGCCTCTGGGAAATCGCCACGCCATTGGGCGTACTTCTCGTAGGTCTGGGTGACGCCGGCCACGCGCGGGATCTCGATGGCCACGATGATTTCCTGGGGCGACACCGTGGTCTCGCCGGACCAGCGATAAAAATCCGCCATCGCGATCCGGCGTGCGCCGCCCGGACCCTGTACCCGCACCTGGGCGTCCAGCGCGGTGAGGGCGGGCGCGAGATCGGCCACGCAAGGCGCCGCACAGCGGCCTGCGCCCAGGATGCTGTGGTGACGGCTGTCGCCCGTCACCGCGTAGCAGGGGCAGGAGACACCGCCGTTCTTGTAGCAAGGCAAGGCGCTGCGAAAGAACCAACAACGCTTTTCCTGCGACAGGTCGCCTGCCACGGTGGCCACGTTGCGGATCTGGCGGGTGGCGATCAGGTCGGCGGCCTCGCACAGTCCGGGCAGGGCGGCGCGCAGGGCGGCGTGGTCGGTTAGATCGGTCAGGGTCACCGCCGCACCGATGCGGACTTGGTGGTCGTCGATCGTGATGCCCCCCAGACCCGCCGTGCGTGAAATGTCCACGACAAGATCCGCCGCATAGACGCCTTGTCGGATACCGGGCAGCACGTCGGTTCCGCCTGCAATCAGCTTGACGCGGCGGTCGGGCGTCTGCAGAAGCTGCAGCGCGTGGTCGATGTGGTCGGCGCGCGCGTAGTCCCAGGTGGACACGCGGGGCTTGGGCGTGGAGAAAGTCTCGCCCAGCTTCTTCATCGCCGGGAACAGGCCGCGCGGATAGAGGTGACGCGCGGTTGCCACTTCCAGGTTGTAGGGCCGCATCCAGGGCCGCAGGTCGGTCTTGCGCGCCTGCTGGCGACGCAGCGCTGCGAGCATCTTGTGCGGGGTGATTGGCAGCGTACGAAAGCGGATGCCGGTGGCATGGGCCACCGCATTGGCAATGGCCGCCACGGTGGGATTGATGGAAACCTCGCCGCTGGACTTGGCGCCCAGCGGGCCGCGCGGGTCGTGGGTCTCGATGTAGCCGGTCTCGATGTCGGTGGTCTCGAAGATCCGGGGTACGCGGTAGTTGATCAGGGAAGTGTTCACCGGGCGGCCATGGTCGAACACCAGGTCTTCGGACAAGGCCATGCCGATGCCTTGCACGATGCCGCCGTGCATCTGACCATCCAGCGAGGCCTCGTTGATCACGCGCCCGACGTCTTGCACCGCCACCACCTTGAGTACTTTCACGTGGCCGGTTTCGGGATCGACTTCCACTTCAACCGCCTGTGCGCCGAAGGCATAGGTGGCCGAGTAGTTGCCATAGCCGGTCTTGGGGTCGGGCGCTGGCTGATCGAGCTTGTGGTGGCCATTGACCTTGAGCGGGCCGGTCAGCGCCGCGACCTGGGCCCAGGTCAGATGTTCGTCTGCCCGAAGTCGCACGCCGTCGTCGACAAAGCGGATGTCATCGGCCGTGATGCCACGCTGAGCGACGAGCTGCTCACGTACCTGCGCGATCAGATGGTTGGAGGCATCGATGGCCGCTGCGCCCGCCATGAAGGTCACGCGCGAGGCGGCACTGCCCAGGTCGTCGGGCGCATCGTCGGTGTCCATGTGCAGCACGTCGATGGCCGAGACGTCCAGGTCCAGGGTCTGGGCGACGAACTGGGCCAACGTGGTGTTCTGCCAGGTTCCGCAGTCGGCGTTCTGGGTGGCCAGCAGAAAGCGGCCGTCAGGCCGCAGCTCCAGGCTCACGTTGGCGAAGTTGCCTTCGGCGTAGAGGATGCCGACACTGGGGTTGATCATGGCGGCGACCCCGACACCGCGCCAGGGCTTGGGGTTGGCGCGCTTGTCCTGCCAGCCGATGCGCCGCTCGACCTCCTGGAGGCAATCGACCAGGCCGCAGGTGGAGATCTCGAAGCCCTGCGGCGTCACATCGCCCGGCTGGTTGGCAATCTCGATGCGGTAGGCGATCGGATCCTTGCCCAGTTGCTCTGCCAGTTCATCGATCTGCGTCTCCAGCGCCCAGATGATGTGCGGCGCACCCATGCCGCGGTAGGAGCCGCCCGAGACCTTGTTGGTGTAGACCAACTTGCCGTCGAATTCAACCGCACCCACCTGATAAAGATTGGCCGTGCGCTGTCGCACAGCCGACACGTAGGCGGGCCCCATGTGGGTGAAGGCGCCGTTGTCCACCAGGTAGTGATTGCGACGCGCCAGGATCTTGCCGTCGGCATCGACCGCGGTCTTGAGCGTCATGGTCTTGCCATGATCGGTCTTGCCGCTGATGAATTCTTCCTTGCGTGACAAGACGATTTTGACAGGTGCACCCGCCGCCCGCGAGAGCAGCGCCGCGATGCCGATTGGCTCGGGCGCCTGCGACTTGCCACCAAAGCCGCCACCGATCTCGATGGCATGCACACGCACCTGCTTGCGATCTACTCTCAGGATGTGGGCGAGCTCCTTGCGCACGAAAAAGGGCGACTGCGTGCCCGCCCAGATGTCCATATGCTGGGCCGCCGCGTCCCAGGTCGCCACCACCGCATTTGTCTCCATGCACACCGGCGCCACGATGCCGTGCGTGTAGGTGCCTTCGACGGTGTGGGCCGCCCGCGCGAAAGCGGCTTGGGTGTCGCCCCATTCGGCCAGGGTGTGTTGCGCCACGTTGGGCGGCAGTCCGTCTTTTTGATGGAGTACCGGTGCGCTCGCCGTCAGCGCCTCGTGCACGTCGTACACGGGCTTGAGGATCTCATAGGTCACCTCGATGGCAGCCGCTGCCGCTTGCGCGTGTTCCAGCGTGTCGGCCGCCACGGCTGCAACCTCTTCCCCGACGAAGCGCACGACCTCGCGCGCAAACGGATACCGATCGGCGTAGCGCGGGCCCGCGTGCAGGTAACGCACATCGGCATCCGCGCCGGTCAATACCGCGGTCACACCTGGCATGGCGGCGGCGCGCGACGTGTCGATGGCGACGATGCGTGCGTGCGGATGTGGGCTTCGCAAGATGGCGCCCCACAGCATGCCGGGCAGGGTGAGGTCGTGTGTGTAGAGGGCTCGACCCGTGACCTTGGCCAGGGCTTCTTTCTGTGGCGCGGGGGCCTTGCCGATGTGGCGCATCGTTATCCCCCGGCGCGCTGCGCCAGTGCCTTGGCGGCCTCGATGATCTTGACGTAACCGCTGCAGCGGCACACGTTGCCTTGCAACGCGACGCGGATCGCGTGCTCAGTGGGAGATGGGCACTGTGCGAACAAGGCCGAGAGCGACATCACCACACCGGGCGTACAAAAACCGCACTGGAAGGCGCCATGCTCGATCAGGGCTTGCTGGATGGCCGATAGCGCCCCCCCGTCTTTGGCTTGGGACTCGATGGTGCGAATGTGGGCCCCCTCGGCCCGCATCGCGGGAACCAGGCAGGCGCACACGGCCCGGTCGTCCAACAGCACGGTGCAGGCACCGCACTCGCCAGCGTTGCACCCTACCTTCGTGCCGGTGAGGTTCAAGGTATCACGTAGAACGTGGGCCAGGCTGTCGGAGCCGAGGACTTGTACGGGGTAAGTATTACCGTTGACCGTTAATCGGATCTCGCGCGGCGCCAGGCTCACCAAAAGTTCCTTGTTCGTTGATCAACCGGGTTGTCCACTAAAACTCAGCATTAGGATACGTGGACATGCAGTGCGACGGAACCCCTGGAGTGGTGACAAAAAATGGGTCTGGACAAGCAAAAAACTTGGGCTGCTGCCAAAGAGGCGGCCATCACGGCCAAGACCCACGCGCGCGTGTTTCGCCGCAAACGGCTACCGCCGCTCAAGGCGCTCAAGGCCTTTGAGGCGGCTGCCCGCCTGGGTAGCTTCGCGCGGGCAGCCCAGGAGCTGTATGTGACGCAGACGGCCATCAGCCACCAGATCAAGCTATTGGAAGAACATCTGGGGTGCCTGCTGTTTGAGCGGCGGCCCAATGGCCTGGCCCTCACGCCGCAGGGCCATGCGATTTATCCATCGATCTTGGCCGGGTTCGAGCATTTTGAGGCGGCAATGACCCTGCTGCCCCGGCCGGCTCCTGCCGCCGCACAGGTGCTGGTGGTGAGCGCCTTGCCCTCGTTTACGCAGGAATGGTTGATGCCGCGTTTGGTGGACTTTCGTGCGCGCTGGCCCGAGATCGATGTGTTGATTCAGACCGACTACCACATGGCCGACCTCTCGGGCGAGGGCGCGGACGTAGCCATTCGATTTGGGCGCGGGGGGTTTGGCGCCGACCTGCGCGCCGACCTGCTGTCGACGGAGACCGTTACCCCGGTGTGCAGCCCTGCGTTGTTGAAACGAAGGGTGGGGGACTACGCTCCGCAGGAGTTGGCCTCGTTCACGTTGCTCAATTCGACGGTGCGCATGGTGCACGAGCCCTGGATGTCCTGGGACCTTTGGTTGGAGGAAGTGGGCATGGACACCAGCGATATTCCGACGGGGCCTCGCTTTTCCGATCCGCTGTTGATTCTGCGTGCTGCGATGGCGGGCGGTGGCATGGTGCTGGGTCGCAGCATGCTGGTGCATGACCACCTGCAGGCTGGCCGACTGGTGGCGCCTTTCCCGGACTGGGTCAAACCGATTTTGTCGTCGTATTACGTGGTGAGCACCAGCGAAAAGGCCAAGCTAGAGCGCGTGACCGTGTTTCGCGAGTGGTTGCTCGAGACCGCACTGAGACAGGCGCCGATCACAGTCAAGAGCCCTGCCTAGGTCGGCGGGCGCTGCTCGCGCCTCCAAGTGAGCTTCACACAATGCGGCAGGCCGCCTCAAACGTGTGCCGCGGGTTGCGCGGACTCTGGCGCGCCGGGTCGCCGTGGCCGATGCAGCACAGGAAGTTGCTGCGCACCGAAGTGCCCGCCCAAAACTGCGCATCGACCGCAGCTGGATTGAAGCCCGAAAGCGGTCCGCAATCGAGACCCATCAAACGCGCCGCAAGAATCAGGTAACCCCCTTGCAGGCTGCTATTTCGGATGGCGGTGGACGCAATCATCTCAGGCTTGCCATCGAAAAAGCTGCGCGCATTCGGGTTGTGCGGGAACACGGTGGGCAGATGGTCTGCAAACGCCATGTCTTGGCCCACGATCACCACCACCGGGGCCTTCTGGACTTTCTCCACGTTGCCCGGGCTCACGCACTCAGAGAGTCGCCGACGCTCGCTCTCTGACTTCACGAAGATCAGGCGCATGGGTTGTGTGTTCATTGAGGTCGGACCCCACTTCACCCAGTCGTACAACTGATGCAGCTGCGCGTCATCCACCGGGGTGTCGAGCCAGTGCTGGGGGGTTCTGGCGTGGGTGAACAGGCGTTCCACCACGCGATCAAGGGGTAAACCAGTTTCGTTCATCCGCGAATCTCCTGCTTTCAGCGCGTGACCATCACCACGCGATCAGGCGGAACCTGCACTTTCAGTTCGACCAATGCGCCGCCGCTTTGAAGCTTGGGAAAGCCCACGCCGTCGACGGCCAGTCGACCCGGCGTAGCCGCAGGCACCGGCGCCTTGGCGGTCGCTATGTCCTCGCCGCGGGTCAGGGTGCGCTCACCCTCGCAGGTTGATAGCAAAGCGGGCTGCATGAGCTCCACGCCGCGCACGCGTGCGAGGTCGGCTCGGTTTCGCGTGGGCAGCGCACGCCCCGCCTCGTCGAGCAGGCGTACCGCCTGAAACTGCGGCGCCCACCGACCGTCTGCATCCAGGCGTCCGGCCGTGATGCAGGCGGCGTCCGCCGCCTGTGCGCCGGCCGCAGCCACCAGCAGCCATGTGGCCAGGGCCAAGCGAGACGCGGGGACCGGGGAAGTGCGCAAGCGCGCCTTCGTCAATAAAAAATGAGCAGTCATGGAGCCCTCGTGGCGTGAACGTCCAGCCAAGCGGCTAGGCTTCGTAAGATTATGCGGTCAGGCCGCGCTCCATCGAATTCCTGTCATGACCCCCTATCGCCCACGCCCCCTGTCCCGACGCCAGTGGCTCGTTCGTACCACCGTCGCCCTGGCCGCGCCCGGCGTTCTCTCGCTGGCCCGGGCCCAGACCACAGCGGGTTCACCCATTCGCATCCTGGTGGGCGCCTCGCCGGGGGGATCGACCGATACCCTGGCGCGCGCGGTGAGCGCCGAGATGGGGCGTCTGCTGGGGCGGCAGCTGATCGTGGAGAACCGTGCTGGCGCGGGCGGCAATCTGGCGGCCGATGCAGTCGCCAAGTCTGCTCCCGACGGCAATACGCTGCTTATGAGTTTCACCAGCCATGCGATCAACGCCTCGCTCTATCCCGTCTTGCCGTTTGATCCCGTCAAGGACTTCACCGCGCTGACCTGCGTCGCCACGCAGCCCTCGGTGCTGGTGGCGCATCCGTCCTTGCCGGCCAAGGATGTTCGCGAGTTGGTGGCCTATGCCCGCAGCCGTCCGGGCAAGCTTAATTTCGCGATTGGGGGTGTGGGCTCGTCGCTTCACCTGGCAGGTGATCTTTTCAAGATGCAGTCGGGCCTCTTCATCGTCAACATCCCCTACCGCGGCACCGCCCCGGCCGTCCAGGACGTGATCGCGGGTCAGGTGGACATGATGTTCGCCCCCTTGGTCAACACCTTGCCACATGTCCGCTCGGGGCGTCTGCGTGCGCTGGGCGTGACCAGCAAGCAGCGCTTGCCGCAAATGCCCGACGTGCCCGCGATCGCCGAGGTCTTGCCCGGTTATGAATCGAGCGCCTGGTTCGGTTTATTTGGACCGGGACGCATGGAGCCCGCCCTGACGCGCCGCCTGGCCGAAGCAGCGCGCCAGGCGGTTCAAAGCGCCGAGGTGCGGCGGCGGATTGAGCACGATGGCGCGTCGGCAGTGGGCAATTCACCAGAAGAATTTTCCCGCTTCGTGCAGGCCGAGATCGAGCGCTGGGGCAAGGTGGTGCGCTTTTCGGGGGCCAAGCCGGAGTAGCGGCAGGACTTGAATCCATTCGTACACGCAGGGTGGCGTGAATTAACCGAATGGACCGCGACGGAGGCCCTTCCACCGGGCTCAAGAAATTTCAGCTCGATCCGATTCCCTGTGGGCAAACTGGAATCTGATCGATGTACACCCTCGAAAAATCAAACGGCGAAGTTGCGTGCCCCGACCGGGTACGCTACCCGTTCGCGACCATGGGCGTCGGCGACAACCTGTTTATCGAAGATTTCAGGAAGGCCGAGAGCGCGCGGGTGGCGGCGATTCAGTTCGTCAAGCGCAAGCACCTGGGTTGGAAGTTTGCCCTGCGCAAGATGGACGGCGGCTGGCGGATTTTTCGAATCGATTGACCCTCGGGCGGAAGATCTCGCGCTAGTGCAGCGCCGATGTCGACCACGCTGCGCGCAGGGTGTTGACCAGGCCGATCAGTTCGCTCAAGACCCGTTCGCTGTTTTTCCGGTTGATGCGGTTGATGCGGTACAACAGATAGCGGTAGATCTCAGCCAGCCTTTTCGCGGTGGTGGGTGACCGCCTGATGTCCAGGCTGCGATGCAGGCCGTAGAGGATCATGCTGGCCCGGGTCAGGGGCTTGGTGCGCTGTTCCGCCCGTCCATTCAGAACCGCTCGCCGAGCGGCACACAGATTGTCGCTCAAGGCGTCAAGCAAGACTTCGACCAAGGCGGCAGGCTGACCGGCGCGGTCGTAGGTCTTGCGACCCAGATCGGCGTAACTTTGGATCGCGCGTCGGCGCACCAGGGGGCTCGCGGTCATGGTGCGTCGGTCAATCGACCACCGAGTCGAGCAGGAAATCGACGAGTTCCTTCGTGAGCGAGTTGGTCTGCGCCACCATCGCCAGCGCAGAGTTTTGCCGGATCTCCGCTGAGGCCAGGTTGGTCGCCTCCTCGGCGAGATCGGCGGTCATGATGCTGCTGTATTCAGCGGATTGGTTCGTAATCATGGAATCGACAAAGTCACTCAGATAACCGATCGAGCTGTCATAGGCCGCGACCGTCGCGATACGCGCGTCGGTGGTTTCGATGGCGGTGCTCAGTGTGGTGTACGCGGTCGATGCGCCAGACGAGGTCGAGATATCTAGGCTACTGAGCGCCAGACCGCTGTTACCCGTTCCAGAATTAAAGAAGGTGAGCGTTTTGGTGTCGCCTGAATCAATACCCACCTGGATGGCCACCGACGATGTGGTGCCATCGAGGATCGACGAGCCGTTCACGGTGGTGTTCGATGCCAGGGTGGCGATGTCGCTCATGTACGAGGCGAAGGCCGTCTGGTAGGTGTCGCGCACGGTGCTGCTGGAGGCACTGACCGAGGCCAATGCAAGCGCCTGCATCGACGAGAGGATGTCAGCAATGCTGTCCAAGGTATCGCCCGCCTGCTCCACGATGTAAGCGGCCGTGGTCAGGTTGCTTTTCACCTGGGTGTACGAGCCGATCTCCACCGAGAGCTGATTCGCGCGGATCATACCCACCGGATCATCGCTGGCGCGATTGATTTTCAGACCGGTGCTGATTCGCTCCGAGGCCTGGGCAGCGTCGGCGGTCGCGACGTTCAGAGCTCGCAGCGCGCTGTAGGGAGGGGTGATACTGACCGACATGCGCCCATTCTGAAACGGCCGCTGCAAAAACTTGAGGTTTGATTACCTCGATTACTCGCATTACAGGCGTTACGCTCGGGTATCCGACCCGTGGCAACATCGAGTGGTCTTGCAGTTAATCGAGGAGTACTCACGGTGCGTATCGCCACTTATTTCTACAACGGCCGCAGTCATGTCGGCCAGGTCAGCGCCGACGGTCAGCAGGTCACCGCTTTTGACCTCTCCCCCGACCATGTCCGCCTGGCGCCCAGTCATTGATCGAGGCCCAGGTGGCCGGTCGACCGTTGCCCGCCTTGACCGGCGCACCCCTGGCCCTATCCGCCGTGCGCCTGCAGGCGCCACTGCCGGTGCCGCGCCGCAATGTGTGGTGCGTGGGCCGCAACTACCACGCACACGCCAAGGAACTGGCCACCTCCGTGTTCAAGGCCAGCAACGCCGACCCGCAGGCCTGGCCCATCGTCTTCACC
>JACCDH010671565.1_pt1 | contig 10439 bp, 7 predicted proteins | sample 7442481 | NCBI WGS metagenome assembly JACCDH01 (sample SAMN15323433, study PRJNA562643) | freshwater metagenome | isolation source: river surface water | place: USA:Blue River Watershed | collected 2017-08-15
AAACGTGCGGCCAACTTGGCAATCAAAGGCGTTTGAATGAGTCGGCGTTTGTTGTGACGTGACTTGTGCCAAGGATCGGGAAAGAAAATGTGCACGCCGTCAATCGACGACAAAGGCAGCATGTTGTCGATCACTTCAACCGCATCGTGCTGCAAGATGCGAATGTTGTGAATGTCTTGCTCGCCAATGCGTTTGAGCAAAGCGCCTACACCGGGTTCGTGCACTTCACAACACAAAAAGTAATCAGTGGGCCTAACTTTGGCTATGTGCGCTGTGGCTTCTCCCATGCCAAAACCAATTTCTAAAATGACAGGGCCTGAGGCAGCCTCTTGACCGTTGAGGCCAAACGCTTTGGCCATGTTCAGTGGCTCAGGCGCGTATTTCAGTAAATACTGCGGACCCCAAACTTCAAAGGCTTTGGCTTGACCAGTTGTTGTGCGGCCAGCGCGTTTGACAAAACTTTTGATGTTCTTGGGAAACGCCACACTGGCTGGCGCTTGGTTTTGGATTTCGGAAGTCATGCCTCGATTTTAGTGGGTTGGCGATGGGCCCAGGCATCGGTCCAATTGACAAGGGCTGAAGGCAGTTGCTCTAAGGAACCCAAGGTGCCAGGCCCTGCGTCAAGGCCTAGCGTCGATGCGGCGGAAATCAGAGATTGGCAAATGGCCGCATCCGAGCTGAGGTTCAGTGCCTTGGCGCCGTTTTGTTTAGAGAGTTTTTCGCCATTGACGCCCCATACCAGCGCAGTATGCAAGTATTTTTGCGCTGGGTAACCCAGCGCCTCTTGCAGCAGCATTTGCCTGGCCGTGTTGTCGCTGAGGTCTTCGCCTCTAACCACATGCGTGATGCCTTGCTTGGCATCGTCTACCACCACAGCCAACTGATAAGCCCACAGGCCATCGGCGCGCTTCAAAACAAAGTCGCCCACTTCTGCTAAAACGTTTTGTGATTGCGGGCCCAGCCGTCTATCTGTCCAATGCACCACAGGGCTGGCGCGCAATTCAGACCATTTGCGCACGTTGAATCGCCATGCTCTGGCGGGCTTGCCCTTCAAACCTTCACGGCAAGTCCCTAGGTAGACGGCGGCTTTGTTTCGGCTTAAATCTAATCCCAGCAAAGCTTGGTTTTCTTCGATCTCTTTGCGCGTACAGCCGCAGGGGTAGACCAAGTCTTGCGCCAACAAATTGTCCAGGGCTTGTTGGTAAAGCGAGTCGCGTTGCGATTGATAGACCACATTACCGTCCCAATGCAGACCGCATTGCTGAAGTTGCTTGAGGATCATTTTGTCAGCACCCTCTATGCAACGCGGCGCATCGACATCTTCAATGCGAACCAACCACTCGCCATGGTGCGCGCGTGCATCGAGGTAGCTGGCCAAAGCCGCTACCAAAGAGCCAGCATGCAATTCACCAGTGGGTGAGGGCGCGAATCTGCCGCGATACATTCAAACTTAAAGTGCTGCGAGCGCCAATTCCAAACCGGAAATGAAGGCGTCTTCTACGCGGTGGCCCAAGCACCAATCACCACACAAACCAATGCCTTGTTTTTTGCTCAGCATATGTGAGGCGCCCAAAGGTTGCAAAGTTTTGGCGAAGCGCCAACGATGGACTTCGGCGTGCGCAGGTGTGGCACGGATGCCTGTGATTTCAGAAAACGCTTTGAGCAATTTGGCTTGAGCGCGTTCGGGTGAGTCTTCCAAATGTTCTTGTGACCAAGCGGCACTGGCTTGGACGGTCCAGCGCTCCACATGGCCACGGCCTGGCTTGGAAGATTCGCGCGCTAACCACGCCACGCGGTGGTGCACACTGCGTGCGGCGTTCCATTGGGGGCCCAGGGTAATGAGGCCAGGTTGTGCAGCGTTGGGGAAGGCCACCATGAGTGTCCAGCACGGCGCCACTTGAACTTTTTGAAGTGCGGCCGCGTTTTCCATTTTGATTTTGGAGTTGCGCAGCAAGTCGATGGCTTGGTCGGAAGGAATGGCCAACAACACTTGGTCAAAACCGCTGAACACCGATTGGGCACCTTCGGGCTCTTCGCTGTGCAGTTGCCAGAGGGTGGGGTGCAGCGTGTCGCGTTCAATTTTGAACACCTTCGATTCAAAATGAATGCTGTCGTTTTGCGCCAAGGGTTGTGCCCAGGCTTTGACCAAGGCGTTCATACCGGGTGTGGCCACCCAGTGCTTGTCTTCTGTGTGGCGTGCTGCCTCTAAAACGCGCCCCATGGCATCGAGTACGCGTACCGCATTGGCACTCCAAGGTTTGCAAATATTGGGTGTGGTGGCCAAGGCTTGGGCAAATCTGGCGTCGCGCACAGTGAAGTATTGGGCGCCATGGTCAAAGGTGCCAAATGCGGAGGACCGGGTTGAGATGCGGCCGCTGGCACCTTTGCTTTTCTCAAAGACCGTGACGCGATGGCCGGCTTGCACGAGGGTTCTGGCGCAAGCAATGCCTGCCATGCCGGCACCAATGATGGCAAAGTTTTGAACAGGTTTTGTTGTTGTGTTTGTTTTTGTCATAGGGCTACTCTACACGCGATGATGGGGTTGGAGCAATGCTTGTTGTGTTCGGGCTTGTTTTAACTGAGCCAACCACCAACTTAATGCATGGCCCACAGTTTGGCCATGGGGATTACGCCATGCATACTCAACTTGGCTGATGCGCTGTACCCGGCTGACTTTTTTGGCCACTAAGCTGCCCGTTTCTAAGTAGGGCTTGGCCAAACTTTCTGGCAAAAAGCCGCCACCGAGCCCTCTCAATTGAGCTTCCAATTTACTGGGCATGTCGGGCACGGTAAAAACGTCTTGACCGCCCAAAAGGCCAATGGTGACGCCTTCGCCCCGAGGCACTGAATCGGCCACTGCCACAGCGCGGTATTGTTGCAAGACGGCATCGCTAAGGGGCTCGGGGGCATTGGCCAAAGGGTGATGGGGTGCGACGGCATAAACAAAACTCACTTGCCCCAACGTTTCGTGCAACAACTCGGCGTGGGTTGATGGCGAAATAAAGACACCAATGGCCAAGTCGGCTTGCCCTGACTTGAGTGCGGCCAAGGTCCCGGACAGTGTTTCGTAGCGGATGCGCAAGCGAGTGGGTGGATTGAGTGCCAAGAAGCCCTCGCTGAGTTCCATCACCACCGACCTGGCGATGATGCTGTCAACGGCCACCGTTAAAACGGCTTCCCAGCCAGTGGCCACGCGCTTCACTCGATTGGCCAAAGCATCTACTTCTTGGAGCAAGCGTTTGGCCTCTCGCAGCAACTCTTTACCGGCTTCTGTGGGCTTGGCTTGGCGACTGCTGCGATCAAACAACAAGACGTCCAGGGCGTCTTCTATTTGACGGACCCGGTAGGTCAGGGCGCTAGGGACCAGGCCGCGTTGCCTGGCGGCGGCCGCAAAACTGCCGGTTTCCTCGATGGCCAGAAGCATGCTGAGGGCATCGGGTGTGAGTAGGTCGCTGGAGGCGTTGGACATTTTTAATGTTCAAATAATTTGAATGATAGCTACAAATATAGTGCATCCAATTGAAACTATTGCAATTTAAAGTCACACCATTGTTTTTTTATGCAGGAGATGTTTGTGATTCAAATTCGCCGTTCCGCAGAACGTGGCTATGCCAACCATGGCTGGCTCAAGTCCTTTCACAGCTTTTCGTTTGCTGGTTATTACGACCCTAAATTTATGGGTTGGGGCAATTTGCGCGTAATCAATGAAGACCGCATTGCCCCCGGTACCGGCTTTGGCACCCATGGCCACAAAGACATGGAAATCATCAGCTATGTGTTGTCGGGCAACTTGGCGCACAAAGACAGCATGGGCAACGTCAAAGGCATTCCACCTGGGGATATTCAGCGAATGAGCGCTGGCAAGGGTGTGATGCACAGCGAGTTCAACCATGCCGAAGGACAGAACACGCACTTCTTCCAAATTTGGATTGAGCCCAATGTGATGGGCATTGCACCCAGTTATGAGCAAAAGACAGTGCCAGCGGCCACCAAACGCGGCGCCTTGAAAGTGGTCGCATCGCCACAAGGTGATGGCGATGCGGTGCAGATTTCTGCCGATGCCACTTTGTATGCGGGTTTGTTGGATGGCTCAGAGCAAGCTGCCTTGCCTCTGAACCCTGCACGCAAAGCCTATGTGCACCTCATTCGCGGCGAACTGCAAGTGAATGGACAAGCATTGAAGGGGGGCGACGCCGCCCTGATTCAGGCTGAATCGAATCTTGAGCTGACGCACGGCAAAGATGCCGAGGTCTTGGTTTTTGACTTGGCTTCTTAATTTTTGAAGTCGCTTTTTTTATTTTTTCAGGAGAACTCTCATGGCTAAAACAGTCGTTATTTATCACTCAGGTTATGGTCACACACAACGCGTGGCGCAATTTGTGGCACAAGGCGCAAATGCCGCTTTGATTGCCATCGATGCAGACGGCAACATCACCGATGCCGATTGGGAAACTTTGGATGCCGCTGACGCGATCATCTTTGGCTCACCCACCTACATGGGCATGGCGTCTTGGCAGTTCAAGAAATTTGCCGATGCCTCTTCCAAGCGTTGGTTTACCAGCGCCTGGAAAGACAAAGTGGCTGGTGGATTTACCATCTCTGCTAGCCCCAGTGGCGACAAGCTTTCAACGCTTCAGTACTTCATCACTTTGGCCATGCAACAAGCCATGGTGTGGGTGGGTCAGCCTGCCATGAACAACGGCACCACCAACCGCATTGGTTCCAACTCTGGTGTGATGGCGCAAGTGGGTCCTACCAGCCCTGCAGAAGACATTCCACAAGGCGACTTGGACACAGCCAAGGCTTATGGTGAGCGTGTGGCAGCTGTGGCTGCTAAATTGCGCGGTTAAGAGACAGAAGGAGTTAGAAGCCCTTCATTGGGCTTCACTGTTTCTAACGAGACATCGACGGCGCGGCGTTCGTCAAAGACAAAACAGCCGCCGTCGTAATGCGAACCATCGGTTTCTTCAAAATATTTCAAGATGCCACCCTCTAATTGATAGGTATGGGGGAGGCCGTTTTGTTGCATGAAGATGGCGGCTTTTTCACAGCGAATGCCACCTGTGCAAAAGCTGATGATGGTTTTGTCTTGCAATTCTTCTTTGTGCGCCATGACGGCGTCTGGAAATTCAGTGAACTTGGTCAAGCGCCAGTCGATGGCGTTCTTGAAAGTCCCTTCGTCCACTTCGTAATCGTTGCGGGTGTCCAAGATGACCACGGGTCGGCCGTTGTCGTCAAAGCCTTGGTCGAGCCATCTTTTGGCGGTGGCTGGGGTGACCGCTGGTGCACGGCCCTCGGCGGGCCGAATGGTGGGGTGGTTCATGCGAATGATTTCGCCTTTGACCTTGACCAGCATTTTTTTAAAGGGCACCGTTTCCGACCAGCTTTCTTTGGGGGCAATGTCCGAAAACCTAGGGTCTGTGTGGAGTTCAGCCACAAAACCACGTACAGCCTCGGCGGGGCCTGCTAAGAATAAATTGATCCCTTCCTCTGCAAGCAATATCGTGCCTTTTAGGGCGCGAGACAAGCAGCGCTCTAGGAGTACTGGGCGAAGTTCTAGGGCATCCGGCAGGGGGACGAACTTGTAGGTTGAAATATTCAGAATATTGTTCACCCCTCTATTGTAGAAAACATCTGAAGCAGCTTCTACAATGGCCCTATGTTTGTTCATTTGCGCCTTCACACCGAGTTTTCCATTGTCGATTCCACCTGCCGCATTGACGATGTGGTGCAGGCGGCGGCAGACGATCAGCAGCCTGCTTTGGCCATCACCGACCTGAGCAATTTATTTGGGGCCATCAAGTTTTACAAAGCGGCTCGCGGCAAGGGGGTTCAGCCCATTTTGGGGGCCGAAATCTTTTTAGAAGGGTTGGGTGCTGACCCTCTGTCTTTGTCGCGGGTTATGGTGTTGGTGCAAAGCTCGCAAGGCTATTTGAATCTGTCCGAATTGTTGGCGCGCGCTTGGACACAAAACATGGTGAAGACCAATGCTGTGGTCAAGCTGTCGTGGCTTCAAGAATTGTCTGAGGGCTTGATTCTTTTGTCGGGCGCGCAGGCAGGTCCGGTGGGTCAGGCATTGGTGCAAGGCGATACGTCGCGCGCTGCCGAAATTGCGTTGCAGTTGGCGTCTATTTTTACGCACCGCTTCTATCTGGAAATTCAGCGCGCAGGCCGTCCTGAAGACAACGCGCACGTGATTGCTGCCGTGAAATTGGCGGCGCGTTTGAGCTTGCCCGTGGTGGCCACTCATCCAGTTCAGTTTTTGGCCGAAGACGACTATGAATCGCACGAAGCCCGTGTGTGCATTTCTGAAGGCGAAATTTTGGGCAACCAGCGCCGTGTTCGAAAGTTCACGCGCGATCAATACTTTAAGTCGTCTGCCGAAATGCAGGCCTTGTTTGCCGATGTGCCCAGTGCCTTGGCCAACTCGGTCGAAATTGCCAAGCGCTGTAATTTGTCTTTGGTGCTGGGCAAGCCGCAGCTGCCCAATTACCCCACGCCCATCACCGATGGCAAGCCCATGCCTATCGAGGACTATTTCCGCTTGTTGTCGGTGGAAGGCTTGGAAGAGCGCTTGGTGCATTTGTACCCCGATCCCGTCAAGCGAGAGGCCGAGCGTGCGCGTTATGCCGAGCGTTTGGAATTTGAGATCAACACCATCTTGAAGATGGGCTTTCCCGGTTACTTCCTCATTGTGGGTGACTTCATCAACTGGGCCAAGAAAAATGGCTGCCCAGTGGGGCCGGGACGGGGTTCGGGTGCCGGTTCATTGGTGGCATATTCACTCAAAATTACCGACCTCGATCCGCTGCAATACAACTTGCTGTTTGAGCGTTTCTTGAACCCCGAGCGGGTCTCCATGCCCGACTTCGACATTGACTTTTGCCAGACCAATCGCGACCGCGTGATTGACTACGTGAAAGACAAATACGGCCGTGACGCCGTCAGTCAAATTGCCACCTTCGGCACCATGGCGGCGCGTGCGGCCATTCGTGACGTGGGCCGTGTGCTCGACATGAGCTACATGTTCTGCGACGGCATCAGCAAACTCATTCCCAACAAGCCAGGGCAGCACATCACCATCGATGGTGCCATCAAGGCCGAACCTATTTTGGCCGAGCGCTTGGACAAAGAAGACGAAGTGAAAACTTTGTTGGCGCTGGCCCAAAAACTGGAAGGCATGACTCGCAACGTAGGCATGCACGCGGGTGGCGTGTTAATTGCGCCGGGCAAGCTCACTGACTTCTGTCCTTTGTACCAACAGCCTGGCAGCACATCTGCCGTCAGTCAGTACGACAAAGACGACGTGGAAGCCATTGGTTTGGTGAAGTTTGACTTCTTGGGCTTGGCCACCTTGACCATTTTGGAAGTGGCGCGCGAGATGATCGTGAAGCGCCACAAAGGCCAAGAAAATTTTGCTTACGAGAACATTCCCTTGGACGATGTCGCCACGTACAAGTTGTTTTCTGATGGCCGCACCGAGTCGGTGTTCCAGTTTGAAAGTCGTGGCATGCAGGGCATGTTGAAGGATGCGCGGCCTTCTCGCTTAGAAGATCTGATTGCGCTCAACGCCTTGTACCGTCCCGGTCCCATGGATTTGATTCCAAGCTTTGTGGCGCGTAAGCACGGCCGCGAAGTGGTGGAGTACCCACACCCCTTGGTTGAAAAAGTGCTGTCCGAAACCTACGGCATCATGGTCTACCAAGAGCAGGTGATGCAAACTGCGCAGGTGCTGGGCGGTTACAGCCTGGGCGGCGCCGACTTGTTGCGCCGGGCCATGGGTAAGAAAAAAGCCGAAGAGATGGCCGAGCACCGCGCCATTTTCCGCAAGGGCGCTGAGGCCAATGGCCTGTCGGAAACCAAAGCCGACGAAGTGTTCGACTTGATGGAAAAGTTTGCGGGCTACGGTTTTAACAAATCGCACGCGGCCGCCTATTCCTTGTTGGCGTATCACACCGGTTGGTTGAAGGTCCATTTCACGGCGGAGTTTTTCTGCGCCAACATGACCATGGAAATGGACGACACCGACAAGCTCAAAGTCTTGTACGAGGACGCCCTGAAATTTGGCATGACCTTTGATCCACCCGATGTCAACCGCGGCACACACCGCTTTGAGCCGGTATCAGACAAAGTGATTCGATATGGCTTAGGCGCCATCAAGGGCACGGGCCAACAAGCCATCGATGCCATTGTGAAAGCGCGCGAGGAGGGTGGGCCCTTCACCAGCTTGTACGATTTTTGTGTGCGCGTCGACCGCAGCCGTCTGAACAAGCGCACGGTAGAAGCTTTGGTCAAGGCGGGTGCATTCGATTCTTTGCAACGCAATCGCGCTTCATTGGCTGCCTCCATTGACCGCGCATTTGATTTTTCTACAGCCACTTCAGCCAACGCCAATCAGGGCGGCCTGTTTGACATGATGGGCGACGATGCCCACGGCTCCAGTACGCAAGAACCTGATTTGGTAGACATGCTACCTTGGGGTGTCAAAGAGCAACTGACCAATGAAAAAACTGCGGTTGGTTTCTATTTGTCGGGCCATCTGTTTGATGCGGTAGAACGCGAAGTTCGCTTGTTTGCCAAGCGCAAAATTGACGATCTGATTGACAGCCGTGAGCCACAACTGTTGGCCGGTATTGTGAGCGACTTGCGCATCATCAACGGACAACGCGGCAAACTGGCCATCTTTAAATTGGACGACAAGAGCGCGGTGATGGAAGCCACAGCCGACGAGGCCATGATCAATGCCAACCGTCATTTGCTCAAAGACGATGAGTTGGTCATTGTGATGGCCAAGATGCAAGCCGACAGATTCTCTGGTGGTTATCGCTTGTCGATTCAACAAGTCTGGGATCTGCCATCTGCGCGTTGCCGCTTCGGCAAGTTCTTGCGTGTGGCAGTCAATGGCAGAGCGCCTGAAGTGGCCAAACTGGTCAAGGCTTTCCCGCCTCAAAGAGAGGTGACAGAGCAGGGTGAGTTATTCAGAGGCCTCACTGTGCGCTTAAAGCTAGAGCGCAAGGCAGACAACGTGGTAGCTTCTGCAGAACTGTCTTTAGGTGAACAAGCCAAATTCTTCCCAAGCGACGCAGCCCTCTCAAGCTGGATTGCCCAAGCCGATCAAGGCAAAGCAGAGATCGTCTACGAAATTTAATTGAAGTCAGAGCCAAACAATTGGGGTCAGATCAACATTAATTTCCAATCTAAAGGGCTAAAGGCTAAGGGGGGCCGACAATAAATGGGGTCAGATCAACATTAATTTTCTGCGGTTCAAAGTGAACTATGCGTTAAAAAATTAATGTTGATCTGACCCCAATTGTTTGGCTCTGACCCCAATTAATCTTTGGGGCGGAAGCTTATTTCAAGTACGGGTGGTACGCGGCCATCTTCGTCGCGGGGGAGGGTGGCGGTTTTGTCGATGGCTTTCAGGACGGCTTCATCCCATGACTTGTTGCCACTGCTGGACAAAAGTTTGCGGCTCAAAATGGTGCCATCTGGCGATGTGCGCACTTCTACTTCGGCCTTAGGATTGCCCGCCACGTCTTCCGTGAAAGTGATGTTGGGTTTGATCCGCGCACGAATACGGCCCGCATAACTGGCCGAAGGACCCGATGATTTGAGTGCGGTGCCTTTGGCGTTTTCATCGCCGGAGGCTCCCGCCATGCCTTGCATGCGTTTCAAGTTTTCATTGCGAAGCGCAGCGGCACGCTTTTCTTCGGCAGCAGCTTTCTTGGCATCCTCTTTGGCCTTGGCAGCAGACTCTTCTTTTTTCTTCTTCTCGAGTTCCTTGGCCTTTGCTTTTTCTTTCTCTTTAGCCTTTTCTTTTTCTAATTTCTCTTTTTCAAGTTTCTTTTTCTTTTCCAAATCAGCCGCTTTCTTCTCTTCTATTTTCTTCTTCTCTTTTTCTTTTTTCAGTGCAATGTCAGCTGCCTCTCGCTCAGCAGCATCATTCACTTTGGGAGGCGCAGGCTTGGGTTCTGGCTTTGGCTCCGGTTTGGGTTCGACCTTCTGAACGGGCTCCGGCGGTTTGACGGGCTCAGGTGGCGTTGGCTCGGGTTCGTTGGCAGCCGGAGCCGCCTCAACAGGAACGGCCGACCACAGCTCTGCTGATGCAGACAATGTATTGGGCTCGGTTTTCCAATGGACTCCCCAAGTGATCGCTGCCAAGAGCAACAAATGCATGAACAAAGCAAACGACAAAGAGCGGCCAAATCCACCTGTCGGTGGTGGCGCAAACTCGTTGTGTGCAATGGCGTTCATGCTGCGATGAGATAGAGGGCGTTTAAAAAATCAAGGGGCCAATTGAACAGACAGACCCACGCGTTGTATGCCAGCACGCTGCAAGGTGTCCATGACCTTGACCACCGTCTCATATTTCACATTTCGATCGGCACTGATCACCACTGCCGAATTGGCCTGACCCGTTTGTGCAACGCGAACACTGT
>JACCDH010887806.1_pt1 | contig 10439 bp, 9 predicted proteins | sample 7442481 | NCBI WGS metagenome assembly JACCDH01 (sample SAMN15323433, study PRJNA562643) | freshwater metagenome | isolation source: river surface water | place: USA:Blue River Watershed | collected 2017-08-15
AGACAATGAAACACTACCCGATGCCCCGCGTTCTGCTGGCTTGCGCCTTGGTCGTTTTGACCAGTGCAGGCTGCGCTACCCGCACACAAACCGATGCCAAGGCCAATGTGGCCGTGTCCAAAGAGGCCATAGACAACGCTGCGGGTGCCGATGGCCTGCAGTTTGCACCCAGGGAAATGGCGGCAGCGCGCGAGAAGTTGAGCCTGGCCAACAAGGCCATGGCTGCCCGCGATTACAAGGCCGCCACCGAACTGGCGACCCAAGCGCAGGCCGATGCCAAGTTGGCGCAGAGCAAGGCCAATTCAGCCAAGGCCCAGGCCGTGGCCAATGCGCTGCAGGACGACATCCGCGTGTTGCGCGAGGAGCTGGACCGCGCCAACGCAGTCAAGTAACGCGCCCAGTTCGCTTCTTCATCTTTTTTGAATCCTTCTAGGACAAGCCCATGAAACACATCTCCCTGACCCCCGCCGCTCTAGCCATTGCCGTGCTGCTGGGCGCCTGTGCATCCACCCCTACCAGCACCACACTGCTGGAAAGTGCCCGTAACGACTACTACCAAGCCCAGCGCAACCCAGATGTGGGCAACTACGCTGCGCTGGAAATGAAGCTGGCCAGCGACGCGATGCAGCAAGCCAATATTGCGGCCGCGCAGAGTGCCAACCCTGACAAGGTGGACCAACTGGCCTATGTGGCCCAGCAAAAAATTGCCCTCACCCAAGCGGTGGTGAAGCAGAAAACCGCGGAGGCTGACATGGCCCGCACAGCCCGTGAGCGCGACCAAATGCAGCTGGCGCAGCGCACTAATGAGGCCAACCAGGCCAACGCCAACGCGCAGCAGGCACAAGCCAGTGCCGAAATGGCGCAGCGCCAGGCAGCCGATGCCCACCGCTCGGCCGATGCTGCCCGCCAAGCGACCAGCGATGCCAACAGCCGAGCAGCCCTGCTGGAGAGCCAGTTGGCCGATCTGGCCGCCAAGAAGACAGAACGTGGCATGGTGATCACCCTGGGTGACGTGCTGTTTGCCAGCGACAAAGCCAGCCTGACTGCAGGCGGCATACGCAGTGCGCAACAGCTGGCAGATGTGCTGCAGCAGAACCCCATGCGCACGGTTTTGGTGGAAGGGTTTACCGATAGCACCGGCGCCGATGCCTACAACCAGCAGCTCTCGGAGCGCCGCGGCATGACGGTGCGCGAGGCTCTGTTGCAGATGGGAATCGGCAGCGAACGCATCAGCGTGCGGGGGTATGGTGAGTCGTACCCGGTAGCAGCCAATGACTCAGCAGCCAACCGCCAGCTCAACCGACGGGTGGAAATTGTGCTGTCTGACGAAACGGGGAAAATCCAGCAACGCTGAGTCAATGTGCTATGGATACAGTAGCTGCTCACGCAATATCTATGGGTGTTGTGGCTACTTTTCTTGTGTAACCCACCAGATGCCCACGCTGACCAGCAGCAGCGCCACGAGGTATTTCCACTCCAGCAGCGATTCGCCCAGAAACACCGCTGACAGGCAGGCGCCAAACACGGGAATCAGAAAGCTGTACACCGCCACGGTGCTAACCCGGTTGTACTTGAGCAGCACACCCCACAGGGCAAACGCGACGGCCGACAGCAGCGCCATGTAGACCAGCAGCAGGCTGGGCGCCAGCGTGAACGCTGCAATGTGGCCACCTGCGACCCAGCCAATCAGCACCAGCACCACACCACCGATGCCAAGCTGGTAGCCGGTCATGACAACCGAGTCCATGCCTTGGGAGATGCGCTTGCCGTACAGGGAGGCAGAGGACAGTACCAGCGCGGCCAGCACGATGAAGCCTTCCCCCAGCAGCGTGAACTCGCCCTCGGTAGCCTCGCCACCCAGCAGTCCGACTAGGTTCACTGCCAGCACCCCGGCAAAGCCCAACGCGCACCCCAGCAACTTGCGCCAAGTGAGGGTGTCGTTGTGGTACACAAAATGCGCCAGAAGCACGCTGAAGAACACGCCAGAGGCGTTCAGGATGGATGCTTTGACGCCCGTGGTGTGGGCCAGGCCGATGTAGAAAAAGATGTACTGCAGCGTGGTCTGCAAGACCCCCAGCAGCGCGACCTGGCCCGCCTGCGCGCGTGGCACCACGAGCGCTTTGCCAGACAGTTTGGCAAATACCAGCAGCAAGAGCCCGGCGCCGACAAAGCGGTAGCCGGCAAACAGCATCTGTGCGGCAAGGTCACCGCGGCCGATTTCCAAGAGTGCGTAACCTTGCTTGATGGCGGGGTAGGCACTGCCCCAGAGCAGACAGCACAGGCCTGCGAGAAAAAAAACGGTGCGTGGGCGGGTAAAAAAAGACACGGCGGAAGATAAGAAGCGCGCGCGGCTTAGCCGCGCACGGAAGTGGAAGAAGTGTCAACCGCAGAAGACGGGGCGTCGGCCTGGTGCAAGACAGCGAGTTGGCTGTCCTTGGTGCGCCAGAGCTCGGCGACCCAGGCGGAGAAGTCTGCGCGGAACACCGGGTCTTGCCCGTAGTCGCCGCCCAAGAGCCTGGGCGGAACGGGGATGGTGTGCACGCGCACCACCACGCGGTGCACCTTGCCGCAGAGAAAACCCCAGAATGTGGGAACGCCTTCGGGGTAGTAAATCGTCACGTCCAGAATGGACTGGAACTTGTCCCCCATGGCCTGCAGTGCCAGTGCCAAGCCTCCGGCCTTGGGCTTGAGCAGGTACTGGTAGGGCGATTGCTGCTGGGCGTGTTTGGCTGCGGTGAAGCGGGTGCCTTCCAGAAAGTTCATCACGCTGGTCGGGATGAGCGAGAACTTGGCGCAGGCCTTGCGGGTGGTTTCCTGGTCCTTGCCGCGCATTTCAGGGTGCTTTTTGAGGAAGGCTTCGCTGTGGCGGCGCATGAAGGGGAATTCGAGCGCCCACCAGGCCAGACCCATGATGGGCACCCAGATGAGCTGTTGTTTGAGGAAAAACTTGAGCAGCGGAATCCGGCGGTTCAGCAGGTGCTGCAGGGCAAAGATGTCCACCCAGGACTGGTGGTTGCTGCTCACCATGTACCAGCTGTGCGGCTCCAGCCCGTCAATGCCTTGCACATCCCACACGGTGCGCTGGGTCAGGCGCATCCAGCCACTGTTGCAGCTAATCCAGCCCTCGGCAATCGACAGAATGACAGGGTCCAGCGCCAGACGCACGGCCCTGAAGGGCAGCACGAGTTTGACGGCAGCCAACACAAATAGCAGCGGCACCCAGCACAGGATGTTGAGCAGCAGCAGGGCAAATGCAAGGGCCCCCAATAGGGGCGCAGGCAGGAAGTTCAGCATGGGTTCTCAGGGTTCAAAGAAACACAGCGTGTTTCTGCCACGGGCCTTGGCCTGGTACATGGCGGTATCGGCTTGTTTCAACAGCTCACTGGGGGCAGCGCTTTCGCCTTTGAACAGTGTAATGCCGATGCTGGGGGTCGTGGTGTGTAGGGCTTGTTTGAGCGCATAGGGCTCATTCAGGCTGGCCAGGATTTTGTGGCCCACTGTAGTAGCGTGCAGGCGCGCCTCTTCAAAGTCGGGGCTCAGGTCCTGGATCAGCACCACAAACTCGTCGCCTCCCAGGCGTGCCACCGTGTCCACTGCGCGGATGCTTTGCTGCAGGCGCCGCGCCACCTCTTGCAGCAGCAGGTCGCCCACATCGTGGCCATGCGTGTCGTTGAGCTGCTTGAACTGGTCCAGGTCGAGGAACATCAGCGCCCCGTGTTCGCCTTTGCGTTGGCTGGTGCCCATCGCCTGCTGCAGGCGGTCGGTCAGCAGGCGGCGGTTAGGCAGGCCCGTCAGCGTGTCGTGGAAGGCGAGGTGGCGTATTGCTTCCTCGGCGCTCTTGCGTTCGCTGATGTCGCGGGCAATCGCAATAAACCGCTCTTCCTCGCCCGGTACCGTGGGCTTGCGCACCACTGACAATTCGAACCACAGCTTGCCGGCGGGCAGCTCCAGGCTGTACTGTTTGCCGTGGGATCCCCCCGTCAACTGCGCTTCGTGCAGGGCTGACATGCAGGCATCGGCTGCATCTTTGGGCAGAACCTCATTGACCGTACAACCGAGCAGTACTTCGGGGGCGTGTGCGAGCAACGCAGTGTTGCGGCTGTGTACTGCGCGGTAATGGCCGGCGGCACTGAACTCAAACAGCAGGTCCGGCAATGCGGTGAGTGTGGCCTGCAGTTCCGCTTGGGTGGCGTGCAGCTGGGCTTCTGCCTGTTTGCGGCCGGAGATGTCCATCAGTGTGCCCACCATCCTCTGGGGCGCACCGTCTTTGCTGAATTGCACCACTTTGCCACGGCTGCTGAGCCAGATCCAGCGACCGTCGGTGTGGCGTGCCCGGTATTCGGCTTGGTAAGCGGGGGCGGCACCGGTCAGGTGGGCGCGCATGGCCTGCATGGCAGAAGCCAGATCATCCGGGTGGATCAGGTGGCCCCAGGCGCGGGCCTGTTCACTTTCTTGCGGATCGCGGCCCAGCATTTGGCAGGCGCGCTCGTCCAGATAGTAGCCGCGTTCACTGGTCAGGTCGTGGTCCCAGCGGCCTAGGTCGGCGCCCATGATGGCCAGCTCCAACTGCTCGGTGGTGTCGCGCAGCAGGGCCTCGGCCACCTTGCGCTCCTGAATGTTGCGGGCCACACCCAGCACACCAATGATGTGTCCTTGTCCGTCGCGCATGGGGGTTTTTGTGACTTCAAACAGGTCCCCGTGCGGGTTGATTTGGGTAGGGGTGTTGTCCTCGAAGGTGACGGCCTTGCCGGCCTGGATGGCCCAGCGGTCCGAGGCGGTAAAGATTTCCACCACCTCGTCGTTGAGCCAGTGCGCGTCACGCGTGCCAATGATGTCTTCAGGGGGGACGCCCAGTGTGGCGGCAAAGGCGTCGTTACAGATCAGGTAGGCGCCGTCAATGTCTTTGAGCCACACTTGGAAGGGAATGGTGAGCAGCAAGTTGCGCAGCAGGGCTTCGTTTTTGCGCAGTGCGGCACGTGAGGCGCGTTCGGCCGTGATGTCCTCCACGGTGCCCTCATAGAACAGCAGTGTGCCCTGTTCGTCGCGCACAGCATGGGCATGTTCACGCACCCACATGGTCTGGCCCGTTTTGAGCCGGACCATCTCCGACACAAAGTTGGTGACTTGCCCGTGCTCGTGCATGAGCTCGGCAAAGCGCTCGCGCCGCTGCGGTTGGATGTAGGGGTTGCGGTGCGCCTCTGGGTCGGCCTGCATCTCCTCCTGGCTCTTGTAGCCATTGAGCCGCAAGAAGGCCATGTTCACCTGCAGCAATTGTCCCTCTGGGCTACTGCGGTACGCCCCAATGGGCAACTGCTCAAAGAGGCTGGAGCTTGCGCTGGTGGGCATGGGCGGAGGCCCCCTGGCTCTACTTCAGGCTGCCTGACAAAAACTGGGCCAAACGTTCGCTCTTGGGGCGTGCCAGCACGTCGGCCGGATGGCCTTCTTCTTCTACCTGGCCCTTGTGCAAAAACACCAGGTGGTTGGCTACCTCGCGTGCAAAGCCCATTTCATGGGTGACCACCACCATGGTCCGGCCTTCCTGGGCCAGGTTTTTCATGACCTTGAGCACTTCGGACACCAGCTCGGGATCGAGTGCGCTTGTCGGTTCATCAAACAGCATGACTTCAGGCTCCACGGCCAGCGCGCGCGCAATCGCCACGCGTTGCTGCTGGCCACCGCTCATGTGGGCTGGGTAGCGGTCTTCCACGCCTGACAGACCCACCTTGGTGAGGTACTTGCGGGCCGTCTCTACGGCCTGGTCTTTGGGAATACCCAGCACATGCACCGGTACTTCGATGATGTTTTGCAGCACCGTCATGTGGGCCCAAAGGTTGAAGTGTTGGAACACCATGGCCAGCTTGGTGCGCAGGCGCTGCAGTTGCTTGGGGTCTTTCGCTTGAAGTTCACCCTTGGCATCGGGGTGCAGCAGCAGCTCTTCGCCGGCGACGTGGATGCGGCCTTGGTGGGGCTTTTCCAGCATGTTGATGCAGCGCAGGAATGTGCTTTTGCCGGAGCCAGAGCTGCCGATGATGCTGATCACATCACCCGCATGGGCCGTCAAGGAAACACCTTTGAGCACTTCGTTGCTGCCAAAGCGCTTGTGGATGTTTTCGACCTGGAGTTTGAGGGGCTTGGTAGTCATGGTGCAAACGGGGGCGTAAGGAGGCGATGCTGTGGGCTTATGCACCCAGCAGCTCGCCAGTTCGGAAGGGGGTTGCGCCGGCTATCTTGCCGATTTCGGCGCCGGACAGGGCGTAACGATCGCGTACGCGGGCATAGAAGACGCCATCCACACCGGCCACTACACGGTGGGTGGTGTTGGCGATCGGATCAATCACTTCGGCAACCAGATCACCCACGCGCAGCGCCTGGCCAACGTCGGCCAGGTAGACCACTACGCCCGGCACCGGGGTACGCAGGGTCTCTGAGCCTGCGAAAGGCGTTGCCGGGCAGAGGGCGGCTGGAATCAATGGCGGTTGTGAGCAGGCGAGCACCTGGATGTGCTGCAAGAAAGCCCGTACCGCTTGCGCATCCTCCTGCGCCCAGGCGTGAGTGACATCGGCTTCGCCGCGCAACTCGATGGTGGTGCTGTTGCAGCCCTGCGGCAGGGGCCCAGAAATGCCAGCAGCGCGCAGCGATTCCGCAAGTTGCCACCAAGCGCCTGACAAACATTCGTCGAACGGGCCACTGCCCGAGTTCTTGGCCAGCAGGATGGCGCGGGCCTTGAGCAGATGGGCCAAGGGCGCCAGCTGGGGCCAGCAGGGCTCCTCGGTATAAAAATGCATCACGCCTTCGCAGTCGCAGTGCAGGTCCAGCACGTAGTCGGCGTCGTGGGCCAGGGTCAGCAGGGTGCGGCGCAGGCTTTGTAGTTCGGTTTCGGGTTGCCACTGGCGCAGGTAGTCGGCCATGGCACGGCGCACAGTGGCCACGTTCGCGGCGGCATCCGGCCCCAGCTGGGCCTTGATTTCCTGGAACACGGCCTTTGCCATGTCAGGGTAGTGGCGGTTGAAGTTTTCGCTGCTGGCCAGCTCAAAGCGGCCCATGGGCTTGTGGTCCACCCGCTGGGCCAGGCCAATCGGATTGGCCACAGGGACCAGGATGACTTCTCCCCGAATCTGGCCGGCCGCGTCTGCAGCATCCAGCAATGACCGCAGGTGGTGGGCCACGAGCATGCCCGGCAGCTCCTCGGCGTGCAGGCTCGCCTGGATGTAGACCTTGGGGCCCTGGCCCCGCGTGCCGTAGTGAAAGCTGCTCAGGCTGCGGTGGCTGCCCAGGCTGTTGGAGAGCAAGGGATGGTCAATGCGTTGCATGGCGGTTCAGTGCGTGCGGGGAGCCAGGTAGGCCAGGAAGCGTTTCTCTGCCAGCCGGAAGATGCCGATCAGGCAGAAGGACGCAATCAGGTAAATCACCGCTGCGGCAAGATAGGCTTCGAACGGCAGGTAGTAGTCCGAGTAGACCCGGCTGGCCGCTGCTGTGACATCCAGCATGCTGGGAACGGCGCTGGCCAGACTGGTGCTTTGCAGCATCATGACCACCTCGTTGCTGTAGGCCGGCAGGGTGCGGCGCAGCGCACTGGGCAACACGATATGGCGCATCACCTGAAAGCGGCTCATGCCGTAAGCCTGGGCCGACTCAATCTCGCCCGCTGCGGTTTCGCGGATAGCGCCTGCCAGCATTTCAGCGGTGTAGCCCGCGGTGTTGAGGCTGAACGCCAACAGGGCGCAGAAGAACGGTTCCTTGAAATGGGTCCAAGGCCATACATCGTCCCATCGCGCCTGGATCCATTCGAGTTGACCCAGACCGTAGTAAATGAGGTAAACCTGAATCAGCAGCGGCGTGCCACGGATGACGTAGGTGTACGCCCCAACGATCCAGCGCAACGGGGCCCATGGGCCAGTCAGCAGCAGCGCAAAAATCAGTGCCAGGACGGCGCCAATGCCCAGCGAGGAGAACAGTAGCCCCAGTGTGGTGAGGATACCGGTGGCGTAGAGCTCCAGATTCTGGGGCTCAAAGATCACATGCCATTTCATAGTTCACCCCGCTTGGTGCCCAAGCTGTAGCGCGCATTGAGTTTGCGCAGTGCGTACAGTGAAATGGTGGTGTACACGAGGAACAGGGCGGCAGTGAACAGGAAAAACGCAAACGGCGAGCGCGTGGCCGCACTGGCTTGTTTGGAGAGGTAGGTCATTTCCTTCAAGCCAATCAGGCTGACCAGCGCGGTGGATTTGATCAACACCAGCCAGTTGTTGGTGAAGCCGGGCAGGGCGTAGCGCACCATCTGCGGCAGGGTGATGCGCAAGAATGCCTGCACGGGATGCATGCCGTAGGCGACAGCAGCTTCCATCTGGCCTTTGGGGATGGCGAGAATGGCGCCGCGGAAGGTTTCCGTCATGTAGGCACCATAGATGAAGCCCAGTGTGAGCACGCCGGCCAAAAAGGGGTTGATGTCGACAGTAGCCTTGCTACCGGCGAGTTCAAGAAGGTGGTTGAGTCCGATGGTGCCGCCGTAGAACACGAGCAGCATGACAACCAGATCGGGAACACCCCGGATGACGGTGGTGTACGTTGCCGCCACGGTACCCAACAACGGGCGGCCGGAGAGTTTGGCGCTGGCGCCCAGCAGGCCCAGCACAATGGCGACCAGCAGTGCACAGAGCGAGACGCCTACTGTCAGGACCGAGCCTTGCAGGATGGCGACGTAATAAGCATTCATGAGGGGCTGGGCAATTAACACAACGGGGCGCAAACATGCGCCCCGTTGTGGTGAGCGGTTACAAGATTATTCGCCGTAAACGTCGATGTTGTACTTGGCAAAGTACTTGTCGTTGATCGTCTTGTAGGTGCCGTTGCCACGGATCGCCTTGATCGCGTCGTTCAACTCGGCTTTGAGTTTGTCTTCGCCTTTGCGCAAGGCGATACCAGCGCCATAGCCGTAATACTTGGGATCCTTCAGGTCAGGACCGACCAGCTCGTACTTGGCGCCTTCAGGCTTGGACAGGAAACCGCCGGTCACTTCCATGTAGTCGGCCACAGTACCGTCCAGACGACCCGACTTGATGTCCAGGTAGACCTGGTCTTGCGCTTCGTAGGAGTTCACGATCACGCCAGCGGGCTTCAGGTCGCCCAGGGCGTATTTCTCTTGGGTGGAACCCTTCAGAACACCAATCTTCTTGCCTTTGATGGAGGCTGCGTCTGTGAACTTCACACCTTTTTTCAACACCAGGCGGCTGGGGGTGTTGTAGTACTTGTCGGTGAAATCCACTTCCTTCAGGCGATCGTCGGTGATGGACATGGAAGAAATGATGACGTCGTATTTCTTGGCGTTCAGGCCGGGAATCATGCTGTCCCAGACTTGCTCCACGAACTCGCATTTGCGCTTGATCTGCTCGCACAAGGCGTTGGCGATCTCCACGTCAAAGCCAGTAGGCTGACCGTCTGCCGATTTGAAGGTGAAGGGTTCGTAGGTCGGATCGATAGCGACTTTGAGGGGCCCCACTTCAGGTGCGGGGGCTGCAGCAGCGGGTGCCGATGCGGGGGCAGCAGGCGCTGCAGGAGCAGCTTCTTCTTTTTTGCCACAGGCAGCCAAAACGGAGGTCACTGCCAGTGCCAGCAGGAGTTTCTTCATGAATAAGTCCTTTGGAATACCGGAAACGAATTCCCGGCGGTTTGAAAATGTAAGAAAAATCATTCTACGGGCTAAGCAGAGCAAATTTGATGCCGCCCCACGACAGTGCATTGGGGTTTTTACCGTGGAATTTCAGGCATTTCGCGCTTTCGGCTGACAAGTGGCCTGCAAAGTTCCGATTGCGCTTTGCAAGCGCCCTGCCGTTTGTCCCTGAAAAATGCATTGGGTAATGCAAAACCTTACACTCTAGGGTTACCCCCGGATTCCCCAATGAACGCCCCAGTCGACGTCTCTTTTTTCGCGCGCGCTGCCAAGCCGCTGTCCAGCTACCGCAAGTACTGGGCCGCTCGTTTTGGCACGGCCCCAGTGCTACCCATGAGCCGTGCGGAGATGGACAAGCTGGGCTGGGACAGCTGCGACATTGTTTTGGTCACGGGTGACGCCTATGTGGACCACCCCAGCTTTGGCATGGCAGTGATTGGCCGCATGCTCGAAGCGCAGGGTTTCCGGGTCGGCATCATTGCCCAGCCCGACTGGACCAGTGCTGAGGCCTTCAAGGTGCTGGGCAAGCCCAATCTTTTCTGGGGCGTGACCGCGGGCAACATGGATTCCATGATCAACCGCTACACCGCGGACCGAAAGATTCGTAGTGACGACGCCTACACGCCAGGCGATGTGGGCGGTAAACGCCCCGACCGTGCCGCCATCGTCTACAGCCAACGCTGCCGCGAAGCCTTCAAAGACACCCCCATCATCTTGGGCGGCATTGAAGGTTCCTTGCGCCGCATCGCCCACTACGATTACTGGAGCGACA